>VAPH01078840.1_pt1 | contig 43002 bp, 56 predicted proteins | sample 3393861 | NCBI WGS metagenome assembly VAPH01 (sample SAMN08290439, study PRJNA428436) | hydrothermal vent metagenome | isolation source: Deep-sea hydrothermal vent chimney | place: Atlantic Ocean: South-mid Altantic Ridge | reverse complement strand
GTCACCTTACTGCGAACCTGCTCATCGAATGCTGTATTGTTCTTGACGGAATCGAGTGGAACGCGGTAGTAGTTGCCCATGAACTGCGCACGCTTGATGCTCTTCGCAGAAACGTCGTGGACCCAGTCATCGAGGCTGACTCGGTCACAAAACGGCTGTCCGTATTCAAAGTGCTCGCCATCAATCTCAAGGGTTGTCTGCGATTCCTTGCCAACTTTGGCGATACCCCATGAAAATAGGGCATCACGAACAATCAGGCCGATCGTCTTTCCAAGTTCTGTCCGCTTCGAGACGAAGTTGATTGCCAATTCCAACTCGCGAGCAGAAGGCTTCAATTCATAGAACCGTGTCGTCACGTTAGCGCGAGGGTTGTCGGATGCCAAGAGCCACGCATAAATATCCACCGCCAATTCGATCAGAGCGATCGGAGTACGCCGACTCTTACGGCTCCGCTTCCCGTAGTGCTTTCCTACATACGCAGAAATAGACTCCTCACGCAAGTCGCGTGACGACGAAAGCTCATCGTAGCTTGCTTTCACCGCTCTGCGGATACTACTGATTTTCTTTTCACCCAATGCGTATGCCACAGTAGTCCGTCTCCGTCGGGATTTGCGATGTCGCTTCAATCATCGCATGCCAATTTAGTGGGTTGAGTTGGTTCTGCACTCGTCGCCGTAGTTCGCTAACCGCCGACGGAGGTATCCAAGGGCGCATCGCTTCCCGAAACATGTCGGTTCGCAACTCAACTTGATGTCGTTCGTCAACTTTTTCCATCGAATAGCGTGGGAAGGACTCGAACCTTCGACCTTCAGGAAATGAACCCGATGAGCTACCCCTGCTCTACCACGCGCCAAGAAGTATCAGTGCTAGGGCTTTTTCATGGCGAGGCGCACCGACACCGTTGTCCAAGCGGTAATCCAACCGCCAACCATCAAATACCACTCCTTGGACATCCAGCCGAGTTCCTGGACCACGGTGGCTGTGTTGTCATGGACCAAAAGGTCCACTGAAAACACCGTCACCAGAAGGCCCGCCAGAATCCCGCCGATTATCGTTTTCTTGCCTTGCAGCCACTTCATTACCCGTCTCCAGCAAAGTCGTTTCAGATTCCTGTTGGCCAACATAGTATGTACCGGCCAGTTGAACGGTCAGCGAGCAACCCGACAGACAGAGGCAGGCACATGCCACTACGATCCGCCTCACGGAGCGCCCCCTTCCTTCTTGCCGGGTCTACCCTCCCAACGCAGACGGAAGTCGGCCTCGACACCAGTGTTCCATGCAAGCCCTTGGGTCAACTCGGCGCGGCCAGGGCGCAGGCGCACATCCAGTTCGACGTTAGCCTCAGACTCCTCAGCCTTGTCGATGAGTTGGCTGACGCGGTCCATGTCGAGCTTGCCTTGTTTGTCTGTGAGTGGACCACAGCCAATAATCACAGTGGCCGAGATCACCCCCGCCAGGATACACACAAGCCGCACAGAACTCAATTTATGTGTCATCACGATTCTCCTTTCAGACATACTTCGCCAGCACCACCGCAAGTGATGCCGCGAGAATGATTTTTGCTGTGTCCCAGAACCGGTTCCCCTTACGCCGATCCTGGCTCCGTAACTCAGCACACTCCACCTCTAACAGTGCCATGCGCGTCATCAGGGGCGGCGACCCATTCCCCTTAAACATCCTGTCTTCCAAGCCAGCGACACGACCGATCATTCGATGTTCAGCCGCTCGAATCTCAGACTTGATTCCGCGCTCAACGCTGCGAATCCAATCTTGCATTTCCGAATCAGTCATCAGTTCCGCTCGTACTTTGTCAGTGCAAGGCTTGGACGGTTTTGGTCATAAACGTATTTCGTAATCGCCGTCGAAATCTGGTTTACCACCTCAAGATCTCCATCGGCAAGCAGGATCGGGTTCTCATCGGGATCACTCGGGACAATGCCAACAACTGACGCGCGGCACCGGCGACGAATCTCACGGAGAAGTCTCTTGGTTGACACCTTGCTCAGGTTCACCATTCGTCCTCCCCAACATCCCATACATCGGCCATTTCCTCTTCCGCTTGCCGTCCTGCCATACGCTCAGCAAGCGAACCAGATGGAATTGGCTGATGTCTCGATTGCGGCTTTGCGACTTCTCGCATACCACGCCAGCAAAGTGCGTCGGCAATGACATGATCGCCATGATTGTCGCCAGCGGCTGAATTGTCGATCGTGTTCAAACTCTTCTTGTGGGCAACGGAACTGTCCGGCATGAACACGTATTCACGGCACTCTTTGACCGCCGTTTCAGAACGGTTGACGACAAGGCCGTCGCGAAGTGCGAGTTTGTACTCGCCGATCAAGTTCAGTTTTGTTTTCTTGCTTGACCACCAACCGGGTTTGTCTGTTTTCTTCTTCTTCAGGGAGTCTTCCTTGCTCCGGAAGAAGATTGAAGGGTACATCTGCCGAACAATCTCGTTACCAAATAGCTCGCCCGGACCATTCGCCTCCCAAATCAATAACGCGCCCAACAGCGGGCCGTCGTGCATCCGGAAGCTGAACCATTTTGCCAGCGCGACCGCATACTGCGCAAGGTCTTGTGGCTCAGTTTCTTTGTGGACGAATTGGGCGACCTTCTCGCCGGTCTTGCGATCGAATACGCTCAGAACCGAGCTTGACGCACCAGTGCCCGTGGCAATGTCGGCACCGACCACGTACGTCCTGTCACGCGGTGGATGCCGGTTGTCCAGGTGAATCCAAAGGCTCAAGCGGCCGCATTCCATGTCGTCGAATGCTGTCGGCTCTAGCGTCTCCGTGTCAAACAAAAGCTCTCCGGTGTGGAATGCGGGACGAACGGTGTCGGCAAGCAAGCGCCGGATCACCGCGTCATCGAAGAAGCTGAACGAACTTCCCAGATAGTCGATGTCAAGCTCGACCGCGATTTCGAGCGGGTGTGACGCGCGGAGACACTCGTTGTCGTACCAGGGACTCCGAAGTCTTCCATCCAAGAGAAACGTGTAGTCGGAACGAGCAGTAACCAGCGGATCGAGACGTTGAGCCTCGTCGGCACCGGAATTGGGAAGCCCAACCTGGTCGAGCCAGTAGTCCCGGTCGATCAGCTTCAGCTTGCCGTTATCGGAAGTGTAGAGGCCTGGATTCTTCTCCGGGTGGCTCGACCAGTGCATCCGAAGGTGAGCAATCTCGCCACGCTCAGCCTTCTCCATCATTGCGTGATGTGCGTTGCCCGTGCCGCGCGGCGTCCCGTTGATGTGACGGCTTCGAGTTACGTCTCGCGTTCGACCAATGACGTCGAACCCCTCACGGACCAGCGAGAACTCATCCAGCAACACCGAGGTGCGTCGGTCACCAACCGCTAGGTCGCCCGTGGTCGATTCGCCGTCGATCGTGCTCCCGTTCTCGTTGTTGTGTAGGTGCATGTGCGTCTTGGTATAATCGGGAACCATCCACTTCGGGAGTCGATCCAGAACAAAGAGTACCTTCCAAAACAAGCACTTCGGGTCGCCACGTTTGTCAACCAAATCCTCTTTTCGGCTGACCATCAGGAAAGACACAAATGAACGAAACAACCAGTGCCACAGGTATGTGATAGGGGCGAAACCCCAACTTGCGCCCATGTCGCGGGACTTGTCGCAGAACAGGTCATGGTCGCCAACCGAGTCCTTAATCGCAAGGAAAGCCCGATCTTGAAACGGGTATGTGATGAACGGCTCAATCGGGCAATTGGTCTTGCGAGGGTCGAAAGCCCATGCGAACGTGTTGACCCAAAAAAGCATGTCCCGACTGCACGCAATCCAAACCGCATTCTTGAGCGAGTCGTCGCGAGCACACGCCTCAATCATCGCCTCGCGGTAATCAAGGTTCTCACGAATCCCCTTTGGAACCTGCTCGTACATCGGAAAGCAGGGGATGGGACCGTCTAACTTGATCAATGATGTCGGTGACTTTGCGACCATCATCCTTGAATCGCGCCTCTCGATCAACTTCAGACTGCTTTGGCATGATCTTCGCGTAAACGCCGCGGTAGAACTCCGATTTCTCTTGGCGGGCCCAAACCAACAACGCAACCGCAGACGAACTCGGAACACTGTCGGGCTTGATAGACTCGGGGGGAATCAGGATGTGACGGGAAACCCATTCGACCTCAGTTCTCGGGTCAGACTCGCGAACCGACGCAGAGACCGCAAGTGCCTCCCAAACGCCATTCGCCTTCACAGAACTCGCATCCTCGAGCGGAGGGAACTCCAGCTTGGCACGCTCCCATGACTCAGAATCAGAGCAAACTTCGTCCGTCACCAGACCGCGACGAAAATTCTGCATCTCAGCGAACCGACCTTCGCGAGTCACACGCTCCTTGAACTTCGACTTGCTCTCTCTCCACCTAGCTGCCATGCGGAATGTACCAAAGAGCCAGAGTCAGAGTTTCACGCCACTAGGCGGAGGATCAACCTTCGCATTGCTCGGGTCGTAGCCATGCTCATGGCACGACACGCCGTCGTTCAGACGCTCCAAATCCATGCCGAGCCACATGATTGCCTCTTGAATTTTCATTACGGCAGTGGAACGCTCTTCGCTTAAGCCAAAGCCACTGTTTGAAACCTTCAACACCTGAAGCAAACCGTCGAGATCAACGCGAAAACGCTCAGATTCGCGAATGTTACGCTCGACAACAGACAACTCACGGCATACCGAATCGCAATTGTCTTCCAACATGACAAACGCACTTTCATCAAAAAATGGCACGATAAACGCGATCACGACATCGCACAACTCGTTTCTGACAGGTGGAATCCGATCACCAAACGGAACAACACCCACAGCACCACTCGCACTGTACGACAAAAATCCGAAACATGCAAGCATGACTTTCAGAAAAATGAATTTCCACGCGACGGAGGTAACCCTATGGAACCAACGGCGCGAAGGGGGGGGGGTGTGGTTGAGATTCTGGGGTCGGACGGGACTCCCAGAGCGTTTTTTTGTCGGCGACGAACGACCGAGCCGCAGGCGACCCACGCTGGTTGGCCCATGACCGCGGGTCGCCCGTGGCGCTGTGGGTGTGACACTGCGCCGCTAAACGATCGTAATTGCTGCGATGTAAGACATTTAGAACGATTTAGAGATTACTCGCGTACGCGTTTTGCCATCTCGACCGAGTTACCACTGCCCGCCCTGTTTCGCCGCTCGAAATTGGGCACGTCGTTGTCACGCATGCGCACGCGTATATAGGGTATATGTATTACGTTTTAATTTTCGCAGTATTGCTGTACATTTTGGGCTAATATATATACCTACATACGCGATTCTACGTGACAAGTGACAACTAAGGTCTAAAAACTACCGTAATGATACTAGTAACGCGGAAAATCCATTGTCACAAGCGTTGTCACAATGGATCTACGTGACAACTCTTGTGACAACTAACTAAGATGGTCGGTTTAGTATGTTGTCACCAACGTTGTCACTTGTCACGTAGATATACCCTTGTGACAACTCTCGTGACAACACATCTGGCAATGGCATGGCTCAAGCGCGCCGAAAAAATAAAATGCGCAAAATACTTGACATAATCTAGGCAATGGTGTAGGGTTGCGTGTGGCAAGAGGACCATGCCACAATACCGCCAGACGTTGGAGCGTCTGGCGGCCGAAAAACCTCAAACAGGAGACAAGACGATGATGGCGACAACACCCAACACCCAGCAGCGACAACGCATCCAGACAACTTGCGATCTCATGGCGATGCGGATTGCAAAAAAAGGTACAACCGTCCTGTCGGCAGAGCAGATTGGCTGCGGTGGGCGCAATTACTACGACCAGCCCGTCGATCCATCGTACCGACTACACCTCAGCAACGGCCTCGATCTCATCGTCGAGGACATCTACTGCGGTGAGGCGCGTATCGAGGGCGGGGCCAGCCGTACGCATGTAATCTGTGATATTGGCTGGGATAGCCGCACGGATGGCTGGCACGACAAGATCACAGTGAGGCTTGCCAATCTCAGCGCCAGAGAGCAAGCATGGATTGCCGCTGGTATCGCACTAGCTGCACCACTTGCGGACGGTGATGATGGCGAGTATCTGGCATAGCCCTCTGCGGTGGCCTGTTGTCACCGTCCCCTGGCGCATCCTGGCGCATCCTGGCGCACCCTGGCGCATCCTGGCGAAGCTGGGGAATGCCAATGATCCGCGATACAATCATCACTGCGTTCGTATCCGTAATCCTGATCCAAGGTCTGGTTTTCACGCTCGCAGCGCTATTCGAATGGGTGGCGCGGCGCGCTGGCCGTATGTCCCAAGGCCTAAATGAGAAACTCAAATATGAACGCCTGCGCCGGGCTGCGGAAGAATCACGGCGGCTGTTGCTCCGGCAATACTTAGTCTATGAGGACGCCGTAGAACTGCTCGCCAACGCCAAAACGGAAGGGGTGGTGCTATATGACGCACGCAGTCCTTTACGCCCGCTTTAGCCCCCGACCGAACGCATCCGAGTGCGAGTCGATCGACCGCCAGCTTGAAGACTTGGTCGCGTATTGCGATCGGATGGGCTGGGCGGTTCGCGACACGTTCGACGACGCGGGTGTGTCGGGCGCGGAGATGGAGCGGGACGGCCTTTCCGCGTCCATCGCGGCGCTGAAGCGCGGCGACGTCCTGCTTGTTCGAAACATCGACCGTCTCGCCCGTGACAACCTGTTCTCTGAGATGATCCAGCGCGAGGTCACAATGCGCGGCGCCCGCGTGGTAAGCGCCGCGGGGGAGGGCACACTGGATGACACCGCCGAGCAGCGGTTCGTCCGCCAGATCTTCCAGGCGTTCGCGGAACTTCAGCGTTCACAGATTTCCGAGCGGACCAAGAAGCGGATGCTCATCCATCAGGCGAATGGGCGGCGGATGTCGGACCGAACGCCGTACGGTACTCGCCGTGATCCTGCGGATGCCACAAAGCTCATCCTGGATGACGATGAACAGCGTACCATTGAGCGAATCGTGGAGCTTCGGGGGTCGGAAGAAGGCGAGACGCCTGGGTATCGCGCGATCGCACGCCATCTCGACGCGGAGGGTCGGCAATGCCGCGGGCACGCGTGGCACCACTCGATGGTTAAGCGGGTTTTGGAGCGGACCCTCACGACACGCTAAGGCACGTCTACTTCGGCAGCCTCCACGCATACTGGGCGGCAAAGCTGTCAGCCTCCCATTCCAGCCCTGGCGGTTTCAGCCGGTCGCGGCGAGGCCAGTAGTACCGCCACCAAGTGAGCCAGCTTGCCGACCCAAGCCCCGCCCGCTCAATTTGGTAGGTGTGCATGAACTCGTGTGCCACATGCCGGGCATATGTGATGTCAGTCAGGTCGAGCTTTTGCGCGACATTTCGTCCGAGTGACACGACGTACGGCCTTGGCACCCACGAAATGTCTCTCCGCCACCAACTTGTAACCACTTTCACCCGACTTACTTCGTAGTCGATGCCCGCGCGATCGAATGCGTCTTGGGCGGACTGTTTGATTCTCTTAATTGATTCGGCCATCTGTCATTCTCCATTTCCGGGATCGGTCGTTCACTCAAGTATATGGCCTTCTTTTCCCACTTCCGAAAGAACCACAGCGTCTGTTTGAGCTTCGCTTTCCGCGGCCTGGAGTACCGCCATGGTGATCGCTTCTGGAAAATCTCCAGACCGTAATGCACAGAGTGATTCTGGGCATATCGTTTGCAGCGAAACGGTATGATTGCCGTCCCGCCCGGCACACTCTATTCGTCGCATCGCGCATCCAGCCAGCCACTTATCCAGCACCTCGATCGCGTCAGCGTAATTTGTCATGGGGGACCACTCGCTCATTAACTGTGTCTGTTCACCACCGTAGCACCAATACCCTGGGTAAGCAGCCATCGTCCACCAGCCCATCACGAGTGTTGCGGCCTTGATGTTCGCGTCTTTGATTTTGTCAGTCACTTCGCCCACTCATCAATGATGCGATCAGCACGTGCATTAAGTATCGGCAAACACTGATCACAGACACACTCCGCGCCGTGGCCATGAAGCCACGAAGTCATTGCCTTTGCGGCCTTTGTCGCAGCGTCGCGTAGCTCATCGTCAAACATCTCGACTCGCTTCCGCGTATCGCCGGTTGCGCCCGGCTCCCACGCTGATCGGGCTGCGATGGCCTCTATCCTCTTCGCAAGCACGCTTGGTTCAACCATTTAATTCCTCACTTTCCACAGCCTGGAGCACGGCCAAGGTAATGGCTTCGTGGAGTGATTCTGAGTCGTACTCTCCAACGCATTTTGACGGGTTATCAATAAGTAGAGCAACACTCGAACTTGGGGTGCGTCTGTTTATGGTGATTTGCGCGTCTCTTCGTACTCCCTTTGGCGCATTATCCAACCACTTATTCATTAGCCTGATAGCGTCCACGATTTTAGTCATTGGCGACCACTCGCTCTGCGCACCTCCTGCCAACCTTACAATCACGCAATTTGCTTTAAAGTGGGTATCGCCATGCTCACGAGACGAATCAGATATTTTGAATCCCATATACTCCGCCGATCGACGGTTCACATCTTGGATTGGCATATCACATTCCCTCGATTTCAGCGGCTCGAATCACGGCCAAGGTGATCGCTTCTGAGAGACTCTCTCGGTTCATTTCAACCAATATCCGATTACGTTCTACATATACCCCCCAACCTCCCATCTCTGATCGTATTGACACTGATCTGGCTGTTTTGTCTACCGCCAGCCACTTATCCAACACCTCGAATGCGTCGGCAATGTTGGTCATTGGCGACCATAGCTGATTAAACGTGTGCGTTGATGGATTGTCACCTACGAATCGCATCAACCTACCATTTTTGAACCAGCCTTCACCCTCTTCGCTAAATGCAGAAATCCACCCCAAAATCCACCCCATCACCTTCTCGGCTGCTCGCCGGTTCGCGTCTTTGATCTTGTCAGTCATTTCGTCCACTCCCAATGTTTGCGGATGTATCGAACTGCGGCTCGCATTTCTTCGCCGCGTGCCCAACCGTTTTTATAAATACCGTACCCTTTGGCATAGCCAAGCAGCTCCATCGTGTGTCTCATATCCTGCTCTGCCAGCCTTTCGCTTGGATTCAACAACGCAGCCGTATCAAGTGCGAAAACTTCGTTTGGGGTTAACAGCACATAGCCTTCCTCGCCGTGCCACACATACCTGTCATGCAGTACGGTTAATCGTCCGAACTGTTTGGGTTTTAGATTCTCCATCGCTTTACCTTTCTAGTGGCGCACCCGCCGCTCTCGATCCAATCACAACCGGTGGTACGTACGGACTCAGACCTTGCCGCTCGCCGACGATTCCCCACCGCGTCGGCACGCCCAGGGTCGCGTCGAACACGCAGTGCTCGACGCGCATGCCGGTGCCACCAAGCAGTAAGCCGATCTTGGTTTTCTTGCCGAACACGAAATCGCAATCAAAGAACGTTGCATCTCGCACGTCCTCCCACATGTTGCGATTCTGCGGGGCTACGGTGACGAGATAGTCCTGGGTGTCCGAGCCGATGAACGTACATTTCTCGACCCACAGACCGGACGAGAACGGCTTGCCCAGCCGGGCCGCGTTATGCGCCTTGATAAGTATCCTACGGGTACTTGCCTCGATGGTGTTGTCGTACACCACGGCGCCATTGTAATGTGGCAAGCGCAGGCACGTCCCGCCAATATTGCGGATCGTTGAGCCAATCACCGCGACCCCCGTGCCGGGCAGGTAGGCTCCGTAGTCGGTGCAGTCGGTAATGGTGCTGTTGACGACCCAGACCTTAACGTTTGGATCACCACTGCCTACGCCTGTCTGCCAATTTCGGATCGTACAATTGATGATGAGCGTGTCTTGGCGTACGTTGATTGCGGTCTTCGTCCCATTTCCGATTAGCGTACGGCCCTGAATGACTTGGCTCCGTGGCACGTCAATCGACCAGACCATTCGCTTGCCATTGGGCGAATGGTCCAGGGTCAGCGTGGCCGTCGCCCGCTCCGGGCCAATGTCAATTACAAGCGGTGTGGCTGCGTCTGGCGGGCACTCAATTTGCCGTTGCCAGTTGGTTCCCTGGCGAATCACCAGCAAGTCGCCAGCGTCCACGACGCCGTCAGTGTTCACGTCCGCTAGCCGGTTCTCTGCGGGGATGCACTGGTCGAGCACGGGCAGCCCAAGGCACGTCAGCAATATCAGACTAAGCATGCTTATCCCTCCTCAGCACATCAAACAAGCCCATAATTGACTGAGCAGAATCCGCCTCAAGTTTTTCTGGCACTATCTCTAAGTAAACTGCGTCAAGCTGTTCTCTGAAATCGTCGTAGTCCTTAAAGCCCCTACGAATTACTGCTTCCACAATAGCGATAACCTCTCGCATATATGATCCACGAGACATCTCACCCCGTTTGAAGTATTTTCCGATTCGGATCAGGGACGAAAGCGGATAGTCTGACCCAGTAAACCACGTTGAATTCACCGCATTGGACGACACAAACGCATCAGTAAAAAACACGTCATTAACAATCCCCTGGTTCACAGACACTCCGACTTGGATGTGAGCATAGTCAAAAGACTCGACCATTTCATTTAGGGTCGGCTTTCGGTATGAACAAACCTGGACTGGCCAAGGATCGTTCTTGTATGTTATGGCGTTCTTGGTCTTAGTTATGACCTCCACAGAATCCGCAAAGCCATCCAGCCCATCCTTTGTCGAATGGAATATGTCTACATCGTTTATCTCCCCATTTAGGCAACCTCCAGCAATCCAGCACGTCAGACCGCTCTTGTCCTTGTTGTCGCATAGCCGCACAAGGTTGCGCAGTATGATATTCGCCCTATATTTTATACTGCTTTTTATCCTTTTGTTTACTGCTTCGCTCACATCGCACCTCCTATCATGCACTGGGCAGTAGCCGTCTGATCGCACGCCATTTTACCAAAAGTTGCTGCCAATACGGCGCAGCACAAACTGAGAATCTTCGTATACTTCTTCACCGCCGCCGCGAGTGCTCTCTTACTTTTCATGTTCTTTCCTCAAATTCGCCGCTTCATTCCTCAGCCGTATGATCTCGTCAGCTTGAGACTCGCAACGCAGTTGTAACCGTATGATTCGTTGGCTTATTGTGCAAGACCCGTCACTTGAGTCATAGCATTCTTTGCATAGTGGCCCTTCGTCGCAATTTGGACAGTAGAGGGAGTCGTCGCCGCTGCCATCGCGCCCAGTAAGGTCGCCGCACAAAGCGCATCATTCAATCGTCATCGCTCGCCTCCACAACGAATTCTACGGTGCATGGATCAACCTCAAGAACTTGTCCAAGATCCATCACCCTACGAAACATATCGAACTCCGCTACTTCCATGCAGAGTTCACCTGCATTGCCGTGCGTATGGTCTTTTTGTTGTCCTATAAAGACCCTCATATGAACATGCTTGCCCGCCAGTTTGTGTCTGATCCTGAAGTTCATGTTCTGGCCTCAACTTCTCCGCTTACTTCCGGCGTCTCGATACGAGGGATGAGTGCTGTAACGTACCTGATTGCTTGTCCGTCCACACTCGAGTCAAGTCCGTCGTAAGCACAGACAATATCGCCATCATCAAAACCCTGCCAGCCTACGGCGTACCACTTGCCTTTGCTATCTATAGCCACAGCGATTCGCACCTCGACCGAGTCAGGGTCTTTCTGTTGCTGCGCAGTTAATTCTTTGTACTTTTCGTAGGCCGCCTCAAACCCCTCGTCGCGGCTTCTGTTCGCAGCAAGCACAATGTCAATGATGTCATCTATTTTCAGTTGCATCCCGTTTCCTCCAATGCTGATTTGATTATTTCTGCGGTGATCGTTTCTCGAACGATGGCTGCGTACTCTTTTAGTGCATCGTCTCGCGCTGCTTTAGAGTAGACATCGTTGGCGGAAGCATCGGCGGCGTAGATGATGGCGGCGGCATTTGCGGCGGAGGAGGCTGCTGCGGTTGCGGCGACGGCGGCGGAGGCGTCATCGGCGGTGGATGTTGGCATGGCGGCGCAGGCTGCGCGTGCGGTTGCGGTCGCGGCGTAATAGACGGCGATGTTGGAGGATGAAAGTGCGTAGACGGCTGAGGAAGCAGCGCTGGAGGCTTCGCGCACTTCTTCGATTGTCGCTTCTCCGCGAACCCACCGTTCCAGTGTCTCGATTGCTATGCGCGGCCGATCCTCGCAGTCTGGAACGAAATACAGAACTGTTCGGACGATCCTGCAGTTCGGTACGGCGATGATCTTACGGGCAATGCCAGCCGCAGCAACGAGCCACAACATATAGTCACCGCGATCAGATTCGCGCCAAAACGTTGCAAGGTCACTGTCGCCAACGTGTCTGACACCTGCCCGGCATGCGCGGAGACGGTTCAGGTGCCCGATAAACACTTCGTTCGTCATTTCGTGTCCTCCGAGACACCAAGAATTGCGTCGTTAATATCTCGCAGGTCTGCGTAAACGATTGTGCCAGACTTCAGCACCCCAAACACTTGCCTGCGTGGGTTGTATGGTTCGCCGTACCCATCGCCGAATGAATCCTTGCGCGGCCCATCGTCAAAATCGTCTGAATCAATATGGGAATGAAACTCAGCCAACGTCAGAGGCTGTGGACCAGTATGCCCTGAACGCTTTTGCCGCATGATGTACTCTTCGCACCCATGGCGGGGATTACTCGTCATCGTCTACCTCCTTAGTTGCGACACCATTCGCTCACCAGCGAGCATCCCGTGACGGGGTTCCAGACTTTCTCTACCCATTCGATCTTGCTCACACCGCACCTGCCTTGATAATTTTGGCATCGCTTTTTATTGGGATGGTAAACCAATTAGCTCCGTATCTCTGGCGAAACTCGCTACCATCAAAAAAGAACGCCATAATGCTCCCATCCGCTATTTCTTTCTCGTCTTTATCTGACAGAGCGCCGACCTGTTTTGCATTTCCATTTTCATCGACAATTAGTACCATCATTTACCTTTCGTTTTGATCGCTTTGACCTGATCGGTAATCGTCCGGACGGCTCCCGGTCCCATTCGCAGATCGCCGAACCGTTGTTCAATTTGGTCGAGCAATTCCATCGCCGCATCCCGCTGCCGTACAAGCTCAGCAACACCTGCGGCGTCGATTGTGGACGCCATGGTGTCTCGAGCAACAATTCCAAGACTCCAAATGTCATACGCAGCTTTCTTCGCAATCTCAGTCACGGGTCGCCTCTACACTAAGCAGTTTGTTCATCAGTCTACGAACAACAGCGCACGAACCGCAGCGTCTTTCGCTTCAAGTAGTTTGCGAAGCGCCACTGTCGTCTCTGCATTGGACGGCCCGTTTGCAACACGCTCCGCAAGCTCACAGAATGGTTTCGACACGGCTTGTAAGTGTTCCGGCAAATGTGCATACTCGAAAAACTGGAATACGCCCTGGATAGCTTGGTGACGCGACTGCTGGTGTGGTGATTCACTCATAGTCAGTTCCTTTCTTTGAACTAGGTTTCAGGTATCTCATGCCGGTTCGACATATTCTACCAATTGGGTTCTGTTTCGTCTTCTTCGTCTTCAGCCAGGGCTGCCGTGCCGCCACACTCGATACACGTTGTCGGGCACCCCAAGGAATTACAGAGCCAACATCCGCACATTTCGCAGACATCGCCGTTACAAATACTTTCTGCAACCTCACCCATCATTTCGCCTCACTTTCAGAAAAAAAGCATCAGCTTCTAACGCGACCTGTCGAGCGGAATGGTACAAAAACCTCTCAACAAATCGCCCGCATGCATCATGGTCGCCGCCGAGCCACACTGGTAGTGTGTACTGAGCCGACCAAGCGGCGAGCGAACCCAGCACATGGTTCGGCTTCAACTTCGACCGCCACTCGCCAGCCTCCAGGTCTGCCAAGTTCGCCTCGACAACCAGGAGCCGAAACCGGTACGCACGCATTCGCTGCAATTCACGCTTGAAACGATCGCGGTCGCGACCACAGCATCCGAGCAAGTCGGAGAGAGACTTCCGCTCGACCGTGACGAGGTGCTCGATACCGGCGACGGAGTAATCACCAGTGTCTAGCGTGCCCAACTTGGCGGGCATGGTCGGAAAGAGGAACGGGTATTGCTCTCGCGTATCCATGATTGCGGTGACTGAGATTTTCATTACGCCTCCGGGATAATTAGAACGGGCACTCGTCATCCGTCGCCGTGCGATCCGAATTTTGCTGTGCGTTCGGTCCCGAAGGGGAAGGCTTGTCCTGCCCGCCTTGGCCAGATGGCATGAACTGGCAGTCATCGACAACGACTTCGAGCTTATTCCGCCTGTTGCCCTGTTGGTCCTCCCACTGGTTGAATTGGAGACGCCCCTGAATCAAGGCCACGCTCCCCTTCGAGAGGTACTGGTTGATAATCTCCGCCGTGCGGTTCCACGCAACGCAATCGACGAAGCATACCTCTTCGCGTGTGTCGCCAGAGTTCTTGTCCTTCCACTTCCGGTCGACTGCGATTCCGAACTTGCAGAGAGCGGAGCCGCCTTGTGTGTGCGAGAGTTCCGGGTCTCGGGTGAGATTCCCGAGCAGGAACACCTTGTTCATGCTGGCCATTTCGTTCTTCTCCTACAGTCAGTTAGAATGTTTCGCCTTCATCCGGCTCTTCTGGCAAAGGTTGTTCGTCCGACGCGGTTGCTTGATTTTCAGAGAGTGCCAACTCTCCCTCTTCGAGCATGCGTTTTAGGTAGGTGAGGTTTGCCTCTTTGCCTGATTCTCTTGCCTTTACTCTCAAGACCACCTTTAGCCGGTCGGGGGTGATATCCTGGCCGGTCAACGCTTTGCGGATTTCACACATGCGCGTGAGGATTTGTTTCACATCAGCGGAGCCGGTCGATGCCCAGTCGGGGGCGTCTGCTGGCGGGGCGTCTGCTGGCGGGGCGTCTGCTGGCGGGGTGGCGGCTGGCGGGGCGGCGGCTGGCTTTTGCGGTTCTGCACCATCCAAAAGCCACTCAATGAGTTTCTCGCCGAAGGCTTCGTCGGGCTTGTCGATAAGTTCGTCCTGGAACTTGCCGGTTCGGTCCTTGATGACGGTAGCTTCATGCTCGGTGTTGAGTTCGAGCAACAAGTCGAATTCGTACTCAATCCCCTTGCCCTGCTCCGGCGAAAGTCCGACGCGCTTCGGTCTCGACCTACCGCGAGTGTCCTTCTCTTCTATCCACTCCGTTTTGGATCGCATTGTCACAATTACATGGCCTGGGAACCTGAGAAGTGTGTCGATGAACTTATTCTGCTTCGGGGTGCCCTTCGACCACGCAGCCCAGTAGTTTCCGCCGAAGTGCGTCTTGGAAAGCTTCTGAACCTCTTCCTTTAGTTCGTCCCAGGCGTGCGTCATGCTGTCGATTACAAGCACTTTGATCCCAGCTTTGAAAGCATCGCCCATGCCCTTGATCAACGCGTCGATGTCGGCGATATCTGGTTCGAGCACCTCAAAATCGAACCGGTCAGCATACTTCCTTGCCGACTTCCGTTCACTGTCGATTACGCCGATCTTCCCGTCGATCTTCTTGGCTATCCCCGTTGCGATCCGGAGCGAGCTATACGTCTTCCCCGCCCCCGATGGGCCGAATATCGCAGCTCTGAGGAACGCTTTTTCCTTGGTTGCCTTTTCAAATCCCATGTTCATTCTCCATTTCGTCTTGTACCCTTTGCCGTACTAGCCACACAATATCGCAATCCATGGCATACTCTTGTTGACGCTTAGTTACATCACGTTGCGATTCGTTGGGTAATGCTCTCGGTCCTATTCCTTCCGATGCGTTCCCTTTTGCGTATTCCACTATTGCATCCCGTGATTCACGTATCTGTGACCGCAGTCCCTCTGTCATAGACCCAGGTGGCGCTTTGACGTGAATCCTTTCGGCAATAAGAGTCATACTCACGCCAAGGCTCTGTAGCTCGCGGAGCAGGGCTTCCATCACACGATGAACTCTTCGTAATCTGGCTCACCATGCTGACCGTCGTCGCCGAAGTAAGAGTCGATCGCCGACGCGATTCGCTCATCCGGCAAGTCGCCCAACGCGACGAGTTGCTTAAAACGCAGAAGAATTTCAAGGTGCTCTTCAAAGAATGGATCAAAGTCTACGTCGTCGAAGTTCCCAATTGCTCGGTACCGACGTTTCCGTTTGTCATCGGGGTCCACGTCGGCTTTGACAAGATTGTGCTCACGACGCTTCAGGGAATTGATGATCGCAGCGCCGATAATCGGCGAGCTTGCACCAAGGACAATTTCGCCGATCTTGGCTGCGGTTTTGTCGGTGTAGGGACGCTCAAGCAGGTAGTCCCATACCTTTCTCATGTCGGCGAGGCTTGGGTACCCACTCTCCAGAAGCCATTTGCGGGAGTCAATCCCGTCTCGCGCCGCCATGAAACAGCCGTACACATGGGCTTGGCCACCGTCTCGACCCGCTCGCCCAAACCCCTGCGCCCATGCCTCTATTGACGCGGATAAGTCCCAGTGGACAACAAAGCGAATGTGGGGATGGTCGATACCTAACAGGAACGCGTCTGTGCAAATGATGACGCGCTTCGCGTCCGCCATGAACTCGCGTTGGCTCTGCTCTCGGTCCGCCTTCTTCATTCCGCCATGGTAGGCTCCAACGTTGTGCCCGCTCGAAGCAAGCTGCGAATGAAGCTGGTTTGTTGCTCTGCGCGTCGCACAGAATATGATGCCGCTCTCACCTTGGTGCCGGTCAAGAATGCGGATCAAGTGGTATGGATTGCGGTAAGTCTTGTGGATGACCAAGTTGCAGCGTGCCACCGGTCTGATGATGACAAATGGGTTTCGCATGTGCAGCGAGTCCATCACCCTCGAGCGATCCTCACGCGTGAGCGTTGCGGTGAATCCCGCACGATTCCCACAGCGAATCTTGTCCAGGCTTGTTCCGAGCCATGAAAACGATGTCCGAAAACCCTTGTCCTTTTCGACGCAATGAACCTCGTCAACTGCGGCAAAGTTTACGCGGCCTATGAGTAGGTCGGTAAGGGTATGAGTCCTGAGACTCTCTGGTGTCGTGATGAATATTCCAGTTCGACCCTCACCAACCATCCGAATCGTGTCTTCCCTGTATGCGTTCGTTTGCTGCGAGTTCCAGTATCGGGCCGGTATGCCATGCTCTCGCAGCCTGCGCATGAAGTCCTGGGCGAGCGAGATGAGCGGGATGATTATCAGTGTGATTCCGCCTAGGATAAGCCCGGTGCCGACAATGGATAGCATCTTTCCCGATCCGGTCGGCGATATGTTGAACACGTTGCGCCCGGCAACGCCCGCGCGAATCGCCTGGATTTGGTGATCCCGCAACGATGGCACACCAAAGATACCGGGGAGGTGACGCTCTTGCACCGCACCCGGCTTCACGCGTGCCCGGTATGGCTGCTCGATTTCACGCGGTGTCTTCGTTGCCGGCATCTTCTTTGTCCTCAATGACGGTCTCGACGCTTTGAATGACGGTCTGGTTGATCAGCCACGCCTTGATGAACTTCCCACCCGACAACTTGAGGGACGTGCCTTCACGCCCGGTCAGCACCAACTCCGCAGCCTTCAGGTCGGACGACAGCCGCCGCTTGCTCGCCGACTTCATCTCCGCATTCAACCATTCGCCACGGCACGCCAGTTCAGGTTGCTTTGTGTCTTTCCGTCGGGCGAAAAACATCAGCCCTGGTCGTTGCGTCCAGTTTGGCCCCAGCGCTACGCGGTTCGCCCAATCCAGAAGGCTCTCAGTGATCGGAGCGCTCTGATCGTGGAACGTCCGGGGCTTCGTCAGCACATGGACCAACTGATCCAGCAGATCCTCTGGTGACACCTCCGGGTCTGGGATATCCATCTCGCATATCTCCGGTAGCTCAAGCATTCGAGTTCGGATCGCCCGTACGAGTGCGTCGCGCAAAAGCTGAAGGCACGCCTGTGGTTTCGCGGGCTGCCCGCTCGACCCCGATAGCCGTCCCTCCACGGTGGCCCGGACGCTTGCGATTTCTTCCTCCTTGGCGAAGTTCCACAGATTGCCGATTGCCGACTCAACACCAATTGCCCCCAGGTACACCGCACGATCTTTCCGACGCCATGCTGGCTGGAGACGGCTGAGTACAGAGTCGGCCACGTCGATGATCCTCCGTGTTGGTGCCTCTCCAGCATGACTAAGTTGCTCCGCTTCTCTCTCTCGGAGCCGCATCGCAATCTCGTCGAGCCGCGCCAGCGCCTTCTTTCCGTCAATACCAAACCGCCGAGACCAATCATTCGCTTGGATCTTCTTGGGACGCGCAGACTCCAGGTTCACCCGCTCAATCGTTTGTTTCTCGCCTTCAACGATCAGAACTAGGTTGGCTTTCATTCCAAGACAACGACTGAACTCATCGTCGGGAATGATGATCTCGAACGAGTTGTCTGGTTTCTTGGCTTTACATTCGGCCACTCGACACGCACCTCGCCACTTCCACTGCCGATCCGGAATGGAGAGCCGCGCTGCGCCTCCGGACCGGCGAGGTGCGCATCCACACGCGTGCATCCTTGATCCGATGCAATAGATGCTCTCGGGTTAACCCTGCGTTGATTTCCTGGCGGATGTCTTTAAACCCGTCGGCGGGACGAATGAGGCGAACACTGCGAGTCGGGATGTAGAGGCTGCAACAGAGAAGTTCGGCACCGAGAGTTCCAGGAGAGCCGCTGTCCGCAATCACGGCAACATGCTTGCCACGAGCATATTCAACACACATTCGTCGGCACGCTCGGCACCCAGGCCGTCCAATTGCATCAAACCCTAGGCTGAGTACCGCTGCGGTGTCGGACTCGCCCTCGCAGATGACAATAGCATTTACGGAGTCAATGCCATCTGGCACGAACAGTCCAAGATGGCTACCACGCACGCAGCACTTGGCCCCATCAGCAAAGCAGCGACGGATACCAACAATCTCACCGCGCTCATTTCGCATGGGAAACACCCAAGAGCCATGCAGCCGACCAACTTGGAGTCGGTAAAGCGTTGAGGCAGAAACCCCCCACAATCGAGACAGGTTTTTGACCTCGCTCCCCGAGATGTTGCGGCGCGCTTCTCGTATGAGATTCTCCATTTCGACGGAGCAGACCACCCGCGTGCATCTTGGCGGAGGCGGAACTTGAGACCCATCAAGCGAATGAATCCAGTATTCGCCCGCATCATTGGAGCCGTGCGACATTGCCCCCTCATGCGTCTTTGTGCAGCAGCAGAGCCGTCCGTCCGGCGTGACTGCGCAGAACTTCTTGCGTCCGCAGACTGGGCAGGGATGTTGGGATGTCACTCGTCGCCATTCGTTCATCACACTCACCTGATTCGCAGATGCGTACCTCGTTCCCGCAGGCTAGCGAACTTGAGTTCTTCGCCGCTTTTCAGGGCGTCACGAATCTTGTCGATGTTGACCTGTGGTGGAGGAATGTACTTGAAGGACTCTGGCACCAAATCGTCCACGACATCTATTGGCTGAACCCCGCCATTCGGCGTCACATTCACCTTGAAGTGGTCGGTCACGATCTCCGGAAGGCCTCTCTCGTCCATGAACGTCAGGAGCCTGTTCTTGAGCGACTTCACCTTGTTCGATTCGACTTGGGCTTTGTGCCGGAACTCTTCCGCCTCTGCCTTCATCGCCTTGGCGCGTGCATCCAACTCTTTGATCAGGTGGATGTACCCTTCGGTCTTGCTGGCGACGGCTGAATCCAACTCATCGAACCACGCGTTGATCGCCCCTTCATTCTCTGGCGTCAGTTCGCCGCCACAGTCGGCAAGAAGCTCATCTAGGGACCGTAGGTCTTCGCTGATTTCGTAGAGTGTTGCCATTCGGCTGAGTCCTTCCCCTGTCTGCTAAATTGGTTTTTCATGACAAATCGCGGCACGCTTGCGGTCGCAGGCCATTTTTTCCGACTCGTGCAATTCGAGGACATGGAGAGCGATTGGGTCGAGTGTGCTTTTCACAGTGGCCTCCACGCCAGCGGGACGTTTCTATCCGCGATCTTGTTTCCCTCGGAACCTGCGAGCCTTGCGGCTTCACGTTGTAACACCACTGGCATCGGAAGCGAAAAAATGTAGGGTATTTCACTCACCGCCCAACCAATGGCGATGGAGGCGAAGAGGATCAACAGAATTTGTACTATGGCACCTCGCAAAAACATTCGGTTGCAATCCTGCGTGCTGAACTCTCTCCGATACTCACCCTGGCCGGTTGCCAAGAGAGGAGCGTCACCGCCACATGGTGAGTGTGGCGGCTCGCTCGTGCCCGTGTCGGATAGCGGGCTACTCTCTCGGTTCACGATTGAGACTTCACAAGTTGTATGGGTGTACTTGTCGAGCATATCCCGTATCGCCTCTGCCCGTCCATCTATTAGTTGTAGCATCGGATAGACTCCATATTGCCACGACGCGGGATCGAACCGCGATAACAAAGCCTACCAAGGCCACAGCACTGACCGCGCCTTCCGGTCACTCATTTACGTGGGCATCGCAGCCAGCGGCGACGTAGATGGTTGTGGTAGGTTCCATTTCACCACTTTTCTCGTTGCTGTTCATCATTCAATCCTCAAAAAATCTACCAGCCCATAATGGCCATAACCACAATGGCAACAGCCAAAAATGCAAAAACAGACCAGATAATCAGACACGCCCTGCATTCAGGCTCCGCCCAGTCGCGTCGGTATGTGCCCTGCCCGGTGACAATGAGAGGAGCGGCGTCCCCGACACTATGGTACGAGGACGCGCTCACCCTCCGCGGAACGTTCTTGCCACTCTCTCGACATCCGGCTGTAGAATCTGTGATCGCCATCTCCAGGCATCCCGCCTCGATCTCGGGCGGGTAGCGGTCAAGCATTTCTCGGATAACTTCGGAACGCGGTGTGATGTTTTCAATCGTGCCGCCATGCATTGATACAATTCTCGCACCGTCCGAAAGAATCCAGACCCCGCCAAGCAATATGTCAACTTCTGTTGTCACAATACGGTGTCCGTTCGATAAGCATACAGCCTTAGAATCAGTCATAGAGTACCTACCTATGTGGCTGTTATCTTCTTCTCACAAGGTCGCCCACGCGCCCAGAAGCGCGAGGGCATAGGGAGGAGCATCAATTTTCTAGCCGGAGCCGTAGCCGTAGCCGTAGCCGTAGCCGGAGCCGTAGCCGGAGCCGGAGCCGTCGCCGGAGCCGGAGCCGGAGCCGTAGCCGGAGCCGTAGCCGGAGCCGTAGCCGTAGCCGTAGCCGTCGCCGGAGCCGTCGCCGGAGCCGGAGCCGGAGCCGGAGCCGGAGCCGGAGCCGTCGCCGGAGCCGTCGCCGGAGCCGTCGCCGTAGCCGGAGCCGTAGCCTGAGCCGGAGCCGTAGCCGGAGCCGGAGCCGGAGCCGGAGCCGTAGCTGGAGCCGTCGCCGTAGCCGGAGCCGGAGCCGTAGCTGGAGCCGTCGCCGGAGCCGGAGCTATTCATTGCAAAAACTCCAATCAGGCACTAATGCAATAGAGGCAATTGCAGCATCCTCGCACGGTATGATTTCGGTTGCCCCTGTGAGTATGATGAGACTGACCGCAGCCGGGAATTTACATTCCTGCGGTTTAGATACGCCACTGATTGCCAATTCCGACAAACAGTTTGCCCCAACCCAGTGCCACAGCCGCCGGGCATCAGTAAGAGTTACCTCCTTTCCATCACGGTGTTTGAGTTTGCCAGCAAATACGCCAGCAAAACGTGTTCGCACGATAACATAACATCCGTTTTCCATTGGTTCCCTTTCGGAATAGGTCGCCCCCGCGCCCGGAAGCGCGGGGGCGCGGGAGGAGGACAGGACTGCGTGCCATTTGCGCGAGTGGCACGACCCAATCGTTGACACTGACACAAATTCACGCCGGGATTTGGTCAATGAACAGCATCATAAAGCCAACAATCCAACCGATGAGACTTTGCATAAGACGCCCCCTTTCGCGCGGTAGAGTCAGCACAGTGCGGCGAACATCGCCACAGCCATCCAGAAGAGTTTCATAGCGGCACCTCGAATCGCCGCCGCGCCCCGAAGAGCGCGACGGCAGGAGGATCGGAAAGAAGTGTCGTGTCTACACTGTGAGTTTGGAGAGACGTTCGAGGATTTCGTGCAGCAACTCGGCGGTGGTTGCCGTGGTTAAAAAAAGTCGATTCCGTGACCATTGCTGTCATCCGTGCTATGCCGCGCTAGAGGACTGGTGTTCCAGTAGCTTATGGATCACCTCGCCGAATGTTGACGCGTCCCACTTTCGTTTGAGCTTCGCCAGCCGAGTGTAATCTTTCGGTCTGACGCGAACTTTTGGGCTGTGCTGTTTTGGCATAGGTTTCATACAGGCGCAGTGTACCCTATGCGTACCCACGAGTCAAGGCGCGACCTATTTCGAACGTTAAATTGCAAGGCGCAAATGCTGTTGCAACAATGATTTATATGCAGCAAAAAAACTTGATGCTTACGCCAGAAACCCAAGAAAGCAGCTACTCTCCCCCACCCCGAAGCAACTTCATCCCTTCGCGGGCATCCTTGCGTTTTTGCCGCCGGTCGGAAAGGTAGCTTTGGTATTCGTCTACCGACTCCTTGTTGCGCCGGTGCCGACGCTTCTTCCGGAGCGTCTTTCTGTGCGAAGTCCTCAACTCGTCGATTTCGACAGTGTCACCATCTTCGGTGGCGGCTTGGTTCCACCAATACCAAAGCTGGACGCGGAGGTGCTGTGCATAGTTTCGGGCAACGCTCAATTTCTTTCGTTGCAGGCTGTTCAGAAAGTCCTGCTCGAACCGCTTCTCGTCCTTGTCGTTCAGGCGTGCGTCGATCGGGTCCAGGAAACGCAACGATGCGAGGAAGTTCTTGTATTCCTTCCCACTCTTCCGATACACCTTGCGAGACTCCTTGAAGGCCTCGTAGTCGTCCGCCATTACGGCCTCTCGCATGTTCTTGAACGGGCTGGTGCCCATGAAGTTCGGGGTTTCCCGTCCTTCTCGCTTCAAGAACTTTCCGCGCAAATCGTAGATTTCATACAGAGCATTGCGGCGGGGGTCCACCACGCCGACGACGAATCGCTGGCGGTAGTTCGGTCGCGCCCGGGAGCCGTCCTTCAACAGCTTGCCACGCAGTTCACGGTACTCGTCTCGCATGCCAACGATGTTCACAAGGCCCTCAATGCGATCCTGGGTTCGTGGGTTGAAGGCGTCGGGGAAGAAGCTGACCCCCGCGGTGACCTCGAACATCGCCTTCAGATCGGGGCGCAGACCGCCAATGAACTTGTTCACAGGGTCTTTGGCCATTTCCGCAATCAGATCATCCCCGTTAATCTGCCCCGCCGCGTACTGCGGATACAACGACATGAGCGTGTTGACGCCGAACGTTTCAAGAAAATCGCCCACCGCGCCGACGTTGCGGAAGATGCGCACCGTGCCATCGGGGTTTCGGCACATGACGACGTGGGGGTTCTGGCGGTCATATGTGCCCAGGTCGCGTTCCTTTTCCGGCTGAACCAGGTTGTTCCACGCCCATTGAGTTGCATACAATGCCCCCAATGACATCATGGCAGCCCCTCCGTAAACGCCAGTCGCCCAGACCCGCCCCTTCCCCTTGGCTTTGCCGTACTCGACCGCATTCGCCACCAATCGCGGATATCGCTTTGTGTTGACTTCCATCCACGACCAAAACGGGATGAGTCGGGTCCGAAGCCACTGCCCCGTCACGGTCATGTTGCCATAGTCACCCAAAAGGTTTCGCGAGAGGTGGGCAGCGGCGACGTCGGTGCCCATGTCGGCCCGGAGTTGGTCTACCACGGACTTCTTCGCGCCACCGTAGTGGTCGAGTGTTCCGGCTCGCAGGGCATCCCTGTAGTAGAGGAACGCCGCATAGCGAAGGCTGTTCTCTCGGAATTCGTTGACTCCCCTGACCGTCTGGAAGTATTTCTCAACGGCCTTCGTCGGCAACTTGGTCCATGGCGTCCCGTTGGCATAGAACCGCTCGAAAACCTGCATGTCTTTCAGGTTGGGGATTTCTTGGGCAGTCATGGAACTGGAAACGACCCCCAAGTCCCGGGCGCGCCGAAGGTTCTCGGATATCGCCAGCCGCCCGGTGTGGTATTTCCTCAACTCGCGTGATGCCTTGGGGACGTGTTTCAACACCGCAGGTGCCCCGCCAATCACAGGGTCGATGTCGCCAGTCACGTTGCGCAACATGTATTGGGGAGCACGCTTCGGGCTGAGCAGAGTCCAGACCTTCCAGCCGCGCATAGCCGCTTGGACGGCCCGACTGAGTGCGCCACTGGGTTTCTGCGTCTCCATCGACTGGAACTGCTCGACGATCGGAGTCGGCAACACCATGAATGGGCGCTTGCCACCGATGGCGAGAACGGTTTTGATCTGCTCCGGGTCCAGGTCCATGCCATTGAGTTGTTGTTTCTGAATCGCTTCGGCGATCTTGTCAGGGATAGTGAGTGCGCGATAGAAGACGTTGCCCGGCTCTGGCTGCCACGCTTCGTGGCCGTCAGGCACTATATCCTCCCATGTGACGAATTGGTCGCCAAGCGATTCCCCGACGATCTTGTTGCGATCGGAGATGCCTTTGAGCACCGTGCGGGCGGCGATCTGAGTTCCATCATCCGGCGCGTTTTCCGCCAGGTCCGCGATTGCCCGCATATCCACTTCGTCGGTGTCCTGCAATTTTCCCAACTTCGACAACCCCATCGCGATTTTCTTGCGGGCATCGTAGGTCGGGTCAAGAGATTGAAGCTCCTCGGTCCATGCCCGACGGAGTTGCCGCAAGTCATCAGACTCACTGCGCGTTGACTGCAACTGGGCGCGAAGCGTCTTGATTCGCGTGACGGTCTCGGGGCCACCAACCAGCAACTCGAAATTCTTGGTTTTCACCTTACCCTTGAGAGACGGCATCTTGTCGTATTTCCGACGGATTTGATCGAGCGTTTTCTCTGCGGACAGCTTGGCATGCGCTTCGGCCATCCACTTCGTTTCCGCTTCGATGTAGCTGGTGTTGTAGTCAAATGCCTCGTCGAGTTCTTCGCCCTGGACTCGTCGCTGCTGGAATGACTTCTTGCCCGACCGCACTCCTTTTTGGTGTGTGTTGAAACGCTCAACTTGAAGATACCCCAGTACCTGCTGGTGAAAGTATTCGCTCGAATGCTCCCGCGCCTCTTTCGGAAGCAGGTCGGCGTCAACGAGCTTGTCCACCAACTCCGCAACGACCTTATCTCGCGTCTTGAGTGCTTCCAGTACCTCGGGAACGGCAGATACAAGCCCATTCAGCTTTTTTTGGTAGGCCCGAAGCTCCTCCAGACTCTCGAACCCGAATCGGAGCGGCTCTCCACGAAGAGCGGACGCAATCATGTTGTCGGTGATGATTTTTCGCTCGAACAGCTTAAGCTGCTTCTCGCCCATCGGGTCGATGATTGCTGCGACGGTGCGAATCACTTCGTCCTGGACACGGTCCGGGACATCTTTCGCCAGGCGGATAACCTCATTGGCCATCGCAAATTCCGGCGTGTTGGGTATGTGCTCTTGCGCACGAGTGGACTTGTGCCATGCCGCCCGAGCGATCTCAATCGCCTTGCTCTTGAGCGACTCACGGGGGACACCGCGTGCCCGCCCCATGCGATCTTCGACTTCCTCGCGCGGTGCTTGCATCTGCTCGGGGATTTTGTCGGGGCGGACCTTCTGCTGTTTGATCCCAAACGCCGCCGACGCGGCTGCTGCCGTGGCAGTCGTGGTGCTCGGCCCGGCTGACACAGCCGCAGTTGCCGCAGCCACAAATGCCGCCCCAAGCCCCAGTGCGGCATCGCCGCCATCTTCATCAGCCTTCCGCTGTGCAACCGTTGCTGCGTTTTCCTTGAATTCACCGGCATTCTGCTCACCAGGGGATTGCCTATCACCCGGTGGTACTAAGTCGGCAACAGCTTTGTATGGCTCAGGAAGCGCATCGGAGAATAGCCGCTTCAGCTTGTCCCGCTCGCGCTGTGACCAGCGGCCTTTCGACCGTGATATGCCGACAGCATTTTCCAAATCAGACGCACTGGCCAAATCCGAAGCCATAAAAGCCCGCGCCGATTCAGGGTTTGCAAGTGCGAACCGCTTTGCGCCCTCTGGCGTCAACAACACCCCTTTTCCTGGCGGGGGGCTTGCGGGTGCAACGTTTTTGCGACGCCCAATCTCATCTTGAAGGGTCATTTGCCCTTCCGACTCTTTCAATTCACGCTCGATCCGCGCCTCGGCTTTCTTGTCGATATCGGCACGAAAATTGCCCTCGGCATCCAGCCAACCATTATCCGTCCGCGTCCAGCCCTTTGTGCTTTGGCCTCCGGTGTCGTCCAGCCCGAGCGATTGCTGCTTGCCAAGCTGCGGTTCTGGATTCACGACACCTTCACCAAGAAGATTCGCGGTGTCGCCTGAACGCCCTCGAAGCGTTCGCAAGTAGTCAATGACCTCACTCGGCTCCGCTCCGAGCGGGTGATCTTGCGATTCTTCAAATTGGGATTGCGCAGCAGTTGCCAGTTCGTTCGGTTCACCACTCTCTATGCTCGCAATTGCCTTATCTACGATCTGGACTCGTTGCTCGGGGTTTTCTAGAAATAACGAGAGAACAGGCTCGGGTGGACGATCTGGCACGCCAATTTGACGCTCAAACTGTGTTCTAACGTCTCGTTCACCCATGAGCCGCTCGGTGATTCGTTCTTTCTGATTCTCGACGTCAGCCCCTTTGTCTGCGCCTGCATCTTTGATGATCTTTCGCAGGGCTGCTTTTACGCGGTCTGATTTGGTATTCGCAAGGAGAAGTTCAGCTTCAGTCTGCACCGTTTTGCGAACCTCATCGGGCAAGGTGTGCAGTGGTGCGAACTTGACAATGTCCTTGCTGACTTCGCCGGATGCCGCGTCGGTAACGGCTTGGGTTCGCAGAGCCTCATTCGCTTTTCGAGTCTCTCGCGCTTGAACTGCGGCATCCGCACGGTCTTCAATGGCGGCATCCTGCTTCAGTTCTTTCCATCGAGTATCGGCCTCGCGGGCTGCGATCAACTGACGATTCTTTTTGGACCTCCACCCCTTGCGTGATTGACCGCGTTCGGGTTTCCCAACGATTTTGTCATAGCCGCGCTGGCGCTCATATTCATAAAGGCGACGTGATGCCGTTCGGTTGTTGCCACTTGGGCTATCCGCAATTTGCGGTGCATCTGCCGTTTGCTTCGCAGGCGGTGATGCTTGCACTACCTGCTCTTTCACCGTGGGTGTCGTCGGCGCATTCTGAGGAACGTCGGGTGCAGGCGACGATTGCCCGCCAGTTGGTGGGGCAATTTCTTGCTGAGGAAAGATTGCATCCATTTGCCCAGGTGAGGCCTGTGGAGCCGGAGTGCCACCGCGAGCCTTTGTCATTTCCGACACGGCTCTCATCACGCCGCCCGGTGCGGTGAGGATTGCAATGGGGCCACCCGCAGACCATGCCTGCCGGATGGCATTTTTGTATTCTTCAGGGATATTCAGCTTCTTCGCGTTGTCATCCATTTCAGTTGCGACAATCTGAGCCGTTGCCGTGACGCCCGCTTGCAATCCCTCTTCAACAATCCATTCCTTCCCAAGCGTCTTGAAGTACCCTTTTGCAACGCGGAGGGCCGCATTCCTGATTCCCTTCCCGAGAGCAACCTTCGCGGGCTTGGGGATGAAAGGGACTTGTTCGACCATCTCGATTGCAGCATTCAGTGCGGAACTGATTGATGCCGCACCCCACGAAATGTTCCTGTTGACCCCCATATCTCGCATAGAGCGGTAAGTTGATGGGTACTCTTGAGAGAACGCAACGGCGGCACCGACAGCCGGGCCACCGATTGCCGCCCCCTCTGCGACGAGCGCCATTTGGGGAAGCATACCGGCAGCGCCAAGCAACGACGTCTTGAACCCACCATCCTTGGGGTCAACCAGTGGATCGCCGCGACGCTCAGCGCCAATAATGGCGTAGTACGCCCTGGTTTGATCTTCATCGAGGCCATTCTCGCTGACGAACTCAGCCGCAGTGTCGGCAACCTCCTGTAGGCCTCTTTGTATGGTGCCCCGGAGCCGCGTGGCGAACTTCTCGTACTTATCCTTGCCTTTCGTGCGTGCGAGGCTTTCGACAGCGCCAGCAAGCTCCATCGCCTGTGAATACGGCAGTTCCTTTGCGGCCCTTCGTGCTTCGATCCGCTCTTTGCCCGAAACGATGGTGTCGGCACGCTCCCAAATCCCTTGTTGGCGCTGGTATTCGGCATACATCGCGTCGAAGTTCACTGACTGCGATGCCGACAGGTCCGGGTTCTTTTTCGCGAACAGGGATTGGAACTCGTCACGACCCAACGCGCGGTCCACGCCGGTGGCGACATTCTCCTGCGCAGCACGCGATTGCTCGGGTGTAACAATTCCACGCACCTGCTTTGATATCCCCAAAACCGCATTGGATGCGGCAATGCCGCGTTTGGATGGGTGGTTATCGTTCAGAACTTGGTCTTTTGCGACTCCGCGCATAAACGCTTGCACACGCTCCTGCGGAGTCGGAGGCTGAATAGTTGCCGACGACGATTGTGGCTGCTTGATCTCAGAAGTCGTGCCCGTAATTGTGGATGAAGTGGACAGCGTGGGGCCGGGGTCGGTCGGTGGTGCTGGCTCTTTGAGTAAACCAACCAGCGATGAGCGTTTGTCGGGACTCAGGAAGGTCTCTGGATTCCGGGCGCTCTTCGTGCCCTGTTGAACGTCGTACTCATCCAACAAGGAAACAAGGTCGGGATCAGTCGCTTTCCGTGCAATTCCAGGCGAAGTCAACTTGGGCACAAGGCCGATTGACTGCGATTGGTCGTAGGCATTTAGTAGTTGGTCGAGTTCGTCGTTCATGTCAACGCCCAAGCATGATAGTGAGGAGTTGCTTTAACTCGTTTTCTTTGTCTGTGTCAGGCCGACCACTCTGCTGAGCAATTCCGACACTCTGCCTTAAGTCTGCAATCGTGGCGCGAATCGTGCCCTCCATTGTGTTCATTTGCTGTAGCTGGTCACTGGGGAGTCCGCCGTTCTGTGAGTAGTCGTTGAGGAGCATCCCATAAATCGAGATGAATTGCTGTGGGTTGTCCTGATAGTCTGCTTTCATGCTGTTCATTTGCTGCGATTGAGAAGCAGCGTTTTCCCGCTGGCTCATTGCGTTGTGGGACGAAGAAATCATTTCATCAGTTCGACGGGCAGCAAACTCCGCCGCCTGATTCTCCTCCGCCGGGGAAAGTGTTTCTGATGCGTTTGGTGCCTCAAGCATCGTCTGCCGGGTCGTTACAAGTTCGCTCTGATAAACCTTCAGCCACTCACCCCGATCCTTCTCACGCTTCTTCGCCGCATCCTGCTCAGCCTTGTTGTCTTGTGTTGGTTGGTCCCAGCCGGACATCACACGGGGAACGCCCCTTGAGTCGAAGACGATTGGTGTCTTTGGGTCCAGGGTCGACAGACTCGGAACATCCGCAGCCAAAACAATGGCCTGTGATGCCCGCTCCGCAGCAGTCGGCGGCTTGGGGATATCTGGAATTTCCGTCCGAGACCAGTCAGAATTGTTCTGCTCAATGGCCATCGCCACATCCTGCGGAGTCAGCGACGAGTCGGTGAGAATGGCACGGCGGCTTGATTCGAGTTCCATGACACGCTTTCGCGTCATGGGGTCCAACGGAGATTCCTTCTGACGTGCGAGCTTCGTCAGATCGCCGCGATGCTGGTCGAGCGCCTGCTTACGCATTTCCCCGACCTGCTGCTCTTGTATCCTCTGCTGTATAAGCTGACGCCGCGCCTTGTATGAATCTGGCAGGAAGTTTTCCGGGTCTGGTTTCTGAATTGAAGGAGGGCCAACGGCTTCGCCTGATACAAAGGGAGAACTTTCCCATTTTTTTGTCGCAGAACCGTAAGACTTTTCGAAATCGCTCTGCTCCGTCCGAGTTAGCCCAAGCGTCCCTTTTCTCGACCGCCGTCTGCCATAGATATTGTCAACATAGTATTTCCTTGACGCCGCGTTGTAGAACGCGCTCGACGCGGTGTTGACCCCCTGGCTGATCGAACGGCCAAGCGCCTCCTGTTCGCGCGCCTTCGCTTCCGCTTTACGGATTTCGGCGTCAGCGACCGACTTGTAGTAGTCGCGAATCGCTTCGGGGCTGGCCAACTGCGGCTGTTGAATCTTGATCGCCATCGCTCTATCTATTCCTTGGGCTGGAGTGAGTCTTTCGTGAGCATTGATTTCACCCTGAATCCATTGGCGATATAATCGCTACCGTCTTCGAGAAGCAAGTCACCAGACGGAACATGCCCCGCTTTCTCGACAGTCGCATCAGGGTCAGAATCCCATTCGCCAGCGGGGCGTCCATCGACCACATGGTCAGTCGTTACGACGAGTGAACGACCATCTTTCGTCAAGCGGACATAATCGTCGAATCGCTCAGCATGTGGTCGGCCATGATCCTTGAGAACGACTGTTTTAGGCTCGCCATCGGCGTTAAGCACAGTGCTGCCAACCTCAACTTCTCGCAACGGCTTGTGCCCGTCAGGCGTGCTAATGCCCGCTTCACTGTCGATACAGGCCATAAAGATTTTCGCAGCAGCAATCGAACCCGCAGCGCCAATTGCAGAACCACCCAATTGCCCCAACAAGCCACCACTACCACCACTGCTAGGCCTACTAGCTCGCGCCCCTTGGTACTGCAAATACGGATCAAAAAGGCCACCCTGTGGATATGGATAATCAACGCCCTCGATCGTACCCGTAATGCCGCCGACCAAGCTCTGATCCAATCCAAGTCTACCCATGCGCATGTCGTATCGGCGATCATTTGCACCCGATCCAAAGTTGATCTCGTCGCCATAAGCCCTAAGCGCCGACTGTGCTCCCGTCAGGCCAAGGCGTTCGTCGGCACCGAGTTGCTGGCTACCGATGCGTTCGCCAGCCGCGAGCCTACCCATTCCCGCACGCCCCCTTGCCCCCAGCCGAGCAGTGTCGATCCCAAGTCGGCGATCAATACCGGCTGACCCCATCCTTTCCTGAGCGGAAAGGGCATCACCGGACAATCTTGTATCGAGACCAATCCGCTCGCTACGCAACCGCTCGCTTAAGCGTCCCATATCGAGAGTCTTTTCTCGCTGACGCCCCTGGGCTAAGTTCGCGCCGATCGTGGTCCCAGATAGGCCGCGTGATGCGAGATTTGCATTTTGTGATGCGCCGAGTTTGCGGTACCCCTCGCCAATATCAATTCCCTCCGCGATACCAAGACGGGATTGCATTGCTAGCGCACGGTTCCGACGGGCACCGTATCCGCCGACCACACTTGAAGTCAGCCGATCGCTTGCGCTTCCAACATTTCGACCAACCCCCATGTAATCGTTATTCAACCCGCGTTCGTAACTGCGGTACCCTTTTCCGGTCTGTTCATTCAGAGCGCCATAGCCAGAATTCACTCCTCCACGCAGATTCCCGTAGGTTCGTTGAGTGAGGCCAGTTTGTAGGCCCAATCGGTTTTGTGTGTATGCCGATCCGGCATTCCATTGGTTTAAGGCCAAATCTGATCCGCCCATGACGCGGTCATACAGCCCGCCACCGAGCCTTCCCGTTTCCTGGTCAAACCCCTTAAGCCCAAGGCTTTGTGATAGTGCATTCTCGTTCCTTTTCAGGGCATCTTGCTGGCCGAACCAGTTAGATACGCCCGCTAAAGCTGATGGTATCCATCCCATATCACACGCCTCCTTATGCCACGTCGTCCAGGCCGTTGAGTGCGATGAAGTAGATTCGCACGCGGACAACACCAGATTCGAGAGTTCCCTGTTTCGTGCCAGACCCGTCGGTGGCAAAGAGCTTCACATTCTCCGTCGCCGATAATACTGCCCAGGCAGCCATCGCGTCCGACTTGAGGTTCTTTGTGAACCCCGTCGTCTCGCCGTACTTGTTCGGGTCGCCATCGACTCCAAGGCCAACCGCAGTCGCCGCCGGTGTGCCCGCACCCACCACAGCCGTTGCGATGTTTAATTGCGCACCGAGAATCACCGCACCAGAGGGGATATCGGAGGTTAGGTCGAAGTTGTCGGCGGAGGCTGCAATCGTGTACGTCTCGTCAAAGATGCGAACCTCCAAGCCTTCAGTCAGCGTCCCGCCGAAGCGCAGCCCGACTGCGGGCGTGATTCCACCAGCCGTAATCGTCTTGTCTTCGTTGGCGATAGACGAAATCAGGGCGTCCAACGAGAGCTTTTTAGTCGTTCCAGCGCTTGCGGGCTGAACGATGACAATCAGGTCCGAGCCGCCCATTGAGGATGCCTGCGGAAGCTGGCTGATTTTCTTGTCCGGTCCAGCCATTGTTTTCGTCTCCTAGAACGGAAGCCCGTGGATTCCTTGTCCTTCGTAAGACCCAACAATCCACCATGACGCGCCGTTACTATAAAGAACAACGCTATTAGTATTCTTGAATGAAAATTGGTCTTTACTACCACCTCCGAATTCGTAATATTCGCCGCTTGCACATGTCAACGTGAATAAGTACCCAGTTTTGTTAGACAAGTGGAGAAACTTTCCAATCCGACTTGCAACGGCGGGAAGTGTGTAATTCCAGCCAGAAGTCACAGACCCGGATTGAATCAGCACGAGGTCGACATTGCTCGGAATCGTGTAATCCGAATCACTACCATAATCAACAGTCGGTAATGCAAGCAGTGTGTTTACGTCCGCACCAAGCGCGTCCATTTTGCGCACAATCGCATCGAGCGTCCGCTGGACTTCAAGCAGATCATTAGTCTGCGTTCGTACTTTGAGTTTCGTGTACATTATAGCATCACCTGCTCACCCAACCGCTCAAGGACGGCGACAATGCCTTCATATGCCCACTGGGTTGTGCTCCCAATTGGTGTCCGCAATCGCAACACAGCGCTCCCGCCGCGCGCGAATGGCCGGTTGACGCGGTTCCGACCCGCCGACCACTGACCACTTGAAAAGCTCAACCCTTCAGCAAGCAGGTCCGATCCGGATAGGTCGCCAATGGGGTTCCCATCTTCAGTGACAATTCGGTGAGTCTTCCACGCGCTAAGGCTTCCAAGTTGCTCGTGTGTGTCGGCGACGAAGAGTTGCCAGTCCGCAGACCCACCGGATGCGGCAAGTGTCGCGATCAGTTCATGGATCATTCCATCAACACGATCGTTTCCGCCGATCCGAAACGGGCCGATGTCAACGAACGAATCGAAGTGTTCGCCGTCATCCTGCACGCTAGACAGATCAAACCGACGCACATAGCCATCCCGCCCGCCAAGAATTACAGACTGAGTTGACGAACCCACGGTGTCAGACAAAAGAACACGAAACGGTTCATGGTCGCCTTTGAGTCCAACTGGCCAGAATGCGTTTGTCGCGAGGTTGTACCAAAAGTGTGTTGATACCCGGTTCGCACCACTTACGAAAATGTGGATGCCGCGCCCCCGCGAGTCATAAGCGAGCATGGCTTCATCATCGGAGCCGATGTCAACGAGTTCGCGCGGAATCCGTTCTTCAGACAACGGAATCGGCACGGCACCCGGTCCCGCTTGAATCGCATACAGCCCGATTTTCGACAGGAACACCAACCGGCTTCCGGGTGTCCAACACCACGCATCTGGACCTGCGATCCCAACGGCACCACTAATGCGGCCAATCCGACCACCTTGCCGAATGTCGCCACGAAGCAGGTACATGGAATCCTCGCATGCGAAGATCAGATAGTCGTCCAATGAAGGAATAATCGCAGTCAGGGGTTCCGCGATTACGCCAACCTCCGAAGTCTGGCCACTCACTGCTGCCTGGGCATCCTCCTGGCTCGCATCCCAGTCTAGCGGATTGTCTTGTCGGCTCATATACCAGACGTGCGGGGCATGCGGTGCGCCACCCTGAACAATTCGACCGTTGTAGCGGGCAATCAGTGGACACCCGAGTGGCAAACTGCCTGCACCGCCCATGTACACGTCTTTTGCCCAATCATGCAGGAGGTTCGCCGACGCATCGTAATATTTTGGCTTTCTGAACACACGGAACCCGATTCCGCTTGCTTGGTTTGCGAGTCCGGCAGATGACCCATCCAGTTTTTTCAGGGTCAGTGTCGCACCAACAATGCTGATCGCGTACGTTCCAATCTCACTGGTAGCGCCCTTCGCGAAGATTTTGACAACGTGATTCTTCTCGTTTGTGATGACGGTCGTCCAGTCGCTTACACCTGAAGAGGATAATGCGTCAGAAGAGATTGACCCGTCGAACTCTTCGTAGGCCGTTCCGTAGTCGGAGATGTAAAGGTTGCCGCCATGCTCCACAGAGCGCACCGGCTTATCCGAACTGATCGACATCGCGGGCGTTCCATACGGCGCAGACGGCACGCCCGTCGCGTCGATAGATTCAATCTCTTGGGGGCCAATTTCTCGGTAAAGCTGCCCGCCCGCAGACACGATAACCCGACGCTTGGACCCAACCTCTGCGATCGGAGCATACGTCGCGCCAACGTAATCGCTTTTCGCTTCACTGCTGCCGTAGCCGACGCTCCCAATACCAAACCCAATTCGAGAGCGTGACGATGAGAACTCAGAACTCACATCCCAGTTGTCTCCGTAAAACGGAGAAACCAACAGAATCCCGTTCGCATACACACGAATCTTAAAATCACTATCAATGTGTGCTCTAAAAACAAGAGGAAGACTAACTCCAACAGTCGAGAAACTTGACAGGGGTCCATATGTTCCAGAAACATACTTTCCGACTTCAAACAGCGATGACCCATCAAGATACGTTGCCAACTGTGCAATAACAACATTAGACCGTGCGTCCGGGCTATTGTTGTCAAGCGCGAAGTAGAGTTGGTACATTGCGTTTGAAGATACGGCTTCACCCTGTGGCCTATCGCATTGAATCCACGCCGAAAGACCCCCGGAATGGTTCATGTTATAAGAGTCTCCATCAAGCAGATACTTATTGTAAGCACCAACCCAAGACATATCTCCCCAAAGGTCTGGTACTCCGCCGCCCGTGTCGGTGTAGTCATACGAGCGGGCATATCCATCCAAAATAACTGGAAATGCGCCAAGCTCACCAGGGAGATTTCCCCACTGTGGGCCAAGTTGCACGCTGTTGAAATCGTCGAGGTACAACTTCGAGGTGGCACCCTTGATGTACCGAACCTCAGACAAAAGACGGACCGGATTCCCACCACCAAGTTTCTGACCAAAGGCTTTCACGAGTCCTGGACGCGGACCGACCCGAGCGCGGCCTTCGGGTGTTCCATCTGCGCGCACGTTCATACAATTCGCAGTGGCGAACGGCGACTTGCTTTGGTAGCTAAGTCGCCGATCAACCCCTGCAAGTGGGGCCTGCAATAAAATGCTACGAATCGCGCTCACCGCACCCTCAATTCGTTAGTCCGCCGCAACGGCGACTGCGTTGAAGTTGCACGACGTCCCGTCCCCGATATTGACGTAGAGCAGGTCAGTCACGCCAGTGCCGTCGGTGTGAGTAAATCGACACCCTTTGGCGTAACCGGTCTCCCCGTCGGTAGGAACCGTTGTCCCCCAGGCCTCCAAGTGCCCACCGAGCGAAGGGATGAGACACGACTTCCCGTTCGCCGGGAAAATCGCGTTCTCCATTTGTGATGCAAGTCTGTGTTCTCCAGCACCCATAATCAAAGTCTCCTATTCAAACGAAATCCAATTTCTATTACTCAACTGCATTTTTGAAAATGGCGAGTAGTCGAGTGTTACTGGCATGCCGTCGTCGATTGTTAGCAGTGGACCGTCCTTTGGCGTAGAATACACGTCGCCAGCCCATACCTCTGAAATTCCGTTTACCGAAAGGTCGGGGTCAATGACACGGACGTTGAGGTACTCCGCGGTGCCGGGGACGAAGCTGGCGCTATTGATTGCAGCTTGTACTAGCGCGGTAATATCCACACGACTGTTGGCGTTGCGTACATCTTTTGTCCATCCGTCTTGCGGCCCGGTCCACGCGAGTGTCCCAACGACTGGCATTACCGACGTAGCACCAAAAGCCGGATTCGATGACGTAAGGCTAAACAAGTATGCTATTGCAACTTCAACTGCGGTCCCACCAAGCGTCTTTGTGGCATATGGCTTGAGGTCGAGCACAGCAGATACGATTTTCTGTTTTTGTCGGTATCCGGCAAGCGAGAACGTGAAAAACATTCCTGAGCGATTAACAAGGGTCGAATTATAGCCAACGCTAATCTTCTCAAGGAATGAGACGTCCCACGCACTTGAATAGTCTGTGTCATCGCCAAAGGCCGCAGTTGTGCCTTGGGCGGTGCGTGTGGTGTCGGTGATTTGTTGGGTGATGATCGCCATTGCTGGTAACTCAATCCCACCCTCGCACTGTGAAATTGGTACCGAGTGTCCCCGCACCGGTGAAGTAAATCGCAACGTTTTTGATATACAAACCCTCGGGTGAGGGAACCATTTGCCCAGGCAGCAACACTATGTCCCACTCCGTGAGGCTCACATCACCTACGTCGTCTGCATTGAACCGCACGCTCATGTTGATCCCGCTATTCGGGTGGTTCTGGATCACCGACTTTCGCCGGTTCACCGCCCAAGGATACAGGATTGCCCCAGCCCCTGACGGGCTTCCGCCTGAGTCGGGAGCGTCTGATTTGGTTGTAGCGCCAGATCCGTAACGAGACATTGTCACACCTCAAGAAAATTGCTTCTCGTGATAAACTCTAAAAGAGTTGCCCATCCCCACACCATGCTCGCCGCCCAAATCCGGGCCAAGATACTCCGACGCCCCAGACCGGCGGTCCTGCGTTATCGACGTTCGCAGCTTGTCCATGAACTCTCCCCAACGAGTTCCGCGAGCACGCCTGAACCGACTCTCGGCAGCCGCAAGGCAGCTTGCCATGAACAAATGAGAGTGCTGCGCACCGCCCAGCGGGTAGGGGTTCGCTGCCGTCAGCTTGTTTTGTAACGCGATCTTCCGATACGCAAGAACGTAGACTGCGTTTGGGGTCGGGTGTACCGACAGGTCGAATCGCTGCCCGGCACTGCCATCGCTTGTGAGCGGAACTACCGCTGCCTCTCGGGGACGAGACCCGCCAGTCTGCTTCTGGCGGAACGCGCGAATCCGACCCTCGCCCGTAATGACAACCGGTGCCCACCCTTTGTTCGGCGCGAAGGTCAGGTCGCCATCAATCCCGCCAAAGTCGTCGGGGAGCCGGTAGTCCCCGTCGGCGGCCATGGTGAACGTGTCGCCAGAGGCTTCACCGCTTGCATTGCCACCAACCACGATGACCGTCGCGCTCGTGTAACTGACGACGGCATACTCCGCAGATGACGCATCAAACGTGAATGACTTCCCGACCATCGACGGGTAGAACTTCGCCGCAGTGGCGGTGATCGTAGACTGGTCGGAGCCACTGTCGTACACCGGCAATCCGCTCACGGCCCCGGTGGTTGTCGGCCAAACGGTGATCGTGTCGATCGGCTTGAGGAACCGCCAAAAGTAGGCATCAATCTCGCCGGGCAGAACCGGGGGGTTATAGGCTTGGCGCAACCCATCCTGCACCGCCGAATCAATGGACGCGGCCTTGTCGGCATCCCACTCTGCCGAGTCTGAACCCCATCCGACATCCAGGCCGATTTCTGACCGAAAGTCGTCATACCCCAAAATGAGCGTCGATTCAGCCACCTTTGTTGACCTTGCCTTTGCCGTTAAGGGGCTTTGCACTCACGGGCTTCTCAGTCGCAACCTCGATGATCGAGTCCGCCATGTCGGCTAGCATTACGACCGTTGGCAGCATCGTGTCTGGAAGAACCTTCGAGCTTCCATGCAGCCTGAACCAAAGCTCCTGGTAATTCGCATGCACCTGAGCGACCGCATCTGGGATCGAGTCCAGGCCAAGCAGCCGCCGGTAGGCTTTTCTTGTCTGTTCGTTCATGTTCCATCCTTTCAACCAGATGGAGCAGCGGCCACAAGGACCGCCACCCCACTGGGAGAGTGAGAGGACTGTTTACCGAAGCTGGGCAACGCGAAGCGAACGGATCGTCATTTCTGCGTCCGCAGTCGTCCCTTCAACTTGAGCAACGAACGCCAACAGCATCGCCACGACGGGGATGGTGCTGGTGTTTGTGATTGGTGTCCCGGCAACTCCGTTGATATACGGCGTGATGCTCGTAATCCCGTCAACGATGAAACCGAGGTTGATTTCAGCGCCGTTAGCAACGGTGGCGGCGGTGGCCTGGATGTCGGAGGAGTTGATTTTGCAGGAGGCGAACTCCAGCTTTGCAGCAGCCGTCCCGGCATCGCGGTAGAAGCCGATGAGGTTGTCGGAGGAAACCGCAGCCAGCCCTGCTGCGATGATCGCGTTATCGGCATCATGCAGCCCGAAGAAATACTGACCCGTGATATCGCTTAGCGAAATTCGCCCCTCGAACCAGAGCTTCTTTCCCGCCGCCGGAAGCCAATCGGCCCCGAGCTTCTCGACGTTGATGCCATCGTCGGAACTGGCGTTCCCGCCAGAGTCGATGAGAAGCCCACCACCGGCACCGCCAGCCGCAGCAATAACGCCGCTCGTTACCTGGGTGATGTCATATCCATGGCCGTCCGTCGGATCGACAGGAGCCATCGGGTCGAATTCATACAGGTAGCCCAATGCAGGATTCTCTCGAATCTCATTGACCGGGCAGCTTTCCCACATCGCGGGTGAGAATGTGTTCACCGACGAAGATGGCACGGAATCACCAAATGGCTTGCGGAAGATGTCTGGCATACGTGCGAGTGACTGGACTGTGCCGTTTGTCGTGGCACGGTCGATGGTCTGAATGGCGAAGCCCAAAACAGGGCCGGTACCCAAACCTCCAAAAGCGTAACTACCGGCCTGCACACAAAGCAGTGTTGCATTCTGCGTGCAATTCTGGTCAGTGAACACATCGACCGACCCACCGGTCGGAATGACGATTTTCACCTGACATGGACCACTTCGTGGAGAGACGCCAGGAGCAACGATCCCAGCAAAGTTGTACAGATTGCCGACAGCGGGCTTGCTCACGTTGCTGAACCGTGCGAAGCTACCCTTCGTCGCATCAAGCGTTTTGCCCTGTGCATCCTTCGCGGCATTGTTGACACGATCGTAGCAGAGTGCATACCCGGTCTTCAAAACATCAGTACCGGTATACTGTACGACCTTGGTAGAGACCTTCTCGGTCTTGTAGGTGACCATTGTTTTTTCCTTGTCTCCCGACCGGGGTTGACCCGGTCAGGCAGGCCTATGAATTCATGGACGAAACCGCAGTTATGCGATATCCGTTCCCTGGCTCAAAACCATCTGGCGGCGGCGATCGAAGCACGCCATGTTCCAACTGAGGTCAAGGTCAACAACCCAGACGGTCGGCTGTTCGATCCCTTGTTTGGCATCACCGCGGCGCATGTAGTTTCCGCGCAGGAAAAACGCGCCAAAATATCCCCAGTTGATCCCATAAATCGGATTGTGCGGATCGACGTCCAACGCCGGCACATGGATGATTGGGCACCGCTTGAACGAGTCCTCGCCATCATACGGAAACAGGTCCGTCCCAATGCTGTCGTTCTGCTTTCGCTGGAGCTTTTTGAGTTCTAGCAGCGTTTTCGTGTTGACGTAGTAGCGACACCCGCCACCATCGGCCATACGCGCACCCTTGATGCTCATGGGCGACTTAAAGTTGGTCAGGAGTGCCGCCTCCTGCCACGGAATGAGCAGATCATCTTCCGTGAAGTTGGTGTACTTCCCGGCATAGTTTCTCCACTTCGGTCGCTGCGTGGAATCAATGCCACCAACGCCAGCCGGAAACTCCGGTGGGTTCCCTCCCTGGAATCCAGGGGTGGGGTCGGCAGCCGAATACTTCACAATCCACGTCGGTATGCCGTACACGTCGAGGTCAAGATCGATAGGTCGAGACCAACCGAGCGCCTCAATGTGCTCGGCCATACCGATCATGGATTCGGCTTCGCGAATCTTCAACAAGTCCACAATCTCTTGGCCCTTGCTGTTTTCAAGCGACTCAAGCCGATCCCACTCCCAACTTGTAGTGGTGTGTCGGTGCGGGACGGTCAGCCTCGCCGTGGCGTCGATGACGTTTCGATCGCGCGTGTCATAAGGAGCCGTCTGACGCGCGGGCTTCGAGTCGAACATCAGCACTCGGCTGAGTTGTGTACCGCCGACGTACCGGCGCTTGCGCTTGAAGATGTTGCCCATGATCTCGTAGCTTTGCAGTTCCTGGGCAACCTGCTCGAACGTCGGAGGACCGAAGTCATCCAACGTTGTATTCAACAGATCGGTAATCTTCCGATCCGTAAGGGTTACTTCAGCCATCAGAATATCCTTTCATAGCCGGATGGGCGGCGGGAACGCTGCTAATTTCCGAGCGCTTCGTCCCACGCTTTGACGGATTTCTTGCCGCCCGTGCTGCGTCCACTCGTACCACGGCCAGTCGCCCTTGCGGCAAACTTGCCAGTCTTCGGGTTTCGCAACTTCGTCTTAATCCGGCTTCGTTCGATTTGTCCTTGTTTGTTCGGGAGGACGGCGCGTGCCGCCTCAACAACGAGTTGTTCAACAGGTGGGACACGACGCCCGGTATTTCGGTAGCCTGAAGCAAGAATCGTCGCGTGGTCTGAGACTTTTTTCCGTACTGCCCACGCAGAAGTGTTCTTCAACGCCTCACTTGCCCCTTTACCAAGAACGTCCTCGTACGCTTCGCCAAGCGACTCGATCGCTCGATCGAAGTCACGTTCCGCCGCATCTCCCATCTGGCCATTGACTACGGACGTGACTTGCTGGAGTTGCTGGTTCAGGTTCTTGATGTGGTCGGAGTAGTGCTTGTTGAGACCATCGAAGGCCTTGACCACTTCGGGTTCCAGGCTTTCCACATCCCAGTCGGGCTTAAAGGGCTTGACATCGAATTCGCCACCGCCACTTTGGTCTTCACCCGCATTTCGACTTTCATCCCGCCGGTCCGCGCTTCGAACATTCTCGTCCCGCTGACTGGCGTCCGGAAATTTCCGGTCCAGCGCATCAAGCGATGCAATCACAGCGTCGGTAGTTGCGAGCCTATCAATGTCATCCTGTGTAAAACCAGCCTGTTCAGCACGGAGCAACAGTGCCTCATCGAATGTGCCTTCAGCACTTTCGGAATCGGTTTTCACGCCGTCGTCGCTACGGGAATTTTCATCCGTAGCGGGATCTTCATTGTTCGGAAAAACGTCTGGCGGCTCGTTGGTATCTAGAACGGCAGCACCAGCATCTTCAATGGGATTTTCATCACTCATCACAGATCTCCAAAAAAAGGGGGACGCCATCCGGCGACACCGCTTTATTCACTTCAGCGACACTCAGTCGCCGTATCCACCATCGTTGTCGTGCATACCGTGCGCTTTCAAAAACTTCCTGCGGTGGCTCCGATCCCCGAACACCGCATTGCCCGTTTTCTTACAAAACTCAGTCTGAACACCAACATCTTTGGCGTGCTGCGCAGCCTCACCCACCTGAGAAGGATGAACGCCGCAGGACGCACTCTCCATCGGCCAACAAGACGGCTTTTGTGTCCTAACGCCACTTGCCGTGGCGGCGAAATCAAAACGCGCCTTCCTGCCGTCTGGCAATTTGACACTTTCAGGCCGCTTGTCAAACGGGAACTTGAGATCAACCGTCGTGTTCCCATCGTCAGTAGTATAGCAGTACACCGGCATTTTCATCACCCTGTAGGTCGAGAAACCATCGCTGCTTCAGAATCCTGCACGTTACCAAGCAGCATCTGGGAAAGAACTTCGTCTTGCCCTTGCCGTGTTCCTGCTGGACGGTTGATCCTGATATTCGTACGCGTAGTGTTCGGCGACTGACGTATGTTCTCGCCGACCGGGCTTGCACCGGTCCGCAAAGATTCGTCATAGACAAGCACATCCTCAAACTCTGCTTCGAGGTGCGCCAAACGAGCAATCGTGTTAAGAAGCCCCGGCCCGTTGATCCCGACCCCCTGGGCTTGCAGGACGGGCATGAGAGGCATCACGACCTGATTCACTATTCCCAACATGGAATTCATCCGTTCACCCGGCGTGCGAGCCTGAAGCGAATACGGAATGACCTCCATGTTGTAGTCGAGGAACTTGCCACGTTTGCTTTCGTGTGTGAAGGTGAAAGGGACATCGTATGGCGTGCCCGCAACCCGCTTTGTCAACGGCAATTCGATGAACGGGTCTTCCCATAGCATGTCGCCGAAATCTTCCAAGATTCCACCAGCAAACTCTAGAACACGGCCACGCATCGCATCGACACGCTTGTTGCTTGTGCCCGCGATCAACTGCTCTTGTCCCAAAGTATCCGCTTGAGAACCAAGCCCTCCAAGAGAATCAATGTTTCCAGCCTGTATGCTGAAGCGGTTTACTGCCTGCATCCCCATGGCGATCGTGCGCGGGTCCGCACCACCGTACTTCATCACATTGATCGACTCAGGATTGTCCACGCGAATCCAAACACCGTCTTTCGTCTCGCGAATCCGCTTGGCATCATCTTCCGCGCCACCGCGATACGCCATCACGTCTTTCTGCCGGGTTGCCTGATTGCGGGCCTTGTTCCAAAGCTCGTTCGCGGTAGTGTGAAGGTCGAGCCAAGTTGAAACCGGCGGAAGCGGCATGATGTTGTCGGGCACATCGGAGAAGGAAAGGAAACGGTATGGACCGCGCCTGTCTCCATACCATTCTCGAACTACAAGCGGCTTGTCCGGACCCGACAGCGGGAGTGTCACGAGAACTTGGTCTTCAGGTAAAAACAGGTCAATCAGGTCGACCGAATCCTCTAACCCATCGGTGTCAAATCCATCGGAGTGCGAGAACTCTTCCACCTTGCGATCGGGTTGACCGTCATCATACCGGTTCGACGCAGTCACCTTACTGCGAACCTGCTCATCGAATGCTGTATTGTTCTTGACGGAATCGAGTGGAACGCGGTAGTAGTTGCCCATGAACTGCGCACGCTTGATGCT
>VAPH01033010.1_pt1 | contig 43148 bp, 33 predicted proteins | sample 3393861 | NCBI WGS metagenome assembly VAPH01 (sample SAMN08290439, study PRJNA428436) | hydrothermal vent metagenome | isolation source: Deep-sea hydrothermal vent chimney | place: Atlantic Ocean: South-mid Altantic Ridge | reverse complement strand
TGTCCTTCCGGACAAGCTAAATAATTATAGCCATTTTCAAGTGTCCGACAGGTCGTTATTGCTTCTATCGCTTTTATATCTTTTAATGGTAATTTCTTATTTTTGAGTTGAGGCAGATAACTTTGAAATATCTTTTGAATAATATTATTATCTTTATATCTCATGTCGCTTAATCCTTGCGTTAATGTTTCTTCCTACGCGTTAGCGTATTTGTTCAACAGTTTCTTAGGCAGACTATAAACCTCCCAAAAGTTTATAGTCTGCCAATAAGTTTATATATCTACCGGTTAGTTTATACCTGTATAAACTACATTTCCCGCGATTTTTTCACTATTCTGTCTTCAAGCCCTATTTCTTTAATGGAGTATTCACTGGCATACCAGAGTTTTTCTTTTCTTGACCAGGTGCCGCCGATTGCTTTTATTTGTTTTTGCAGGTTTTCTTCAAGGAATCCAATCCTGACCGGGACTTGCCTGGTGTGTTCAGCCCGGGTCAGGACGGGCCTTTCTTCTTCATGCGGGTGGGGCGGTGGTGGTGTCCAGTCATTTTCATCGATGATCAGTTCTATGGTCTTGTATCGCTTGTGTTTATGGTAGTCGTACCGGTAGCGCACACAAACCAGTTTGTCTCCATATTGTTTGACCAGCTTGTGTGTGCCCTTCTGGCCGGGCCGGTAGGTTGCCTTGACTTGCATTGTCGCCTCCTGCGTTGTTTGTTCCCTTGTTTATGTTTGCCTGGTTGAGTTTAGCCCTGATTATCAAGTAAGGGTTTCAGATATTGCCCGGTGTAGGAATGCTTACATGCTGCGATGTCTTCCGGTGTGCCTTCGACAATTATTTTCCCGCCCTTGATGCCGCCTCCGGGTCCGAGGTCGATGACCCAGTCTGCGGTTTTGATGACGTCGAGATTATGCTCGATAACGACGATGGTATTGCCGTGGTCACGCAGCCGATGCAGCACGGCCAGCAGTTGTCTGATGTCGTGGAAGTGCAGCCCGGTGGTGGGTTCGTCCAGAATATAAAGTGTATTGCCGGTGTCACGTTTTGACAGCTCGCGCGACAGTTTGATGCGTTGCGCTTCACCACCTGAAAGGGTGGTTGCATTCTGCCCGAGCCGGATGTAGGACAGGCCGACATCGAGCAGGGTTTGCAGTTTCTTTTTGACCACCGGGATATTTTGAAAAAATTCGCGGGCATCCTCGACCGTCATTTCCAGTACATCGTAGATGTTCTTGCCTTTGTAACGGATATCGAGCGTTTCCCGGTTGTAACGTTTTGACTTGCAGACATCGCAGGTGACATAGATGTCGGGCAGGAAGTGCATTTCCACTTTTATTACACCGTCGCCCTGGCAGGACTCGCAACGGCCTCCCTTGACGTTAAAGCTGAAACGGCCGGGCATGTAACCGCGTGAACGCGCCTCTTGCGTGCCGGCAAACAGTTCGCGAATCGGTGTGAACAGACCGGTGTAGGTGGCCGGGTTGGATCGGGGGGTACGGCCAATCGGGCTCTGGTCGATATCAACGACCTTGTCGATCTGTTCCAGTCCTTCAAATGATTCATGCGGGGCAGGGGTGTTGCTGTTCTTGTTGAGTTTCTGGGCAACGTATTTATAAAAGGTGTCATTGATCAGGGTCGACTTGCCGGAACCGGATACGCCGGTAACCGCGGTCATCAGTCCGACGGGTATATCAACGGTGATATTCCTGAGGTTGTTGCCCGTGGCACCGCGAATGGTCAGTTGTCTGTCTTTATCGACCGGGGTTCTCTTTTTCGGCAGTTCTATTTTCAGTTTACCCGACAGGTATTTTCCGGTCAGTGAGTTTTTGTTTTTAATGACTTCTTCGGGTGTGCCCTGGGCGATGATCCTGCCGCCGTGCACACCGGCACCGGGGCCGATATCAATGACGTGGTCGGCGGAGCGGATGGCATCTTCATCGTGTTCGACAACGATGACGGTATTGCCGAGATCACGCAGGAAGTTCAGTGTATTGAGCAGGCGCTGGTTATCACGTTGATGCAGGCCGATGGAAGGTTCGTCGAGTACATACATGACGCCAACCAGCCCGGCACCGATCTGGCTGGCCAGCCTGATGCGCTGTGCCTCGCCACCAGACAAGGTGTCGGCGCTGCGTTCCAGCGTCAGGTAGTCGAGACCGACGTTAACGAGGAAGTTGAGCCGCTGGCTGATTTCGGTAACGATTTTATCGGCGATTTTCCCGCGTTTGCCTGGCAATGTCAGTTTTTCGAAAAATGCCTGGGCAACATCAATCGGCATGCTGGCGATGTCGGGTATGGTTTTGTCGGTAATGTAGACATGGCGTGACGAGCGGGTAAGACGGGCACCGTGACAATCCGGGCAGGTCTGTACGCTCAGGTATTTGGACAGTTCTTCGCGCACGACGTTGGACTCGGTTTCCCGGTAACGTCGCTCCATGTTACAGATGATGCCTTCAAACGGGTGGTTCTTGCGGGTCAGGCCACCGCGTTCATTAAAATATTCAAACTCGATGATTTCATCATTACTGCCATACAGGATAACCTGACGGTTTTGCTCTTCGAGTTGCTCGAACGGGGTTTCAATATTGAAACCGTAGTGGTCGGCCAGCGAGCTGATCAGGTTAAAATAATAGGCATTACGTCGATCCCAGCCCCGTATGGCACCACCGGCCAGACTCAGCTGCGGGTTGATAACGACAAGTTGCGGGTCAAAAAATGATTTGTTACCCAGCCCGTCGCAGGTCGGGCAGGCACCAACCGGGTTGTTGAACGAGAACAGGCGGGGCTCGAGTTCGCTCAGACTGTAGCCGCATTGCGGGCAGGCAAAACGGGCGGAGAATACCAGGTCCTGCCGGGTGTCATCGTCCATCCATGAAACGTGTGCCGTGCCATCGCTTAATCGAAGTGCGGTCTCAAAGGATTCGGCCAGTCGCAATTCCAGTTCTTCCTTGACCTTGAACCGGTCGACGACGGCCTCGATAGTATGTTTTTGATGCAGGTCCATAACCGGGGCATCATCAAGGTCAACGACGATGTTGTCGATACGTGCGCGGATAAACCCCTGTGACTTCAGCTCTTCGATGACATGCAGGTGTTCACCCTTGCGATCATGTACCATCGGCGCCAGCAGCATGAGTTTGCTACCGGCGGGCAGGCCCATGACATGATCAACCATCTGGCTGACGGTCTGCGCCTCGAGTGTAATGTCGTGGTCCGGGCAGCGCGGGTCACCGGCACGGGCATACAGCAGTCGCAGGTAGTCGTAGATTTCGGTGATGGTGCCGACGGTCGATCGCGGGTTATGAGAGGTGGATTTCTGCTCGATCGAAATCGCCGGCGACAGGCCCTCGATGTGGTCGACGTCGGGTTTTTCCATCATCGACAGGAACTGGCGCGCATAGGCCGACAGCGATTCCACATAGCGGCGTTGTCCTTCGGCGTAAATGGTGTCAAAGGCGAGTGATGACTTGCCCGAGCCGGATAACCCGGTAATGACAATCAGTTTGTCTCGCGGTATATCAACATCAATATTTTGAAGGTTATGGGTCCGCGCCCCGCGGATCATGATTGTATCCATGTTGTGTTATTACCAGTTATTATTGCAACCTGTTATTATACGCTATTTTATAACGATTGATGCACAGGATGTACCCTTGAGTTCAGGCAGTAAGCACCTCCATATGACACCACTGGAAAAACGGGCGGCCCTGTCGCTGGCCGGTATATTTTCCATACGCATGTTGGGGCTGTTCATGCTGCTCCCGGTCATCAGCCTGTACCAGGATAAATTGATCGGTGCGACACCGGCGCTGATCGGTTTAGCCATTGGCGTCTACGGTTTTACCCAGAGCCTGCTACAGATTCCGTTTGGCCTGGTCTCGGACCGGATCGGCCGCAAACCGGTTATATTCATTGGCCTGTTGTTATTCGCACTGGGCAGTGTGATTGCCGCACAGTCAGATACGATTTACGGCATTATCGCCGGCCGGGCCGTGCAGGGTTGCGGAGCCATTGCAGCGGCCATCATGGCGCTGGCAGCCGACCTGACCCGGGAGGAACACCGCACCAAGGCCATGGCCCTGATCGGCATGAGTATCGGGGCAGCCTTTGCACTGGCGCTGGTCGTGGGCCCCTTGCTGGATCACTGGATCGGGCTGAGTGGCCTGTTCTGGTTTACCGCGGCCATGGCGATAGCCGGTATCGTTGTACTGATTTTTATCGTGCCGACACCGGTTAGTCGACGTATCCATGGCGACGCCGAGCCGGTTCCTTCGCAGTTCCGGAGAATCCTGAAGGATACACAGTTGATGCGGCTGGATGCCGGTATCTTTCTGTTACACATGATCCTGACGGCCAGTTTTGTGGTTTTTCCGCAGGTACTGGAAAAGGAGTTGGGGTTGGCATCATTCAACCACTGGAAGGTCTACCTGCCGGTGCTGCTTTTATCGGTGATGACGATGATACCGTTTATTATCATGGCAGAACGCGGCCATAAAATAAAAAAAGTTTTCATTGGCGGGGTCTTTTTCATCGGCCTGTCACAACTGGGCCTGTCTTTCATGCATGGCCGGTTCTGGGCGGCGGTTTTCCTGCTGTTTGTCTTCTTTACCGCATTCAACCTGCTTGAGGCCAGCCTGCCATCACTGGTTTCCAAAATGGCGCCAACGGAAAGCAAGGGAACGGCCATGGGGTTTTATTCCAGCAGCCAGTTTATGGGCGCATTTATCGGTGGCAGCCTGGGCGGTCTGTTGCTTGGTCAGGCGGGTTACTCCGGTGTGTTCCTGCTCTCCGCCGGCATGGCCCTGCTCTGGTTGCTGATTGCAAGCACCATGAAAGAGCCGCAATACCTGGCCAGTTATTTGCTTAACATCGGCAACCTGGAACCGGACCAGGCCACGCTACTGGCCACCGAGCTGAATAATATACCCGGCGTGGCGGAAGCCGTTGTTATTACAAAGGATCAGGTCGCCTACCTGAAGGTTGACAACGAAATACTCGATGAAGACAGCCTGCTTAAATATTCTGTTTCCCCCCGCGATTAAAAAATCTCGTGGTAAGGCTGGTTTTTTAAATGTTATAGTTGTGCCGCAGACAGAACAGACATGAAATGTTTTGCACTTGATAAACGACAATACACTTAAAAGTTAAAATCAAAACATTGGAGATAAGGAAATGGCACGAGGAGTGAACAAGGTAATTATTGTAGGTAACGTTGGCCAGGACCCGGAAGTCCGTTATATGCCAAGCGGTTCAGCCGTGGCCGAGATATCGGTTGCAACATCCGAACAGTGGAAGGACAAGCAGTCTGGTGAAAAGCAGGAACGCACCGAGTGGCATCGGGTGACATTTTTTGGCCGTCTGGCCGAGATTGTCGGTGAATATATACGCAAGGGTTCACAGATTTACGTCGAGGGTTCGATCCGCACCGAAAAGTGGCAGGACAAGCAGGGCAATGACCGTTATACCACCAAGATCATTGCCAACGAGATGCAAATGCTGGGCAGCCGTACCGGTGGCAGTGCCGGTTTTCAGAATACAGCCCCACAGGCGCCACAACAACAGGCCGCGGCGGCACCGGCAGGTGCATCGGCTGATTTTGATGATGATATCCCGTTCTGAGACAGAACCGATGATTATGTAACGTTATTATTTTATAGAGCCACCACCGTCCTGTTAACTTTATGAAGCACATAACAATGTGAGGACATGAAACCGGACCAGCCGAATCAAGACCGTCTGCCGCACGGACGCGGCAGCCGAGCCGCCATGGAGGGCATGTTTTGCATGTCTTGATTTGGCTGGTCCGGTTTCATGTCCGGATTGCTGGCTAGCCCGAAACGCACTTGCCGCTTACATTTCAACTATATTCGTTACATGTTAACGGGAAGTACATGTTAACGGGACAGTCGTGATAGAGAGTTTAAATTAAGGAGCCTCTGCTTAATCCATGAACATCTCAATGGACCGGGCCACCCCTGTTTTTCCGGTACGGGTGTTACAACAATAATTATTTGTAATTTCACCATACAGACCCTGATGCGGGTAATGCCATGAGTGAATGCTTCACACCAAGCTGAATCTATGCAAAAATCTGCAAGTATTTATAAAAAGGATTGTATTCAATATGTTGATTCCAGTCATACTTTCCGGCGGGGCCGGCACGCGTTTATGGCCGATCTCACGTGAGGCACATCCCAAGCCTTTTATGCGTTTGCCGGATGGCGAGGGTTTGTTACAGAAAACAGCAAAACGTTGTGCGTTGCTGGAGGATGTCAAAACCATACTGACCATTACAAATCGCGAGTATTATTTCCAGACGCGTGATGAGTATGCAGAACTGGATACTGCAAAGGAACTGGATTTTTCCTATGTACTGGAACCCTGCGCAAGAAACACGGCGCCGGCCATTGCCATGGCGGCCATGTCGCTGCTTGAAATGGAAGATGCCATTATGCTGGTTCTGCCAGCCGACCATATCATTAAAAATCAGCGGGCCTTTTCGGCTGCGGTCAAAACGGCAACCGCCCTGGCCGAAAAAAATTACCTGGTGACATTCGGCATCCAGCCCGACAGGCCGGAAACGGGTTACGGTTATATAAGGAAAGGATCCGCGCTGGATGAAAAAAACGGGTCCTGTACGGTGGAAGAGTTTGTCGAGAAGCCGGATCTGGCCACGGCCGTGGGTTACCTCAAGTCAGATGGCTATCTGTGGAATTCCGGTATGTTTTGCTTTAAACCCGCGATCTTTCTGAAGGCACTTGAACAGCATGATCCCGAAATTTATACCAGTGTGCAGGCATGCTGGGACAAAACAAATGGTGAGATCCAGCCGCTGGATCTCGATGCCGACAGTTTTGCCGGCATACCGGCTGACTCCATTGATTATGCCGTTATGGAGCGGGCGGATGACGTTGCCGTTGTTGCCTGTGATATTGGCTGGAGTGATGTGGGTTCGTGGGATTCGGTCAGTGAATTGATGCCGCCAGATGCCGATGGTAACCGACTGATTGGCGATGGCATACTGATTGATACACGCGATTCCTATGTTCACAGTGAAAGCAGGCTTGTCGCCATGGTGGGTGTTGACGGGCTGATCGTTGTGGACACAGCCGACGCGTTGCTGGTGGCTGATCGCGAAAAGGCCCAGGATGTTAAAAAGATTGTTGAGCAGCTCAAGGCACAGGATCATGAAGCCTACCGTTACCACCGAACGGTTCATCGGCCATGGGGTACATACACCGTTCTCGAAGAGGGGCCGCGGTTCAAGATCAAGCGTATTGCAGTTAAATCAGGGGCCACCCTGTCATTACAGAAACACCACCACCGCAGTGAACACTGGATAGTGGTTTCCGGGACGGCCGAGGTTGTTAACGGTGACGAAAAGTTTATGGTCTACACCGATCAGTCGACCTATATTCCGGCCGGCAACAAACACCGTTTAAGTAACCCGGGTATTACCAATCTGGTCATGATCGAGGTACAAAGTGGTGAGTACCTTGGTGAGGACGACATTGTTCGTTTCGATGACGAGTATGGACGGGTTTGAGGTCGGCGCTCAAGACGTAGTTGTTTGAACCCGATCTGATATTTTTTATCCGACCGGTTTGATCTGCCTGTTCTCACCACGGGCCGTTTTATTGCCTGTGCTGTCATCTCTTCCCTTTACGTGGCATGTTTCTTTTATTATTATCTGTAGCCGGGTATTGCAACTGGCCCCGGAGAGGTTGACGAGCCCGGAGAAACAAAAGACAGAAGAAAGTAAAACGAGGCGGCATAACCTGGTCTTCTGGAGGTTATTTCCTTAAAAAACAAGGTTTTATAAGGAAAAAATATAGATTTAAGTATTATATCAAATACTTATATTATGCTTGATATATGTCAATTACAATATTATGAAACTTCTGTAATTTCTATTTAACTGAATATAACCTATTAACATTGATAAAAGGAGTGTCTCTGTATGTCACTCATAGTTGGCGAGAAAACCGTTTCCACAGACGACGAAGGCTACCTGATGAATCCGGATGACTGGAGTAAAGAAGTATGTGAGCGTCTGGCGAAGAGTGAAGGCATTGAACTCAATGATGAGTACTGGAAAATAATAACCTGTATGCGTGATTATTTTGATGACCACAAAATAGCGCCCGGCACGCGTATTGTGGCAAAATTTATTGCAGAAGATCTGGGTTATGGTAAAAAAGCAAGGAATTATCTCTTCAAGATATTTCCCTATGGATATGTGAAACAGGCCTGTAAAATTGCCGGGATGAGGCGCCCGAGATCATGGAGTACAGGATAAGTTATTAACATTGAGGTGGGTTGGAAGCCCGCCGGAGCTGGATGAAACGATGGCGGGAAATCCATTTTAACCGGATTTCCCTCACGACGATCATCAGAAACCGGCAATTACCTGGGTAATTGAACTGTTTTTAGTGGTTTATCTATACCGGCTTGTCCACGGGGGTTGTAGAATAATCAGTAGAATAACAAATGAAACTATATATTAAGGATCAGGTGAAGTGATTACTCATGCCGCTGATTTGGTGGAATTCGCCTCCGACGCTGCCCTGGCCATCGATGTCGATGCCAGAATCGTCGCCTGGAACGCCCAGGCGCAAAGATTGCTCGGCTTCACTTCAGCCGAGGCGATTGGTCAGCCGTGCTGCAAAGTGTTGCAGGCCACCCTGCCCGGCGGCGAGCCTCTGTGCCATCCCGATTGTGATGTCCTGCGGTCTTTCCGCAATTGCATTCCCTACAGTGTGCCCAGCTGTCGCCTGCGACACCGGAGCGGTAAATGGGTCATGGCCAGCATCGCCTCGGTCGCCATGTCGGAACGGGCCCGCCGTATGGATGTCAACAAAACCATGTCGATCATTTTCCTTCGGGACGGGGCGGCAGAAATGCCTGTGCCACAGAATCATACGCTACAGGTATTTACCCTCGGTGGTTTCGGTATCGTGGTGGGTGGGCACAGCGTTGATGTCGGCAAGTGGAAGCGCAAACATGCCGTGACGCTGCTGAAATACCTGATCACCCAACTCGACCGTCCCGTGCATCGCGAGCGCCTGATCGACTGCCTGTGGCCGGATGTCGATGAAAGGCAGGGTTGGGGCCGACTCAAGGTCACCATGTATTATCTACGGAGTGAATTACGCGCAAACGGCATAAGCGATGACGCCGTGAAAACGATCGATAACGCATACCTGCTCAGACGCGATGCGATCTGGGTAGACACCCATGTCTTTGAACGATTCGTCAATGAGGGGAAGGAACTGCAACAACAAGGGCAGTGGACCGATGCCCTGCATCGCTATAACGAGGCACGGCACCTGTACCGGGGTGATTACCTGGAAGAAGACATGTTTTCGGACTGGTGTGCCGAAGAGCGGGAACGGCTTCATGAGCGTTATCTGGATATGCTGGCCAGAACTGCCGAGTGCCACGCAGAATTGAACCAGCATGCCGAGGCGGTACACATTTGTCGCAAGGCCCTGGTTTTCGATCCTTGCCGGGAGAATTTTTATTATATACTGATGGAGTACCTGGTGAAGGACGGCCGTCCCGACCTGGCGCTGGTTCAGTACCGTCATTGCCAGCAGGTTATGGCCCGGGAGTTCGGTGCCGAACCCCTGCCCGAGACCCAACGCCTGTATCAGCGAATTCTCAAGGGTGGAGATAACGTCCAGCTCAGTGGATAACCCACCCCGTCTGGCCGGAAGGCCATCAGTCCGTTCCCGGTCAGGCCACCTGATCATCCCCCTCGAAATTTTTTGTTACCGGAATGTCACCGGTGCATGTTACATATTAAGCCACAATCTTTTTGTTCGGAGGACGGGTCTGGCTCAAGACGCTATGATCGAAAAGCATACAAAAGCATCTTTCGTCGCGCGTATTTGGCTGGAGCCTGGAAAAGATGGAGACACGACATGGCGTGGGCACATTCAACATGTCCAGGGCAAAGAGGAAGAGTATTTTCAGGATTTGATGAAAATGCGCGAATTCCTGGGTCGGGTTGCCGGCGTGACAGGGCCTCCATTGACGGCACAACCGCTAAAGGACGTCACGAAATCAGAGCCAGGTACAGTTGCAAACATGAAACAGAAGGATTAGTCGGAGGTACAAATGTACTCCATTGAGCAAACGGCACAAAAGACTTGTTTTAAAAATGGTTTTTTGAATGGCACAGGTTCAACGGAGTACTGGATTCATTTGTTGCACGGATCGGGGTTTTAAACATGAAAAGGCAAGCAAATATGATTACCGGGTTTTCTACAATAAGACGGCGGTTCCCTGTTTTAGGGGTTTTAACAATTTTCCTTTGTATCGGATCAATACAGAATGCCAGTGCGGCAGATCCTGGCGAACAGGTATTTCAAAATAACTGTGCGGGATGTCATTCTGTCGGGGGCGGCACGCTTGTCGGCCCGGATTTGGCCGGTGTCCATGACAGGCGATCACAAGCATGGCTTGAGGGGTTCATAAAATCGTCACAATCAATGATTAACGGTGGTGATCCTGATGCAAACGCCCTGTATAAAAAATTCAACCAGATTCGCATGCCGGACATGTCTTTAACAGATGGGCAAATCACGGAAGTCCTGGTGTACATAAAAGCGGCTGGCGCGACGACCGGCACGACCGGGGCTCAAAAGCCGGCGAAGAAACCTCAAAAGGTCGCCACCAAAGAGGATCTGACCCGCGGACAAAATTTGTTTCAGGGAAAACTGCGTTTTGAGAATAATGGGCCAACCTGTATCTCTTGTCATAATGTAACAAATGATGCGGTAATTGGTGGTGGCGTTCTGGCAAAGGAATTGACCCGGGTCTTTTCCAAAATGGGTGGCACCGGGGTGCGGGCCATTCTGGGCAGGGCACCGTTTCCTGTGATGGAGGCCGCCTACAAGGATAAGCCATTAACCGAAACAGAAATATTTTCTCTGGTCACTTTTTTGCAGGACGCCGATGAACAACATGCCTACCACAATCCCAGGGATTACGGAAAGGGGCTTCTCCTTAGTGGTGTAATAGGCGCGTTCATTTTATTTGTATTTTACTCCCTGCTCTGGTTGCGGCGGAGAAAAGATTCGGTAAACCAGAAAATCTATGATCGACAAGTTAAGTCCACCTAGGAAGAGCTGTGTAGAGCAGATCAACTGGGGTATGTAATTTTAACCAATAGAAATGGGTAGAAAGGCATGAGCTGGATAAAAGATATTATTTCACCAGAAACTCGGCAGTGGGAAGAGTTTTACAGAAATCGATTCCAACACGATCGCATTGTCAGAAGCACACATGGCGTGAATTGCACAGGTGGTTGCTCCTGGCAGATCCATGTTAAAGACGGGATAGTGGTTTGGGAGACACAGCAGCTGGACTATCCACTGCTTGAGGATTCACTCCCACCCTATGAACCGCGGGGATGCCAAAGGGGAATATCCTATTCCTGGTATCTATACAGCCCGTTACGCATCAAGTACCCATTGATCAGAAGCTCACTGATTGAGGCCTTCCGTGAAGAAAAAGACAAGGCAGGCGGTGATCCGCTACGGGCATGGGAGTCTTTGCAGGCCAATACCGAAAAACGCAGGAAATATCAAAAATCGCGCGGTATGGGTGGCTTCAAGCGGGCCAGCTGGGATGAAGCACTCGAAATTATGGCGGCCGCAAATATCTATACCGCCAAGAAGTATGGACCGGACCGGGTCTTCGGATTTTCACCGATTCCTGCCATGTCCATGCTCAGTTATGCAGCAGGCGGGCGATTCCTGCAATTGTTTGGCGGGGTTAATCTCAGTTTCTACGACTGGTACTGCGACCTGCCGACCGCCTTCCCCGAAATATGGGGTGAGCAGACAGACGTTTGTGAAAGTGCAGACTGGTATAACTCAAAAATGATCGCCGACATGGGCGCGTGTCTGAACATGACACGTACGCCGGATTGCCACTTTTTCGCCGAGTCCAGGCACAATGGCACCAAGGCAGTGGTGTTCTCCCCCGACTTTTCCCAGGTTTGCAAGTATGCCGACCAGTGGGTTCCCCTGCACGCCGGCAGTGATGGCGCATTCTGGATGGCGGTTTCGCATGTTATCCTGAAAGAGTTCCATCATGATAAACAAACCCCCTATTTCCTTGATTATGCCAAGCAATACACCGACAGTGCGTTCCTGGTAAAACTTGAGAAAGACGGTGATCACTATAAACCGGGCCGGTTGTTGCGCGCCAACGAGTTGCAGGAATACAAGGACATCAGCAATGGTGACTGGAAATTCGTCAGCTGCGATGAAAATGACGGGCGCATGGTGGTTCCTAAAGGCTCGATGGGCCATCGCTGGGACAAAGAGCCCGGCAAATGGAACATGAAACTCGAAAATACGGTAGACGACAAACCCTATGATCCCGCATTGACGTTCCTGAACAGCAATGATGCTGTTGTGCCAACCGAGTTTGTCGAATGGGGACTCGATAGCAAATCATTGAGAGGGGTCCCGGTCAAACAGGTCAATACCACCTCGGGAACCGAGGCGGTTACCACGGTGTATGACCTGATCATGGCACAGTACGGGGTTGGTCGCGGTCTCGATGGAGATTATCCTGCTGACTATACCGATAAAGATGCATCCTACACACCGGCCTGGCAAGAGATCTTTACCGGCGTCGATTCCAGAACGGTTCTGCAGTTTGCGCGGGAGTGGGCCAATACCGCCGATATAACCAAAGGCAAATGCATGATCATCGTCGGTGCCGGTATCAACCACTGGTACCACGCCAACCTGATGTATCGCGCCGGGGCGATGGCCTTGATGCTAAGCGGATGCGTTGGACGTAACGGCGGGGGTCTTAACCACTATGTAGGGCAAGAAAAACTCGCACCCTCGGACTCCTGGGGCAGCATTGCATTTGCAAAGGACTGGCACGACGCGGTCCGGTTGCAGCAAGCACCCTTGTGGCATTACATCAATACCTGTCAGTACCGTTATGATGGCCAGTATTCCCGATATAACACCGTTCCCGATAACGAAATGACGAAGATGCACACGGCGGATACCATCTATAAATCGGTGCGTAACGGCTGGATGCCCTATTATCCGCAGTTTAAAGCCAACACACTCGAACTGTGCAAGGAGGCAATAAAGGCCGGTGCAAAAGACGATGAGGGCATCAAAAAGGCCGTCCTGGAAAAACTGAAGTCCAAGGAACTCGAATACTCGATCGCCGATCCGGAGGCCGAGGAAAACCATCCCAAGGTCTGGTACATCTGGCGCGGCAATGCCATCACCGGCAGTATGAAAGGTCATGAATACTGCCTGAAGCATTATCTGGGCACGCACTCCAATGTTATCGGCAAGGATTCGGACGATCATCCCGAAGAAGTAAAATGGCATGATGTCGCACCGGTCGGAAAAATGGATCTGGTCGTAGACCTGAATTTCCGCATGGATTCATCGGCCCTTTATTCCGATATCGTGCTGCCAGCGGCTTCCTGGTACGAAAAGGCGGATCTGAACAGCACAGACCTGCATTCCTTCATCCACCCGCTGTCAGCGGCGATTCCCCCTGTGTGGGAATCCAAGACGGATTGGGATATCTTCAAGGCATTGTCAAAGGCCACCAGTGAACTGGCGAAGACGCATTTCTCTGAGCCACAGAAGGACATCATTGCCGCCCCGTTGTCGCATGATACCGCCGATGAGATTACCCAGCCGGTGATCAAGGACTGGTACAAGGGTGAATGTGAGGCAATCCCCGGCAAGTCCATGCACAAGCTTGCGATTGTCGATCGCGACTACACCAAGCTCTACGAGAAGTACATCACCCTCGGCGACAATATCAGGGCAAAGGGCCTGGGCGCACATGGCAATCACTATATGTGCGAGGCCGAGTACGATGAAATGATTGAATCCAATCATTTCCCGACACGCGAATTCGATGGCAAGGTCTATCCATCCATCGAAGAAGACGAGATGGCGGCCAATGCGGTACTCCACCTTTCTACTCTGACCAACGGCAAGTTGACGGTCAGGGCGTATGAAAACATGGAGAAGAAAACCGGTCTTGATCTGGTCGATCTTGGCAAAGGCAGTGAAGATGTAAAAATACGTTATGCAGATTTGCAGGCCCAGCCAAGGCGATACAATACCTCTCCGCTGTGGTCAGGCCTGATGAATGATGGCAGGGCGTATTGTGCCTATACCTATAATTACGACAGGTTGGTTCCCTGGAGGACATTGACCGGTCGCCAGCATTTTTATCTCGATCATGAGATGTATATCGGTTATGGCGAGAATCTGCCAACCTATAAACCGGCGCCAAAACCCGAGGTTTACGGAGATTTGAAAGAAACCTTGAAAAATGGTGAGGCCTTGGTGCTTAACTATCTCACTCCCCATGGAAAATGGCATATCCATTCGACCTATATGGAAAACCTGCGCATGTTGACGCTGTCCCGCGGTTGTGAGCCTTGCTGGATGAGTGAGGTTGATGCCAAAAAACTTGGAATTCAGGATAACGACTGGGTCGAGGTCCATAATGACCACGGTGTGTATTGCACACGGGCGGTGGTGAGTGCACGCATTCCTCGCGGGGTCTGTATCGTGTATCACGTACCGGAAAGAACCGTGGGAATTCCAAAATCACAACTTCGTGGTGGCAGGCGTGGTGGTGGCCATAACAGTGTGACGCGAATTCACCTGAAGCCCAATTATCTGGCAGGTGGTTACGGTCAATTCAGCTACCACTTTAATTACTGGGGCCCCATTGCACCGCAACGGGATACTCACGTAATTGTGAAGAGAATGGATAAAGTTGTTTTTTAATTCTTAAAGTTAAACTTTATGTAGGAAAAAAAGATGGATATACGATCACAAATTTCGATGGTTTTTCATTTAGACAAATGTATTGGTTGTCATACCTGTTCTGTTGCTTGCAAGAATATCTGGACAGACCGTAAAGGTGCAGAATACATGTGGTGGAACAATGTGGAGACCAAACCGGGAACCGGTTATCCAGGGAAATGGGAAGATCAGGACATCTATAAAGGCGGCTGGGAAAAGAAGGGTAACGATATCAAATTAAAAGGTGCGGGCAAGAAAAAGGGCCTGAGCAATATTTTTCACAATCCCCACATGCCGGTAATTGACGATTATTATGAGCCCTTCACCTACAAATATCTGGATCTCATCGAATCGCCCGAGGTTGACGACCAACCGACGGCCCGCCCGGTTTCACTGATTACCGGGAAACCCATGGACATCAAAATGGGGCCAAACTGGGACGACGATTTAAGTGGTACGCCGGATTACGCCAGAAATGATGTCAATCTCAAAAATCTTTCACCTGCGGAACAGCAGGCAATGTTTCAACTTGAGAAAATGGCCTTTTTCTACCTGCCGCGGATTTGTAACCATTGTTTGAATCCGGCATGTGTTGCATCGTGCCCTTCTGGCGCGATATACAAACGAGGGGAAGACGGTATTGTCCTGATTAACCAGAAGGTCTGCCGTGCCTGGCGCATGTGCGTCACCGCCTGCCCCTATAAGAAGTCATATTACAACTGGCATACCGGTAAATCAGAAAAATGCATACTTTGTTATCCACGCATTGAGGCGGGTTATGCCCCCGCATGTATGCACTCCTGTGTTGGTCGTATCCGCTATCTGGGTGTCATGCTTTATGATGCTGACCAGATCCATGATATTGCATCGGCAGACAAAGACAAGTTGATCGACAAGCAGTTGGACATGCTGATGGATCCATTTGATCCGGAAGTAATCGAATCGGCCAAAAAGAACGGCATTGCAGATTCAACCATCAAGGCGGCCCAGAAATCCCCGGTTTACAAGTTTGTGAAGGAATGGGGTATGGCATTACCACTGCATGCCGAGTTCCGCACCCTGCCCATGCTGTTCTATGTACCACCGATGTTACCTGTCATGGCATCAATAACGAATGTTGATAATACTGAACAGTCGAAAAAACTGGGTGACATTAGCAAATTCTGGCCGGATAACTGGCTATACGATACCAGTACCGAAGAATTCTGGGGTACCATCGAACAGGCCCGTTTACCCATACAGTACATGGCGAATCTGTTTAGCGCAGGTAATACAGAAATGGTCAAATTGCGTATCATGAAGTTAATGGCCATAAGAATACACCGGAGATGGAAAACAGTCGGCGACATATCTGAAGAAAAGGCCAGGCAGGTATTGAAAGATGTCGGGCTTACACAGGAGACTGCAGATGCAATCTATTATTTGACATCATTGGCCAAGTTTGATGATCGATTCGTCATACCGGCGGCACATCGGGAACATGCCATCGAAATGATGGAAAATACGGGTGATGTAAAAGGAAGTACCGGATTCGGTTTCAAACAAGACACTGCAAAGAGAGGTCTGTAAGTTGAAGTTACTAGGGCACTATCACACGATAGCAGATTTATTTGAATATCCTGACCTTGAATATCCGCAAAGGGTCAGGAAGGTCATAGAACTTCTGAACGGGGATTACCCGCAGGCAGTTACCGACCTTGAGCGTTTCATGGAGCTTCTTCCTGAACATGAATTGCTGACAATGCAGGAATTGTTTACCCGCACATTTGATGTTCAGTCTGCGACCACACTGGATATAGGATATGTTCTTTTTGGAGATGACTATAAAAGAGGTGAACTGCTGGCCAATCTAAGCAGGGAACATACCGAGGCCAACAATGATTGCGGCCGCGAACTGGGCGATCATCTGCCGAACATCCTGCGGTTGATGGGAAAATTGAAAAGTGAGGAACTGATTTTTGAACTGGTGCAGGAACTTATTGCACCTGCGCTTTTATTGATGATCAGCGAATTCGTTCCGGAACGTGTAGAAAAGAAAAATAAGGCTTACAAGAAACACTACAAGACCTTGATTGAAGCACCCTCTGAACAACTGGAGGTTACAACGCTTTACCAATATACACTAAAGGCATTGTATGCGGTACTCAAGCAGGATTTTTCATTCGACGAAAAAACCATGTCGGAGCCAACGAATGATTTTTTGCAATCGGTAATAAAGGAAAATGAGATAGAAGTAAAAGCTGAACAACCAGGCGCCTGTTTTTCAGGCACTTGCTAATATAGGTGAGAAAGATATCATGAATTCATTGAGCGACTTCCTGTTTATTGCATACCCCTACATCGCCGTCAGTATATTTTTTGTCGGGGCGATCTGGCGCTACAAATCAAACTCATTTAAATATTCGAGTTTGTCCTCACAGTTTCTTGAGGGGAAAACAGTTTTCTGGGGTATAGTTCCGTTTCACTTCGGGATATTGATATTGTTTCTCGGGCATTTGTTTGTATTTTTATTTCCGGGAAAAGTGCTGGAATGGAACAGCGATCCCATGCGCCTCATCCTGCATGAAGGGATCGGATTTACCTTCGGGGTATCTGCCTTGTTAGGCCTGACTGTGCTGTTTGTCAGGCGGATTACTAACGAGAGACTGCAAATGGTCACCAACCGGATGGACATTGTCATAGAGGCAGTACTGTTGTTACAGATATTACTGGGTTGCTGGGTTGCGCTGGGTTATCGCTGGGGATCGTCATGGTTTGCAGCTGACCTTTCACCCTATTTATGGTCTCTGGTGAAATTGAATCCGAGTATTGATGCGGTCAGTGCCATGCCTGTTGTGATCAAGCTCCATATTATCGGTGCGTTTACGATTCTGCTGCTGATCCCGTTTACGCGTCTGGTTCATTTTCTGGTGGCACCATTCCACTATATGTGGCGTCGTTATCAGGTTGTTATGTGGAACTGGGACAAGGATCGCGTTCGCAATCCCCGAACAGCCTGGCAGTCTACCCGGCCGAAGAATAACTAGCGTGATAACAGGTTAAGATGTTCTCATGGAAAAAGTTGCCACTGCAAAATCGCATAAGGCCCTGTTTTTAAGTACCACGGCATTTACCATTTGTTTTGCGGTGTGGATGCTGAATGGTGTGCTGGTCACTTTTCTGGCATCCAACGAGGTGTATGACTGGGGCCCCGTTGAAATCGGCTGGTTGATGGGGATCCCTGTTCTGACGGGTTCGATTTTTCGTTTGCCCGCGGGGATGCTGACGGACAAGTTTGGTGGCAAACCCATCTATGGGGCCTTGCTCTTCATTGTCGCCGTACCGATGTATCTGGTTTCCTATGCAGACAGCTTTCTGGAATTTGCCCTGTGCGGTTTTGGGTTTGGCCTGGCGGGCGTGAGTTTTGCCATTGGCATTGCCTATACCTCTGTGTGGTACCCGAAAAAGAATCAAGGCACGGCCCTGGGCATCTTTGGTGCCGGCAATGCAGGTGCGGCACTGACCCTGGTCTTTGCACCAACTATGTTGAATATTTTTACTGACAATGGCACCAATATTGAAGGCTGGCGCCAGTTACCTGTTTATTATGCGGCCATGCTGGTCATCATGGGGACGATATTTCTCATCTTCGCCGATAATAAAAAACCGGCCGCCCATGGTAAAAGTTTTATACAAATGTTGCAGCCATTAAAGCACCTGCGGGTGTGGCGTTTCGGACTCTATTATTTTCTGGTGTTCGGATGCTTTGTTGCCTTTTCCCAATGGCTGGTACCCTATTTCGTCAATGTCTACTATCTACCTCTGGTCACGGCCGGTATCCTGGCGGCGCTGTTCAGTTTTCCCTCCGGAGTTATTCGGGCGGCAGGGGGCTGGGCGTCCGACAGGTGGGGCGGCAGGGCGGTGATGTACTGGGTTCTGGGCCTGTCCGTTGCCATCAGTTTTATGCTTATCGTACCGAAAATGGACATCTATTCCCCTGGCAAGGGGATTATGAACAAGATTCCAGGTACGGTGACCGAAGTCACCAAACAATATATCGCTGTCGGTGACAAAAAATACGCACTCAAGATAAACGACCGGTCGTTTGAAGATCTGGAAGACAATATACTGGTCTTACCGACTAAATCCACCTGGCAAGAGCCCATTGTGAAGGTGGGGCAAAAAGTCAAACGAAAAGAACTTCTCGCCAAGGGAGTCACCCGAATCTATTTCCAGGCCAATGTATGGATCTTCGCAGGCTTTGTGCTTGTTTTAGGGAGTGTCTGGGGTGTTGGCAAGGCTGCGGTGTACAGGCTTATCCCTGATTACTATCCCGATGAAGTCGGTGTGGTTGGCGGGATGGTCGGTGTACTTGGCGGTCTGGGAGGGTTTTTCAGCCCCATCATATTTGGATATTTACTGGAGTATACAGGCCTGTGGACGAGCGCCTGGATGTTTATATGGGTACTCTCGGTCGTTTGCCTGTTCTGGATGCACAATGTGATTGTGCGCATGGAACACAAGGATCACCCGGAGGACGCCAGCAAGATTTGATGCGTGAAGAGAAGACACGCCACTTGAATACAAATAACTAGAGCAGGTTAAACGATGAGTAATATTAAAAAGTGGGAAGTTGAGGATGATGAGTTCTGGGAATCTACCGGAAAAAAGATAGCGACGCGAAATCTCTGGATTTCCATCCCCAGTCTGCTGTGCGGGTTCGCGGTCTGGCTGATGTGGGGCATCATCACCGTGCAGATGCTCAATCTGGGTTTTGAGTTTTCAAAGGCAGAGCTGTTTACCCTCATGTCTATAGCCGGTCTGACCGGTGCCACCCTGAGGATTCCCAGCACGTTCTTTATTCGCATCGCCGGCGGCAGGAATACGATTTTCTTCACCACGGCCTTGTTGATGATTCCCGCTGTTGGCGCGGGCATTGCCCTACAGGATAAAAATACCCCGCTATGGGTCTTCCAGATTCTGGCCCTGCTGTCCGGTTTTGGTGGCGGTAACTTCGCCTCCTCCATGTCAAATATCAGTTTCTTTTTCCCGAAACGGGTACAAGGGACCTCGCTGGGACTCAATGCGGGGCTGGGGAACTTTGGCGTTACCACCATGCAGATTCTGATACCGCTGGTTATGACCGTCGGAGTATTTGGTGGCACATCGATGATCCTGGAAAACAGCAGCGGCACCCTGATTGGAAAGATCCCGGCCGGAACCGAAACCTTTATTCAAAATGCCGGGTTTGTCTGGCTTGTATTGCTGGTTCCACTTGCCGTTGCCGGCTGGTTTGGCATGAACAATCTTGTCACCGACACCGTTACACCGCACCCGGGTTCACCCACCTCTGCGTTTATGAAAATCTCCGGGCTGTTGTCTATTGCCCTGGTGACGGCCGCAGTGGGGTTGTATCTGCTGCTGCCTGCCCCGACCGGAATAGGGCTGCTCAGTAAGTGGATTGTGTTACCGCTGGTTATTGCCGCGACAGTATTGTTGATGCGCTATCTCACCACGGGCGGGCTGCAGGAAAATCTGAAGCGGCAATATAAAATCTTTAATAATAAACATACCTGGGCCATGACGGTGATTTATACGATGACCTTTGGTTCATTTATTGGTTATTCGGCGGCCTTTCCGTTGGCGATCAAGGTAATTTTCGGGTACACCCATGTGGCAGGGCCTGATGGCATACTCATCCATGATGCTATTAATCCTAATGGGCCCAGTGCCCTGATGTATGCCTGGATGGGCCCGTTTATCGGTGCCTTGATCCGGCCGGTAGGGGGCAAGATTGCGGATAAGATAGGGGGTGCGAAGGTCACCCAGATCGTCTCCATCGTCATGATCGCATCCGCCCTGGGTGTAGCTTATTTTATGGCAGCGGCCTACAAATCGGCCACTCCGGAACAGTATTTCTGGCCGTTCTTTGGTTTGTTTATCATCCTGTTTACCGCCACGGGTGTGGGCAATGGGTCAACCTTCAGGACCATCGCCATGGTGTTCAATGCAGAACAGGCGGGACCGGTGCTGGGCTGGACATCCGCTGTTGCCGCCTACGGCGCCTTTATTATTCCCAAGGTCTTTGGTGAGCAAATCAAGGCCGTGACTCCAGAATATGCGCTTTACGGATTTGCGATTTTCTATGCAATTTGTCTTGTGCTGAACTGGTGGTTTTATATGCGACCCAATGCCTATGTTAAAAACCCTTAGGATTGAGCTTGATGTTGTACCGGAAACGCCGTCACCCTCAATCAGTGCAGGGGTGCATGCACACATTAAAATACCCCGTCAGCTTGCTGCGGGGTGGTTTAATTTTTTTAGCCTGACGGGAACAGCAATCAACTTAATACCAGTCTGGCGGGTTTCCTTTGCCTTTCCATCCCCACTCCCTGCAAAGTATCTTCCATTTTGTGGAATCATACCCGGCATCGCAGTCAGATACTGATAATGTAGCAACACCATATCCAAAGTCCGCAAGATGTTTGTATAGATCCCCCGTTTCCCGGGTATTCACGTTGATAACAACACCACATTCATAGCCAAAGTCTTTCACCAGGGCATCGGCTTCAATACAACCACAGGGAAGGTCCAGGCTAAACGGGGTCTCGATGTCAATACCAAGATCCGTTGAGGCCCGTTTCAGGCTTAGGAGTAATTGCGGGTTTTTTGGCTCAGGTCTGGTGATAGCCGTCATCGGCCATTACCCGTCTGGCCATATCAAGATCCAGTTTATCTGCCGAACGGGATAAATAATAAGGCAGCTTATACGCCTCATCGGCAAATTTGATGACTTCATTTTTGGTTAGACGTTCTAAAACAGATTCGATGGTTTTCTCGAGACTTTCAGGTGGCTTGCCATCATAATGATCCGTCATATAATCAAGAAGCTGTTGAATAGTATGTTGACCATCCGCCAATGAAACAACCAGGCCCAGCCATCGCTCAAGGGGAGGCTCTTCTTTCTCGGGGTTATGTAGATCAACCAGCATTATCTTGTCTCCTTGCCTGGCGAAGACCGCAGTTCGATAAAAATATTTAGATTTTTCCAATGTTCTGTTCCCGGATGATGCTGGAGTGGATACTGTCGACGATAATACCATGAGGCTTGCTTCCTGTGTTAATTTCACCCTGCATTTATGTCTGCCCCATGGGGGATGAGGCATTCGACATGTCCCCGGGACATGTCTGACTTATGATGCCCCTTTTCTGCGTTGACCCTGGTAGCTCTGCCCCTGTGTCACCTGAAGTGCCCCTGCCGTGGCATTACTGTCTTGTTGAATCACCCCGTTTATTGGAAAGTTTCCGTAAAAAGGTGTATCTTGCGCGATCCTGAAAAGAGTTTTAGAGGCAATGGCGGGTAAAGTCCACATCAAGACATTCGGTTGTCAGATGAATGAGTATGATTCCGATAAAATGGCGGACGTGCTGATGGCATCGCATGGTCTGGAGCGCACCGCTGATCCGGAGCATGCCGATGTGTTGCTGTTGAATACCTGTTCAATTCGTGAGAAGGCGCAGGAAAAGGTTTTTTCACAACTGGGTATGTGGCGCGAAATAAAAGACCGGCGGCCGGGTGTTGTCATTGGTGTGGGTGGCTGTGTAGCCAGCCAGGAGGGCGATGCAATCAGGTTGCGCGCACCCTATGTCGATGTGGTCTTCGGCCCACAGACCCTGCACCGGTTACCATCCATGCTGGATGATGTCCGGAAGAAATGTACCTCTGTTATCGATATCAGTTTTCCCGAAATGGAAAAGTTTGATTGTCTGCCCGAACCCAGGGCCAGTGGCCCGACGGCGTTTGTGTCGATTATGGAAGGTTGTAGCAAATATTGTACCTTTTGTGTTGTGCCGTATACACGCGGAGAGGAAGTCAGCCGGCCGATGGATGATGTTATTGCCGAAGTGGCCACACTGGCAGGACAAGGTGTTCGCGAGGTCAACCTGCTTGGTCAGAATGTCAATGCCTGGCGTGGATTGATGCACGATGGTGAAACCGCCGACCTGGCATTGTTGATATCCTATCTCGCTGCCATTGAGGGTATTGACCGCATTCGCTATACCACATCGCACCCCGTTGAATTCACCGACAGGTTGATAGAGGTCTATAGCGAGGTTCCTGAACTGGTCAGCCATTTGCATCTACCGGTACAAAGTGGTTCGGACATGATCCTCAAGGCGATGAAACGTGGCCACAGTACGGCAGATTACATAGACAGGATCTCGCGGCTGCGCGAGGCACGACCCGGGATCAGCCTGTCATCCGATTTCATTATCGGTTTCCCGGGAGAGACAGATGCCGATTTTGAAGCGACGATGGAATTGATCGAGGAGATCGGATTCGATCTGTCATTCAGTTTCATTTTCAGTGCCAGGCCGGGTACGCCAGCCGCATCGTTGCCAGATGATGTCCCGATGGAGATTAAAAAGAAGCGTCTCGCACGACTACAGGCCCGTATCAATGAAATGGCCAGCAAGATCAGTCATTCGATGGTGGGAACCATACAGCGAGTCCTGGTGGACCGGCCGTCACGTAAAGACCCGAATGAAATGTCGGGGCGCACGGAAAATAACCGTGTTGTGAATTTTGTCAGTCATGCCGACTTGCTGGGGCACTTTGTTGATGTAAGAATCACCCGCGCCCTGCCCAATTCATTGAAAGGGGAGTTGGTTAAGGGCAGTGCAGTAGCATGAATTTACAGTCATTTTCGCCGAAAATAGACGATTTTAATGAAAATTGATCGATTTTAGTGCATTTTAATTGTAATGATTCAGGGGTTCGGCTTGCTAGAAGGCATGGTTTAAACGATACTTGAAATATATGATTACCGAACCCGCATTCCGTTTGTATTTGCCATTTGCTGATGGCACATATCCTGCCGGGTTTCTGACCGCACATTGAACGAACACCCTGCAAGTATTGATGTCGCCTTTGAGCCTGCCGACAATAAACGTCTGGCTAATTTGTGTGGCCAGTTTGATGAGCACCTGCGTCATCTTGAGAAGCGGCTGGGTGTCGAGATCAGCAGTCGAGGTAGCCTGTTTCAGGTGCTGGGGGATGAAAAGGCGACAAAGGTGACCTATCGGCTATTGAAAAAACTCTATGATGTAACCGAAAGGGAAATGCTGTCATCTGAAAAGATTCACCTGTACCTGCAGGAATCCGGCATAGAGGATTTACTCGATGAAGTCGCCGGCCCGTTTAATGACCCCGAGATCAGTATTAATACCCACAAGACCCTGATCCGTCCACGCGGGCCTAACCAGCAGCGTTACATGTCCAATATACTGAATCATGATATCAATTTTGGAATTGGTCCTGCCGGAACCGGCAAGACCTACCTGGCAGTGGCCTGTGCAGTGGATGCGCTGGAACAGGAACGTGTTCGTCGCATCGTGCTGGTCAGGCCGGCAGTCGAAGCCGGTGAACGCCTCGGTTTTCTACCGGGTGATCTGGCGCAAAAAATTGATCCCTATCTCCGTCCCCTCTATGACGCACTATATGAAATGATGGGCTTCGACCAGGTTGGAAAACTGATTGACCAACATATAATCGAAATCGCACCACTCGCCTTCATGCGTGGACGAACGCTGAATGAATCCTTTATTATTCTGGACGAGGCACAAAATACAACAGTCGAGCAGATGAAAATGTTCCTGACGCGCATCGGTTTTTCATCAACCGCAGTTGTAACCGGTGATATAACACAGACTGACCTCCCTGATCGTTGTCAATCGGGCCTGCGACATGTAACCCAGGTTCTCAAGGATGTTGAGGGTATCAGCTTTAATTTCTTTACATCACGTGATGTTGTACGTCATGCTCTGGTGCAAAGAATCGTCAATGCCTATGATCAGTTTGACAACAATAACGAGTAATACACGTTGTTATGGGGATTGAAGTCGAGTTGCAACTGGCCAGTATTACATCCGGCATACCGTCCAGAAATGATTTCATCAAGTGGGTCGGGGCTTCGATGGCGGAGAGTAAAGTTGAAGATGTGGAAGTTGTTGTGCGGATTGTTGATGAAACCGAATGTGCAACACTGAATAAAAATTACCGGGGCAAAACGGGGCCAACAAATGTACTTTCATTTCCATACGAATCACCACCCCAGCTTGAAACCGGCCTGTTGGGCGATCTGATTATCTGTGCGCCAGTGATCGAACGTGAGGCGAAAGACCAGGGCAAGCCGGTTGATGCGCACTGGGCACATATGGCGGTGCATGGCACGCTGCATTTACTGGGTTATGATCACCAGACGGATGAACAGGCGGTGGAAATGGAGTCACAGGAAAAAATAATTCTGACTGGACTGGGCTATGATGACCCGTACCGTGATGATCTGGATTAATTAACAGGGAGATGCGGGAACATGAGTGAGGATGATTCGAGTAACAACGGTTCCGATGACCGGACCTGGCTGGAGCGTATAACCCGGATATTACAGGTCGATCCCCGCGACCGGGAGCATTTGCTGGAAATATTGCGTGACTCGGAAAAGCGTTCATTGCTGGACACGGATTCCCTGAGTATGATTGAAGGGGTGTTGCAGGTGTCCGAGATGCAGGTGCGCGACATTATGATACCCCGGTCACAAATGTCAGTGCTGTCGCGGACACAGTCACCCGAAGAGATGCTCGCCAATATTATCGAAAGTGGTCACTCCCGTTTCCCGGTTATCGGTGACAGTCGTGATGAGGTGGAAGGCATATTACTGGCCAAGGACATGCTACGCCTTTTCAGGAAAGATTCTGATGATATTTCAATACGTGATTACCTGCGTGCGCCGGTATTTGTACCCGAGAGCAAGCGACTGAACGTTTTGCTCAAGGATTTTCGCTCCAGCCATAATCACCTGGCGATCGTCGTGGATGAGTACGGCGGTGTTGCCGGCATGGTAACGATCGAAGATGTGCTGGAACAAATTGTCGGTGAGATTGAAGACGAACATGATATTGATGAAGGCAAGTTTATTCTCAAGCATGATGACAATCATTTCATTGTCAAGGCGTTGACTGAAATCGAGGAGTTCAATGAATTTTTCAATACATCATTCAGTGGTGACGAGTTTGACACCATTGGCGGGCAGGTACTGAATGAATTCGGTCACATGCCCAAGCGTGACGAGGTGGTCTGTATCAACGATATGTCATTCCGTGTATTACGCTCCGATAACCGCAGGATTTATCTGCTTGAAGTAATTCTCAACGATATAAAAAAAGCGGATGATATTCAGCAAAATCAATCAAGCCAGTGATCTGTTTATGTGATAATTACACGTTCAGTTAGTTAGCCAAGTAATATTCTTTATGCGTTCAATGTTTATAAGCAGACTTCGTTGTTGGCCTGTGTTTGTTGCCGGCCTGTTGTTGCCTTTAAGTTTTGCCCCGCTCGAATGGGGCCCGCTGGCGGTTCCGTTGCTGGCCTTTCTGTTTTACAAATGGCAGGGCGCCACGTCCGGCGAGGCGTGGTGGACCGGGTGGTTATTTGGAACCGGGATGTTTCTGGGTGGCACCTACTGGGTCTATATCAGCATGCATGATTATGGCGGTATCCCGGTTGTTGTCGCAGCCCTGCTGACTTTTCTGTTTGCGCTTTTTCTGGGTTTGTTCCCGGCGATGGCTGGCTGGTTGTCCAGGCGTTACCTGCACATTGGAAATACCCTGGATCTTTGGCTGGTCTTTCCGGCCGTATGGGTGCTGATGGAATGGACACGCAGCTGGTTTTTAACCGGGTTCCCGTGGTTAAACCTCGGTGCCAGCCAGGTCGGCTGGCCGTTGCAGGGTTATGCACCCCTGACGGGCGAATATGGCATGAGCTGGTTGCTGGCCTTGACCGCTGCCGGGCTGGTGGCCCTGTTAAAGGCCGGGTTAAGGAAACGCATTGTTATCTGCGTTGCACTTGCCCTGGTCTGGGTTGCCGGAGTTTCTCTTGACCAGGTGGAATGGACGCAGAAAATCGGCAAGCCTTTCAAGGTTGCACTGGTGCAGGCCAATGTCAGCCAGGAAAAAAAGTGGGACCCCGATTTTCGTCAGGAAATCATATCAGACTATCGTGAATTGACCCGACCCCACTGGAATGTCGATGTTGTTATCTGGCCCGAGACAGCGATTTCAGCATTTTACCATTATGTACCGGAAAGCATTGATGACCTCGAAAAAGTGGCCATCGACAAGGGTTTTGATATGCTGGTTGGTATTCCCTATCTGGACCCGGCGGACAAGTCTTATTACAACAGCGTGTTGAGCCTGGGTACAGAGCGTGCTTTTTACCATAAGCGTCACCTGGTACCGTTTGGTGAGTTTATCCCGTTTCAGAAATACATCAGTGATGTACTGGATTTCATGGGCCTGCCGATGTCCGGGTTCAGCAGGGGGGAGGCCCGCCAGCCGCCATTAAAGGCGGGCGGTTATCTTGCCGGCCTGACGATTTGTTATGAAATTATTTTTAACAGTGAGGTGATCCAGTCGCTTCCGGCCGCCCAGTACCTGGTTAATATCAGTAATAACACCTGGTTTGGCGACAGCAGCATGCCTTATCAACAATTACAGATGTCCCGGTTGCGGGCCCGTGAAACGGAACGTTATGTACTCAGCGCAACCAATGACGGTGTCAGTGCCGTCATCGACAGTGCCGGTGCCATCACCGCCCGGTCTCCCCGTTTCAGGCAGGCTGTACTGACGGCCACGGTACAGGCAAGGGCAGGTGCGACGCCCTTTGTTCGTTGGGGAAATTACCCGGTGTTGTTTGCGCTGGGGTGCATCTTCATAGCAGTGCGGCTTTACAGACGCAAGCTATTCCTGGCTGAATATAGCCAGTAAACCGTTTATTCTCAGACGTACTCCTAGACAAATTCAATCAACCCTCCCGGTCTGGTCTTTTTGCTAAAGGTGTCATTCCCCAAGCCGATATCCCCTATATATAAAGAATATCAGCAAACAACACCACGGGATAATCCAGTTTTTATGGTTATCAGAGAAACAAAGTCAATCATCATTATCGGGTTTGCGGCCATCTTAACGACCTTTGTTTTGCTGGTGACTATCTGGATAAACAGTCAGCAACTTCATTATGAGAGGGTGTACAAACTCGACACGCTCAGGCGGGCAGCCAAAGAGATTAGTAATTTGCGTCAGGCGGTACAAACACGCTATATCCTGTTGCATGAGATGCTGGATGAGAAAGACTATTTTAACAGGGATGAATTGTATGAGGAATTTGACCGACAGGCGAGCAATTTTCTGGTGGCAAAAGAGCACCTGCTTGCACTGAGCCTGGGTAATGATGACCTGCGCCTCTGGGATAAAGTCAGGCCATTGGCTACCCATCATAATATTAACCAGAAAAGGGTTGTAGAATTACTGCTGGAAGGGAAAAGGGAGCAGGGTAAGAACCTGATGATCAACGAGGTACTGAAAACAAAGACGGCGATATTAAAAATATTGCATCAAATGCTGGAGCAACAAAATCACAGGGCGGGAGATGAGTTTGTAAAGCTTGAGGCAGAACAACATAAGAATTTTGTGATCATTACCATGCTGTCAGGCTTTGCGTTCTTTATCAGTATCGGTATCGTTGTGTTTATTGTCCGGGCGACAACACGGATACAAAAAGATTTGCTCAAGGCCGATGATGCCAGGATTGCAAACCGGATGAAATCAGAATTTCTGGCCAATATGAGTCATGAAATACGTACACCCCTGACGTCCATCCTGGGCTATTCTGCCATTGCAATAAATTCGAACACGGATGAAAATGACAGGCGGGAATGTATGAAGTCGGTCATGAGTAACGGTGAACACCTGCTTGGGGTGATCAATGAAATCCTGGACTTGTCCAAGATCGAGTCGGGTAAACTGGAAACGGAAATCGAAGAGGTAGCTGTTTTCGAATTGTTACATGGAGTTGCAGATGTTGTACGACCCAAGGTGCAGGAAAAAAATATCAGGTTCGGTATTAACTACCGGTTTCCCTTGCCCGGGCTTATCTGTACAGATCCGGTTCGAATAAAACAGATTTTGCTGAACATTATCAATAACGCAGTCAAGTTCACCGAACAGGGTCATGTGTATGTCAATGTCTGGTGCGAGAGCCACGCAGGTAAAATATTTTTTGAGGTGGAGGATACCGGCATCGGTATCCATCCCGATCAGATGGAGTCTATATTCAAGGCATTTGGTCAGGCGAATAAGAGTACAACCAGAAAATACGGTGGAACCGGGCTTGGCCTGACCCTGTCCAGGCGTCTTGCGAGAATCCTGGGGGGTGATCTGGTTGTAACGAGTATGCCGGGACAGGGCAGTACCTTCCTGATTGAAATTGATGCCGGTGAGCTTGAAGACGTCGAATTTGTCTACCATGATGATTTTAGTAGTGTTGAGGTTCAGCCGGAAGGGGAGCCTGTGCCTGTGCTCACAGGGAAGGTTTTGCTGGTTGATGATGTAGAGGATAATCGTAAACTGGTGTCATATCTGGTTCATAACAGTGGCGCAGAGGTTGATACGGCCGAGAATGGACAACAGGCACTGGAGATGTTGCAGTTCCAGAATTATGACCTGATTCTGATGGATATGCAGATGCCCGTTATGGACGGCATTGAAGCGACCCGCCAGATCAGGGAACGTGGCCTGGATATCCCCGTCGTGGCATTGACTGCCAATGCCTTCAGAGAAGCCAGGGAGCAGTGCGAACAGGTGGGTGTCGATGGTTTTTTGTCCAAGCCCATTGATGTAAAGGTGTTGAATTCCGTGCTGGTTATGTTTCTCGAGGAGGGCACAGGGGATGGTGAACCTCTGGGTAGCATCTGTTCAGATTTTGCAAAAGACCCCGAACTCAGGGATATTGTTGAACAGTTCGTGGCAACCCTGCCGGATGACATGGTCAGGATGGAGGGTCTGTATCACCGGAAAGAATGGCATGCCCTTACCGATGCACTGCATAGCCTGAAGGGTACGAGTGGCAATATGGGGTTTATTGAAATTTCAGAATATGTAGCAACAATGGAAAAATCCATGAATGCAGAACGATACAGCGAACTGGGTGAGCAGTTGCATGAGTTGCAGTTACTGGTCACACGGATCGACCTGGAGGCAGAGGAGTCCGTTGGGTAACTTGCGGGTTTGAATAGTATAAAAAATACCAAGGGATATGGTTTTTTTCTAGCGTGATTTTCGATTAAACAATGTAGCCCGGCACTTTGGACAGGGCGGTATATGCCCTGTTTTACTGAAATGCAGTTCCTCACCACACTGATCACAGGCCAGCATCCCCGGCCCTGAAATTTCACCCGTATGGTATTCATTTATATGTTTGGCATTTTCCTCGAGCATGAGAAGATCGAGTTTTGTTTTGTCGGCAACCTGCAGGAACATGTCAATCAGGCTCCATTCGATCAATTCCATATCCATGTGCAGCCAGTCGGCCATATCATGTCGTGAGTCCTGCAGATATTCACTGGCATTGTGCAAGTCCCTTTTCAGATAGTTGCTTATTTTTTCCGCCTCCTCGCGAGTGAGGTTGTCTATATCGACCATTTTGTCACGCGCCTTGTCTATCTGCCGGGAAATATTTTCCGTGCCTTCTCCCGTTTGCCCGAGGAGTTCATGCAGATTTTTCATCATCTGGTCGTAGGCCTTGACCAGTTTGTCACGCAGCTTGTCGTTATTTTCATTCATGGTTGATGACCTTTTCAGCTATTTATATTTCAAGTATATAGCATCCACGGGAAATCAGGTTAATGGATGCAGGGGGGCGAACGGGGGGAGCGCACCTTTCCGGTTTTTCTCTTTTACCTGCATTTAATGTATCCTTTGAGCTTTAATGGCAACAACCCTGTAAAACCATGCAAGAGACCTACGAACATAACACGATCGAGGCGCAGGCCCAGCAATACTGGCTTGAAAATCAGACGTTTAAGACAACAGAAGACTCGGACAAGCAGAAATATTATTGCCTGGCCATGTTTCCGTACCCGAGTGGCCGCCTGCACATGGGGCATGTACGCAACTATACGCTGGGAGATGTTATCGCACGTTACCAGCGTATGCTCGGTAAAAATGTATTACAGCCAATGGGCTGGGATGCCTTTGGTCTGCCGGCTGAAAATGCCGCCATGAAAAATAATGTCCCACCGGCAAAATGGACCTATGAAAATATCGATTATATGCGGGGGGGGTTGCAGCGCCTGGGTTTCGGTTATGACTGGGACAGGGAGATCGCCACCTGTCACCCTGAATATTATCGTTGGGAACAATGGTTTTTCACACGCCTGTTCAGGAAAGGACTGGTCTATAAAAAGACATCCCCGGTCAACTGGTGCCCGAATGACCTGACGGTTCTGGCGAATGAGCAGGTCATTGATGGCAAGTGCTGGCGCTGTGATACTGCTGTTGAGCGTAAGGAAATCCCTCAGTGGTTTATGAAAATCACCGATTATGCAGATGAGTTGCTTCAGGACATGGAGAAGCTGCCGGGCTGGCCGGAACAGGTCCGTACCATGCAGAAAAACTGGATCGGTAAATCACGCGGGCTGGAAATTCATTTTGCCATTGAGGGGCAAGACCTGCCACTGAAGGTTTTCACCACCCGGCCGGATACACTGATGGGCGTGAGCTATGTTGCCGTCGCACCCGAACACCCGCTGGCCGTGCAGGCATCCAGGGGTTCGGAAGAACTGCAAGCATTCATTGAGGAATGCCGGCACATGGAGACATCCGAGGCGGCGATGGAAACCATGGAGAAGAAGGGCGTTAATACCGGTTTGTTCGCCATCCATCCTGTCAGTGGCGACAAGGTGCCGGTGTTCGCTGCCAATTTTGTCCTGATGGGTTATGGTGAGGGGGCCGTCATGGCCGTACCGGCGCATGACCAGCGCGACTGGGAGTTTGCGAATAAATACAGCTTGCCTGTAAAGCAGGTTATTTCACCCGCAGACGGCAGTGAGGTCGATCTTGACAAGGGGGCCTGTACCGACAAAGGCCTGTTAATCAATTCAGGTGATTTTACCGGGCTCGATTTCAAGGATTCGTTTGATGCCATTGCCGGCTACCTGGGCAGGCAGGGCAAGGGACAGGTGCAGGTAAACTACCGTCTTCGTGACTGGGGTGTTTCAAGACAACGTTACTGGGGCTCGCCTATCCCGATCATTAATTGCCCCTCCTGTGGCGCAGTACCCGTGCCGGATAACGACCTGCCCGTCAGGTTACCGGAGGATGTTTCATTTGAAGAGATCGGTTCACCGATCAAACGCATGCCGGAATTTTATCAGACGGCCTGTCCTGAATGCGGGGCCGGGGCGGAACGGGAAACGGATACCTTTGACACCTTTATGGAGTCATCCTGGTATTTTGCGCGGTTTGCCTGTCGTGACAACACCGACGCGATGCTGGATGAGCGGGCAAACTACTGGTTGCCCGTTGACCAGTATGTCGGTGGCATCGAGCATGCGATTCTGCACCTGTTATATGCGCGTTTTTATAACAAGCTATTACGGGACGAAGGCCTGCTTGAGGCAGATGAACCTTTTAGTAATCTTCTGACCCAGGGGATGGTACTGAAAGACGGCAGCAAGATGTCAAAGTCACGGGGTAATACCGTAGACCCGCAGGAGTTGATTGAAAAATTCGGGGCCGATACCGTGCGTCTGTTCATTATGTTTGCCGCCCCGCCCGAGCAATCACTGGAGTGGTCAGACAGTGGCGTGGAAGGTGCCGGCCGTTTTCTGAAACGTTTGTGGGCATTTGCCTGGCAACATCGCGAGGGTATTATCGAGTGCAACCATGAGGGTTGCGATATAGCGCTGGAAACACTGGAGGATGAACACAAGGTTATACGCCGGGATGTGCATGAGCTGTTAAGGCAAGCCCTGCATGATTTTGACCGTTACCAGTTCAATACCGTTGTATCGGCCTGCATGAAAATACTGAATATCCTTGGCAAACGACCTGCCGGTGTCAGTACAACGGCCGATAGCCGTATCCATCACGAGGCACTGGGTATTCTGCTTCGTCTGTTGTCACCCATAGCCCCGCATATCACCCTTTCACTCTGGCGTGACCTCAGGTACGGTGATGATATTCTGCAAGCCACCTGGCCCAGGGTTGACGAAGCTGCACTGGTTCGCAATTCAATTGATCTGGTTGTTCAGGTGAATGGCAAGGTGCGGGCTACGATCACGGTCGCTACAAACAGTGATCAGTCAACGATAGAAGCCGCTGCGCTGGCCGAGCCTAATGTGCAACGTAATATAGATAGCAAGGAAGTTAAGAAAATTATTATTATTCCCGGAAAACTGGTCAGTATCGTGGTGAAATGAAGGTACACTTGCTAATAATTGCCAGGTTAATGCTGTTGTCTGTATTGATGACCGGGCTGGCTGCATGCGGGTTTCATTTGCGTGGTCAGCAGGAGTTGGCGGCAGAGTTTAAAAGGGTTTATATACAGGGTAATGTATCCAGCATTCTGGCGCGCAATCTCAGACAGGCCATCAGCCGGTCGGGTGGTGTTGTTGTTGAGGACATTACCCGGGCGAGCGCAATTGTGTTTATACAGAAAGAAACGCTGGACAAGCGTGTATTATCGGTCGGTGGTACCGCGCGAGCCAGGGAATATGAAATTCATTACTCATTAAAGGTGTCAGTCAGGAGGCCTGACGGTGGAATTATCATGTCGATGGATGGTCTTGAATTGAGTCGTGATTTCAGTTTCAACGAAAATGATATTCTTGGAAAGGAAAGGGAAGAAAATAACCTGACTCGTGACATGCAGCACGAGGCCGCCCGGATTATTTTACGCAGACTTGCCTATGGCAGGCGTCAGTGACATCGGATGAAATCAAGGCCGGATCAACTCCACAATCACCTCCAGCAAAACCTCGCACCGGTCTACCTGGTGGGCGGTGATGAGCCTCTGCAGGTGCAGGAATCCTGTGATGCCATCCGCCATGCAGCCCGTCAGCAAGGCTTTACTGAACGAGAAGTGATGAATGCCGAGCGCGGATTCAGTTGGGATGAAATTCTGCAATCGGGCGCCAGTCTGTCCCTGTTCGGGGACAAAAAAATAATTGAAGTGAATATCCCGAATGGAAAACCGGGTGACCAGGGTGGCAAGGTCTTGCGTGAATATGCACAGAACCCGCCCGAAGATACATTGTTGCTGGTGATTTGCGGAAAACTGGACGGCTCGAGCGTGCGCACCAAATGGGCGCAGTCACTTGAAAAGGCCGGGGTGTTTATACAGGTCTGGCCGGTTGATTCATCGCGATTGCATGGGTGGATACAGGAACGAATGAGGCGGCAAGGCCTGCAGGCATCACGGGATGCAATCAGCCTTTTGGCGGACAAGGTTGAAGGAAATCTGCTGGCTGCCCGGCAGGAGATAGATAAACTGCTGATGCTTCATGGGCCCGGACGTATCGATGCCGATGCCGTAGCCGATGCCGTTTCCGACTGTGCACGGTACAGTATTTACGGTCTTGTGGACACGGTGCTGACTGGACATGCAGATAAAACAGTCATGATACTCAATGGCTTGCGTGATGAGGGTGTTGATCCGATCCTTGTCCTGTGGGCATTGAGCCGTGAAATCAGGGGCCTCTCGGCGATGGCGGCAGAGGTCCGCAAGGGTGCCCGGATAGAGTCGGTTCTTACCCGACAGCGTGTGTGGGAACGCCGCAAGCCATTGGTGCGTGAGGCACTGAAAAGGCATGGGCTGGGCCGCTGGTACGGGTTTTTGCAGCAAAATGCCAGGATAGATCGTATAATCAAGGGGCTGGAACCAGGAAAGCCCTGGGACGAGCTGTTACAATTGGGTTTGGCAATGGCAGGAAAGAAGGTGTTATGAGTGCAAATCTCCAATCAATAGACAGGCTTAAGGAATACATGCAAACCGTTGGCAAGCAGGCGCGGGAGGCCGGGCGTTTGGTAGCGGCCGCAGAAACGGGGGCCAAGAATGCCGCGCTTACGGCCATTGCCGACAAGCTGGAGTCATCGGTCGGGCAATTGCAGGCAGAAAACCGCAAGGATCTGGTGGCCGGCAAGGATAGTGGTCTGAGTGATGCCATGCTGGATCGCCTGGAGCTGACCACAGAACGCATCATGTCGATGGCAGAAGGGCTCAGGCAGGTTGCAGGGTTACCGGACCCTGTCGGTGAGATGTCGGCGTTGCAGTATCAGCCGAGTGGTATCCAGGTCGGACGGATGCGTGTGCCACTGGGTGTTATCGGTATTATCTATGAGTCCCGGCCCAATGTGACCGCCGATGCGGCCGCGCTGTGCCTGAAGTCAGGCAATGCAACCATATTGCGAGGCGGGTCCGAGGCCATACATTCAAACAAGGCCATCGCAGATTGCATCAAGCAGGGTCTGGAGGCAGCTGGCTTGCCAGCCAATGCCGTGCAGGTGGTCGAGACAACAGACCGGGCAGCGGTGGGTGAACTGATTCGAATGAATGATTACGTCGATGTCATTGTACCCAGGGGTGGCAAGGGGTTGATTGAACGCATCAGCAACGAGGCCACGGTCGCGGTTATTAAACACCTCGACGGGATATGTCATGTGTATATAGACGATGATGCCGATCTGGACAAGGCTATTCAGGTTACATTCAACTCAAAGACACAACGTTATGGCACCTGTAATACACTGGAGACCTTGCTGGTGTCTGAAGGCATTGCCCGGGAGGTTTTACCTGAGCTGGGTGGTATGTTTGCGGAAACCGGTGTGGAACTTCGTGGCTGCAAAACGACCTGTTCGATTCTTGCCGATGCAAAACCGGCAACGGACGAAGACTGGGACACAGAGTATCTTGCGCCTGTGTTATCGGTCCGCGTGGTCAAGGGGCTGGATGAGGCCATTGACCATATCGAGGCACACAGTTCCAGGCATACCGATTCGATCATTACCGAGAATTACACCAGGGCGAGGCGTTTTCTGCGCGAAGTGGATTCCAGTTCTGTCATGGTCAATGCATCAACACGATTTGCTGACGGGTTTGAGTACGGGCTCGGTGCAGAAATCGGCATCAGTACTGACAAGTTACATGCCCGCGGGCCTGTCGGCCTTGAGGGTTTGACTACCCTGAAGTTTATTGTTCTGGGTGATGGCCACGTCAGGACATAAATGCAGGAATGAGTAAAAGTTGTCCTGTAACAGGGCTTTTTGGCGGAACCTTTGATCCGGTTCATTTTGGCCATTTACGTCCCGCACTGGAAGTTTGTCAGGACCTGGATCTTCATGAAGTTCGCTGGATACCTGGCGGGCAACCCCCGCATCGTGAAACACCCCTTGCTGAAACAGTGCATCGCCTCAATATGCTGAGGCTTGCTGTGCAGGATATCGACAGGTTTACTGTCGATATCCGCGAGACAGAAAGGGCGGGTCCATCGTATACGGTGGACACCCTGATTTCACTCAGGAAAGAGATGCCGGGGAGCAGTCTTGCATTGATCCTTGGGCAGGACGCCTTTAATGGCTTGCCTGGCTGGCATCGCTGGCAAGAGATTCTTGAGCTGGCCCACGTCATTGTTTGTGCGCGACCCGGCAGTATATTGCCACAAACAGGCGAACTGGCCGGCCGGCAAACGGATGACTTCACCGGTCTGGAAGAACAGACGCACGGTTTGGTTTACACCCATCCGGTGACACAGTTATCGATCTCGGCAACTGCAATTCGTGCGTTAATCATGCAGGGAAAAACACCGCGTTATTTACTGCCTGCTCCGGTTTGTGATTATATTGATAAAAACGGTTTATATCGTCCGGACCACCCGGGCTCGACAGACAGCCAAGGTAAAACATAACAATGAAACTGGAAGAAATACAAAAACGGGTTTTAGATGCCATGGAGGATATGAAGGCGGTCGATGTGCGTATTCTTGATGTGCGGGATATGACCCCGGTTACGGACTTGATGATTATTGCCAGCGGAACCTCGAACCGGCATGTCAAATCAATAGCTGAAAATGTCATTGTCAGGGTCAAGGAACAGGGCATTATGCCACTCGGCAGTGAAGGTGAGTCGGCAGGGGAGTGGGTACTGGTCGATCTGGGTGATATCGTGGTGCATGTCATGCTGCCCGAGATCCGCAATTTCTATAACCTGGAGAAACTGTGGACGGTCAGCAAGCAGGAAACCGCTACTGAATAGCAGATATGCACATATATCTTATTGCAGTAGGAAACCGTATGCCTGCCTGGGTAGAGGAGGCTTACAAGGACTATGCCTCGCGACTTCCCAAAGAGTGTTCCCTGAATCTGCTCGAGATCAATCCGGGTAAGCGCTACAAGGGCGCAGATATTGACAGGATAGGTATGGAGGAAGGCGAGAGGATACTTGCTGCCATACCAAAATCCTGCCAGGTCATTGCGCTGGATGTCGGTGGCAAGGCCTGGAGCACAGAACAACTCGCCGGACAGCTTGAAAACTGGATGCAGTCCGGACAGGATGTTGCCCTGCTGGTTGGTGGACCGGAAGGTCTGTCAGATGCATGCTACAAACGGGCCGGGCAACGCTGGTCGTTGTCACCATTAACCCTCCCTCATCCGATGGTCAGGGTTATTCTTGCCGAACAGATGTTTCGCGCCTGGAGCATTATTGCCCGGCATCCCTATCATAGATAAGGGCAGGGGAAAGGTACAAGCTGAAAGGGGCGGGTGGATCTGTTTTTAGCAGGGCCAATGGTTTCGGGTCGAAACAGCTGAATTACAGGGTGATTTCAGTGTCCAATTTCTACAGGCATCTGAAACAGGCAGTTATTACTGAAAAATTCGGCTGCAATATCGGATCGAAACAGTTAAGGTTAACAATAACAATGTCTTGCAATTAAATCTGGCAGTTATGAGCGAAGAAATCCTGGTCAATGTAACCCCGAGAGAAATCCGCGTGGCGCTTGTCGAAAATGGTGTCTTGCAGGAAGTGTATATTGAGCGTGCCATGAAACGCGGCATAGTGGGCAATATATACAAGGGCAAGGTGAGCCGTGTTCTGCCCGGCATGCAGGCGGCCTTTATTGATATCGGGCTTGAAAGGGCCGCATTCCTGCATGCCTCCGATATCGGTGATGCCCTGCTTGCGGGTGATGATGAAGTCAATGATGAACGGCGGCAAAATGATATTTCTGATCTGGTTTCGGATGGCCAGGAAATACTGGTGCAGGTTATCAAGGACCCGTTAGGTACCAAGGGTGCCAGGTTGACCACCCATATAACGATACCGTCGCGTTATCTGGTGTTGATGCCAGGTGAAGGCTCTATCGGTGTGTCATCCAAAATCGAGGATGAGAGTGAAAGAAACCGTCTAAAGCACATCGTCGCGGGCTATCTCGAATTACCCGGCGGTAATGGGTACATCGTCCGTACGGTAGCCGAAGGCATTGAAGAACAGGCGCTGGATGCCGACCAGCAGTTCCTGTGTAAACTGGCCGATTCCATCAGGGAGCAGGTCAAGGTGACAGAAGCGGGGGCCGTCGTTTATAAAGACCTCTCGCTGGACGTGCGAGCCCTGCGCGATCTGGTCGATGAAGACATCGAAAAGGTCAGGGTGGATTCCCGGGAAACATATCAGAAGCTGTATCAGTTCAGTCAGCAGTTTGTGCCGAAGTTGTCTGACAGGCTCGAGTATTATCCAGGTGAACGGCCGCTGTTCGATCTTTATAATGTTGAGGATGAACTGCAAAAGGCGCTTGATCGCAAGGTTCAGTTAAAATCAGGCGGGCACCTTGTCATAGACCAGACAGAATCCATGACCACTATCGATGTCAATACGGGTGCCTATGTTGGACACAGGAACCTGGAGGAAACCATATTCAAGACTAACCTTGAGGCCGCACAGGCATTGGCAAGACAACTAAGACTGAGGAATCTGGGTGGAATCATCATCATTGATTTTATCGACATGTCGACTGAAGAACACAAGCGACAGGTTCTGCGGGCCCTTGAAAAATGTCTTGAAAGGGATCATGCCAAGAGCCATATCAGTGAGGTTTCAAATCTGGGGCTGGTGGAGATGACGCGTAAACGGACCCGGGAAAGCATCGAGCATATTCTGTGTCAGGAGTGTCCGACCTGTGGTGGACGCGGGTCTATCAAGTCTGCTGAAACCGTCTGCTACGAAATATTCAGGGAAATCACCCGTGAGGCACGCCAATATGATGCACGGAAACTTCTCGTGCTGGCCTCACAGGAGGTAGTCGATTTATTGATTGACGAGGAGAGTGCCAGCCTTGCAGAACTGGAGACATTTATCGATGTGCCAATCAATTTCCAGGTTGAATCCCTGTATACACCTGAGCAGTATGATATCGTTTTGATGTAGTTCCGGTATTGATTGACAGTGCATATCATTAGTTCGATGAAAATAAAAAACATCTTCAAACGTGCCATGTATTATTGCTGGCTCGGTATGGCAATTGCCGTCATCTCGTTTGCCTTTCTGGTTAGCCTCACACGCATGATCATCCCGGTGATTTCTGACTATCGAACCAATTTTGAGGATATTGCCAGTACACAACTGGGACGTCCTGTAAAAGTCGGGAAAATTGAAGGTGAATGGACAGGCTTGTGGCCAAAAATCCATTTATCCAATGTCAGAATTTTATCGAGGGATGCAAGCATTAACTGGATCAGGGCCAGTGATGTCTGGCTGTCAGTTGACCTGCTTTCGCTGGTGACTCATGGCCGTATGGAAGCAAGGCGCGTCAAGGTCAACGGGCTTAAGTTAAATGTTCACAGAACCAGGGAGGCAGCCTACAGATTAAATGGTGAGTCATTCCGTCTGGATCAGGCCAGTCCGGGTTATCAGGCCGACCTGGTGAGCTGGTTTTTTTCCAGGGATCGTTTGCAACTGACAAACAGTCAGTTTCTCTATCGCGATGATCGTTACAGTACACAAACAGTTAATATCGACAAGGTCAACCTGACTTTGCAGAATGAGGTGGACACACACCATGTGTACGGTAATTTTGTTATTCCCGGTAAACCGGATAGTACATTGGCATTTGTAATTGACATGGACGGGGATTTATTAAGACCGCAGAAGGTGGTCAATAATTTTTATTTGAATGGAAAGTTGTATGTCTCCAGGTGGTTGCAGGAATGGGCCAGGCCAATAGTACAACTGAAACAAGGTAATTTTCTTGTCAGGATATGGGGGCAAGGTTATCTGAAAAAAATGCAACAAATGACGGTACAGCTGGATGCCAGAGAGATGATCTGGAAAACCCCGCTACCCGGAAAAGAGCCCGTACAGAGCAGAATAAAAAACCTTGCAGCAAATATTTTCTGGAGAAGGCAGGGTGAGGGGTGGGGCCTGGATATAGAAGATTTTTCATTTTTCAGGAAGGGGGGAGTCTGGCCGGTGTCTGATATACATCTGGCATATAATCCACCCGTGCATGGCAGACCCGCATCACTGGAAGGGTCGATTGCCTACATTGGTCTGCAGGACACGGGTGTGCTGCTTTCAAATAATCTTCCGGATTCATTGCCCGTCAAGCATGTACTGGCGAACCTGAATGTCAATGGCATATTGAAAAATACCCGGTTTATTTATCAATATGATGACAAGCGATCATATCATTTCTCTGCCAGCACGGTGCTCACGGGTCTGGGTATAAATCGGTGGAAAACATTCCCGGGTATCAAAGGGCTGAGTGGCAAGCTGGTTATAGATGGAGACAGGGGTGTACTGAAGCTGGACAGTACCCATGGTGCACTGGATTTTGGCAAGCTGTTCATTAAACCACTTTCGTTTCAGGTATTGAAGGGGGACATCTTCTGGGGCCTTACCGGCAAGGGTCTTGAGATTGTGTCAGACAGGCTGGTGGCCAGTAATGATCACATTCAAACTTTATCCCGGGCAAAGGTGATTATGCCTGCCGGTGGGGGTTCACCGTTTGTCGATATGCAAGTCGATTTTAAAAACGGGGATGTAGCACATGGGGGTCTCTATTTTCCGCGTGAGATGGTGAGACCGGCAACGATGGCGTGGCTGGACCGGGCGTTTATCAGTGGTCATGTCCCTTCCGGCAAGATGTTGTTTCATGGTCGAACGGCCGATTTCCCGTTCACCGATGGACAGGGTACATTTCTTGTGGATTTTGATGTAGAGGAAATGACGCTCGATTATGGTAAACCATGGCCACGCCTTTCCGCTCTGTATGGCAATGTATTATTTACAGATAATTCACTTCTCATCAAACTGGCGAAAGGGCAGGTGATGAAAACGGATATACTGCCATCCAGATTAAAAATTGAGGATCTTCAAGGTGATTCCGTGCTGGATATGGATATGAAACTGTCAGGCAAGACAGGGCAGTTGATCCGCTATATACAACGTATGCCAATAAGGAAAGAGGCAAGCGAGTTTCTCTCGAATATTGTTGCTACAGGAACGATGAATACGGCTTTTAAAATGTCGATACCGTTTACTGGTCAGGGAAAAAATAAATTATCAGGCCGTACGAAATTTAATCCTGGCAACCTGAAACTCGCTGACTGGAACCAGGAGTTTACAAACGTAGAAGGCATACTGGATTTTAACTATGACGGAGATGTATTCAGATACAGTTCTAATAATATTCGTGCGGAATATAAGGGTAAATCCATCCCTTTAACCGTTAAAACCAGGGTGTCAAAAAACAGGGATGTCAGCACAACAATTTCAATGAAAACCCGAATGGGTGTTCGGTTATTGCTGAGTTCGGTAATTGATAAGGTACCAGATAGATTCAAGGGCGAGTCTGACTGGGACATTGCGCTGACATTTTACAAAACACGGTCATTGTTGTCGATAAAAAGTGATCTGTCAGGTATTGCCGTTGCATTACCTGATTATTTTTCCAAGACTGCCGCAAGCAGGCTTCCTTTCCTGTTCGAGGTGAATTTCAGCGAAGGCAAGACGGGGCCTGTCCGGGTAAAGTACGGTGACAAGCTCAGTTCTGTTGTCGACTTGAAACAGGTAGCAGGGGAAAATACATTGGAGCGCGGCGAGCTGGTTTTTGGAAAAGGGCCGGCACGCTTACCCACTGAACCCGGGTTTATTATCAAGGGAAACCTGAGGACGTTGTCAATTGGCAAGTGGCTGGATCTTTTCCCCGGTAAGAAACGGGGTACGATTTCCGACTCACTGACATCGATTACGTCAAACCGGCTTGCAGTGAAACTGTATATACAGAGGCTGATCACAGGACAACTTGATTTTAATAAAGTCTATCTTGATGTCAGGAAACATAATCGCGGTTTGCAGCTTGATGTAAATTCAGCAGAGCTGGCAGGAGAAATCATTGTGCCAGAGGATTTAACAGGGACCGTGCCGGTTAAAATGGACCTGAAATACCTGCAATTAAGCAAGCCGGAAAAAAGAGATGAGGGGCCTGTGCCTGACCCCAGAAAATTACCCGCGCTGGAGATCAAGAGTGCCAGGCTTGTCTATAATAAAAAAAATCTTGGTGCATTAAAACTGATCACCAGGAAAGTCAGTGATGGTATAAAAATAGATAATCTTAGTATCCGCGGACCCCTGATCAAGGCGGATGCCCGGGGTAGCTGGTTATTCAAAAATTCATGGCATGAATCCAGGATAGACCTGGTGTTGAAAGCGCCACGAATTGATCAGGCCATGGGCCTGTTCGGCTATCAGACAAATATTGAGGGTGGAAAACTTGAGGCGGAGTTACAGGCCAGCTGGCCGGGGCCGCCCCACTGGCTGGAAATGAAACGGCTGAATGGCAACTTGCATTTGTCAATAAAAAAGGGGCAACTGAAAAAAGTCAATCCGGGTGGAGGCCGGATTTTTGGTTTACTCAGTATTCAGACATTAAGCCGCAGGCTGTCCCTGGATTTCAGTGACCTGTTCAGGAAAGGCCTGGCATTTGATGATATTGAGGGAAATTTCAGAATTGCCGACGGTGATGCCTATACCAACGACCTGCATCTGAACGGGCCGGCCGCAAAGATAGAAATCTCGGGGAGAATAGGTCTGGCAGCAGAGGACTATGACCAGGTCGTGTTTGTCACGCCCAGTATTTCATCCAGTTTGCCAATTCTGGGCCTGGCAGGCGGCCCACAGGTAGCAGTCGGCCTGTACATTACAGAGAAATTATTCCGTAAAAAAATCAACAAGATCTCAAAAATCAGATACACGGTTACCGGTTCCTGGGACAACCCGGTTATTACCAGAACCACACCGGGGACAAAGGGTGAAACAGATCAGGAGGCTGATGATTAATTAAAATCAGGTAAACCACCGCCTGAGGCGGTGAGACACAAAGAGGCACTGCCGTTAAGGGGAGCAAAGAGATAGCCGCAAATGGAAGCTTCCGCGTCCTGCTTACGCCCCTTA
>VAPH01013175.1_pt1 | contig 43227 bp, 30 predicted proteins | sample 3393861 | NCBI WGS metagenome assembly VAPH01 (sample SAMN08290439, study PRJNA428436) | hydrothermal vent metagenome | isolation source: Deep-sea hydrothermal vent chimney | place: Atlantic Ocean: South-mid Altantic Ridge | reverse complement strand
ACCCTTTGCTGGCATTCAATATAGGAGTCATAATCTGCCAGCAGAATATATGGGTCGTGTTTATTAAGTAAACTGTCAATTATTGGTTTAAAGCGGCCTGGTTGATCTGGAGAAAAATAACCGCTGCCGATCATATCCATCGTCTGTTTTAGATCAGCATTGTTTTGATAATAGTATCCAGGATTGTAGTGCTGTTTCTGTTTTAATTCCATGACTTTTTGAGCATCCATGCCAAAAATAAATATATTATCCTCACCTACTTCTTCCATGATTTCTATGTTTGCTCCATCCAGGGTGCCGATTGTTAGTGCGCCGTTGAGAGCCAGTTTCATGTTGCCGGTACCTGATGCCTCAGTTCCTGCTGTCGAGATCTGTTCGGAAAGATCTGCAGCAGGAATGATGTGTTCCGCAGTCGAAACACCATAATTGGGAATAAATACAACTTTGAGTGCCCCATGTACGGCTGGATCATTGTTGACAATATCGGCGACATCATTAATTAGTTTGATAATCAATTTTGCCATTACGTAACCAGGAGCCGCTTTGCCGCTGAACAATACGGTACGTGGAACTATACTGGCACTGTCCGGGCTATTACTAATTCGGTTATACAGGGTAATGACATGCAGAACATTCAGTAGTTGACGTTTATATTCATGGACCCTTTTGATCTGAATATCAAAGAGTGTTTCGGGATTAATGGTTACACCAAAACGCTGCTTGATAAATTCTGAAAAGCGTACTTTATTAGCATGCTTAACTTCTCTAAATTGACGTACAAAATTCTGGTCTTCTGCATAGGGTGTAAGTTTTTTGAGTTGTTCAAGGTTGGTGACCCACTCATGACCAATGTGACTGGAGATTAGTTTTGCCAGCAGCGGGTTGGCATGATTGAGCCATCGTCTGGGAGTTATGCCATTGGTTTTGTTAATAATACGGTCTGGATAAAATTTATTAAAATCTGAGAAAATGGTTTTTTTCATTAATTCAGTATGTATTTTTGCTACGCCGTTTACCTTATGGCTGCCTACTATGGCAAGATGCGCCATTCTTACGCTACGTTCATTTCCTTCGTTGATCAGCGACATTTTTTTCAGCTTTTCTGTATCGCCAGGGTAGTGGTGCATCACATCTTCAAGAAAACGATGATTTATTTCATAAATTATTTCCATGTGACGTGGCAATACAGTTTCCATTAGTGCTACAGACCATGTTTCCAACGCTTCAGGCATTAAGGTATGGTTAGTGTATGAGAAGACTCTTACAGTTATGTCCCATGCTGTATCCCAGTCTATTTCGTGAATATCCATCAAGATGCGCATAAGCTCAGGAATGGCAATAGAAGGGTGCGTATCGTTTAGTTGGATTGCCACCTTTTCAGGTAATTTCTCAAAACTGTCATGAAATTTTTCAAAACGATACAGAATATCCTGTAAAGATGCACAGGTGAAAAAATACTGTTGTTTAAGGCGAAGTTCTTTGCCCATTTCCGTTGTATCGTCTGGGTACAAAACTTTTGACAAGTTTTCAGATCCATTTTTGTCTTCAACTGCCTTGATGTAATTGCCTTCATTAAAGTAACCCAGGTCAAAATCACGCGATGCTTTTGCAGACCAAAGGCGCATGTTGTTTACTGTCTCTGTTTCATAGCCGGGAATGGGTGTGTCATAGGCCATGGCCATAATCTCTTCTGTATCAATCCAGTGATGCTTTGACTTCCCCAACTCATCCTTATACTGGATAATGCGCCCATAGAATTTTACCGGATACAATACCTCAGGGCGTGAAAATTCCCATGGGTTTCCATATCGTAACCAGTTGTCAGGGTGCTCAACCTGAAAGCCATTTTCTATGTGTTGGTAGAACATTCCGTATTCATAACGGATGCCATATCCATAACCTGGAATATTCAGTGTCGCAATTGAGTCAAGAAAGCAGGCTGCCAGTCGGCCAAGTCCGCCATTGCCCAGTGCTGCGTCGTGTTCCAGTTCCTTAAGAATGTCAAAGTCCAGTCCCACTTCATTAAGTGCTTTTTCGCACTCATCCATAAAGCCCATGTTTAGGAGGCTGTTTGAAAGTGTTCGTCCGATCAGAAATTCCAGCGAAAAATAATAAACACGTTTACTATCTTTCTTATAGTAATTTCGCATGGTATCCATCCAGCGCTCGATCAGACGGTCGCGAACTACATAGGTTAGAGCATGTAGCCAGTCACGGTCTTTAGCCGTGATATTATCTTTGCCAATAGAGTATATAAGTCGATTGGCAAGAGATTGCCTTAAGGAAGCTGTATCCAGTTTAAGTTTCAGGTGTTCATGCTCGATAATGCAGAATTTTTTATTGTTATCCATCAATATTTCTCCATGTGCTCCAGTTTGTAGGGTTATGGGTGTCTTTTTCATTAAGGTATTTAAAAGATTAGTACTTTAGTATTAGTGAGGCATACGGTTTCATTAGTAGCATACGCTACGCCATATGTCAAGAAGAAAGTGTAATTACGGAGGTTCATTTAATTTGTGATTTTTAAGTTATAGAAAAGCATGGATATCGAACACATCAAGGGCTTTGTGGCTTTTTATGTAAAATATCTATCTTTACTATAAAATGTAAAGCTCATTCTAAAAGAATTTATTAGGAGAAATAATTTATGAACAGAGCAAAATATTTTAAAAATTTCAGGTTGTTTTTGTTGTTTTGTTTGCCATTATCCATTATTTGGGTTCTATCTGGATGTAGTGATTACGTAGTCGAGATTCAGCCTGAAGAAGACACAACCAGTGTGATCAGAAACCCGGCTATGGGATGGGTTTTGTATGCTGATGCATTTGCTGGTTTTCCAGATGCTTATGAGTACTGGAGAAGTCAGGACGTTTATGCAGAAAGTGCAAATATTTTTTACTTAAGACTTCCGTGGTCTCAACTTGAACCTGAAGAAGGAGTTTATGCGTGGGAAAATGACCAGAACTATAAAGATCTTATTCAGGGTGCGTTGGACAGGGGACTGAATTTGGCTTTCAGAGTTTACGTTGACAGTGAGGGGTCTTATCGTCAGGCAACGCCTGATTATGTAAGAGAGTACGGAGCCAATGGGATGGTTAATTTAAATAATAACCGTTGGGATCCCTATGTTGATAACAGTATTTTTCAAGAGAAGTTTACAGCATTTATAAGTGCATTTGCCGCACAATACAATAATCCTGACATAGTTGATTATATTGATGCCAATGGTTTGGGACGTTGGGGTGAGGGCAATCGCTTGAAGTTGGAAGGAGAAGATAAACACGAAGTGTTGCGCTGGATTACTGAAACGTACGCGACAAATTTTACTCAGGTTTTGTTGGGTGTACAATATAATAAAAGTTCAACCGGATTCGGGTTAAACGATATAGATGCTGTTGCCTTAGAAGAATATGGATATGTGATCCGCAAAGATACCCTTGGCCTTCCATACTGGTTTACAGGTGCTGATAAAGAAAGGATTCGCAGCCGCTTTCCGGCGGTTCCCTTCTATGGTGAAAACGTTTATCAATATCTTGAGTCCAGGCGGAGGTGGGAAAAAGATTATGGGACACTTCTGGAGGCGCTTGAGGCAGTCCTAAGTGACGCGCTGTATTTGCATGCAAATACCTTGGACCTTCGTATTCCCGAAGATACGGAAGCCTGGTTTTCAGAAGCTCCTGATCTTGTCAATGAATTTATTATAAGGGGTGGCTATCGTTTGAGTCCTGAAAAAATAACTTATCCGGCAAGAGTAGAGCAGACAGAAGAAATCTCCATATTTCATGCCTGGAAAAATACAGGTGTTGGTGTGCTTCCAAATAATACACCACAGTGGAATTACAAATATAAGGTTGCATTTGCCTTGATAGACCCTGTAACAGAAGAAGTAATATTGAGAGTTATTGACGAAGCCGCAGAACCATCTGATTGGATAGAAGGAGAGTTGTTCTTTTATGTTCTTAAGACTAAATTTGATTCAGTGTCTGCAGGAAGTTACATGTTAGGATTTGCAATTATAGATTCAACAATGGACAGCACTCCGGCAATTAATCTTGCTGTTAACAACAAAAAAACAGATTCAGGTTGGTATGTTCTGGGCAGTATTATTGTAAATTAACGACTTCCAATGTTTTAATTTTATCAGAGCGTTTTATCAAAAACCAAAGAGATACGATCGATGTTTCTAAGCTCTTCTTCGGTAAGGAGGCTAAAAACTTTTCCTGCTTCTTCCGACTTTACAGACCGTCCAAGCTTTAAGTATAGGTCATATGAGTTTGCACTCAATGTTATCAGCAACTCTACAACATCTGTAAGTGACTTACCACTAACCCACTGAAGGGTCTCTGAGACCTTGACGCATCCGACCATAACCTCTTCTGCCGGTATATCTAGCACGTCTGCCGGAAAATTTTCGGAAGGCGATTCGCCGGTCAACTCGGCATAGAGCTTTTCCAGAGTTGCCTTGTGGGTTTTCTTCGCTTTTTCGAGGTCTTTAATGATGGGGGGAGGAGTCTTGCCTGTGCCTGACGGGATATCTCTCTGAATGTCTTCTAAGAAGCGAATAGTTCCGTTTTCAAGAAACCATGCTACTGCTACAAGTTGCCCGGGAAGCAGGCTCTCTGGGAAACAAAACATACCTGCTTCGGGTGGACCACTTGCGACAATGCTATTGTATCGGAGGATGCCACCCTCCATGTTAAGGATATTTTTAAACCCTGAGCTCATGAGTAGACTTGCTGCAGAACCACTACGGTTACCACTTCGGCAGTAGACAATGGTCATTTTTTCAGGGTCCAATTCACCACTTTTTGAGGAAAGTTCGTGTAAGGGCAGAAGCTTTGCGCCCGGTAGATGGCCTTGTTCGTATTCCTTTGGCTGCCGGACGTCAAGTAGGCAGTAGTCTCCGGGGCTATTTTTTTTGATATATTCACGCACTCTGTCCGGGGAAATAGACGGCACCGGCTTGAAAAAATTGAATAAACCCATTGTTGCCTCCTTGAATTATCGCTGAATGATTACTAAATTGAACCATAAAAAAACAGCTTGTCTTCATTATAACATTTATAACATTGTTGGCCAACGCAAAAAAAAGAAAAAAAGTATCTCCTTTTTTCAAAAATAACTATATTTTTGTGTAACCATTTCTTGTTTTATTTTCAGTAATTGCGTTATTTTAACAGGTTGAAACCTAGGAGTCTGGAGTTATCGATCATGATTTCTTAAATTTGTTAAATAAAATAATTTCTTATAGAGGTGGATGTATAAGTGGAAGAACGTTACAACCCTGATGTAGTCGAGGCCAAGTGGCAGGCATTCTGGCTAAAGCATGACAGTTTTCGTGTTGATCCTTCTGAAGGTGATTCCCTGTACTATTGCCTGGAGATGTTTCCATATCCTTCGGGGCGTATACATATGGGACATGTGCGTAATTATTCGATCGGAGATGTGATAGCCCGGTACAAGCGAATGACAGGCCATGTTGTTCTGCATCCGATGGGATGGGATGCTTTCGGGCTTCCTGCCGAGAATGCTGCTATCGATAAAGGAGTGCATCCTGCAAAATGGACGCTCGACAATACTGGCTACATGCGGGAACAACTGAGAAAGCTTGGTTTTTCCTATGACTGGTCACGTGAGGTGGCTACGTGTAATCCTGATTACTATCGCTGGAATCAGTGGTTTTTCATACAGATGCTTAAAAAAGGACTTGCTTACCGTAAGTCATCTTTTGTTAACTGGTGTGATTCATGTGCAACTGTTCTTGCAAACGAGCAGGTGGTCGAAGACGACAGGTGCTGGCGTTGTGACAGGAAGGTGATACAAAAAGAACTCGAACAGTGGTTTTTTAAAATTACTGATTATGCTGAAGAGCTGCTTGATGGCTGTGAGAGTCTGACTGGTTGGCCCGAAAGAGTGACGACAATGCAGCGGAACTGGATTGGTCGGAGCGAGGGGCTGGAGGTTGAATTCCCTTTAGAAGGATCGGATGAAAAAATTAAAATCTATACCACTCGCCCTGATACCCTGTTTGGAGTAACCTTCATATCTCTTGCCGCTAATCATCCGCTTGCCGAAACTCTTACCAAAGACAAAAGTGAACTGGAAAGTGTGCGAAAACTTTATGGCGATCAGGAGATAAAAGAAGGTGTTTTTACCGGACATTATGCGATTAATCCGCTTACCGGTGACAAAGTTCCTGTCTGGGTGGCTAATTTTGTACTTATGGAGTATGGAACCGGCGCGGTCATGGCCGTGCCGGCCCATGATCAGAGAGACTTTGAGTTTGCCCGCAAGTATGGCATAGATATAAAAGTGGTGATTCAGCCACAGGATACTAAATTAAAACCTGAGATGATGGATGAGGCATATGTGGGGCCTGGAATTTTGGTGAATTCAGGTGAGCTTTTTAATGGCATGTCCTCCCGGGATGCCAAACAAAAAATAGCCGAGCATGTAGAGAAAAACAGGTTTGGCAAACGGACAGTGAATTATAGGTTGAGGGACTGGGGAATCTCCCGTCAGCGGTACTGGGGCACGCCTATTCCTGTGATTTACTGTAATAAGTGCGGTATTGTTGCGGTGCCGGAAGACAACCTTCCTGTTATGTTGCCTACTGATGTGGACTTAACCGGGCGTGGAGATTCACCGCTTGGACGTTCGAAATCTTTTGTAAACACATCATGTCCAACCTGCGGTGGTTCTGCCCGGCGCGAAACCGATACCATGGACACATTTATGGATTCCTCCTGGTATTTTATGCGTTACACCGGCCAGCCCGATGATCAACCGGTAGACACAGAGGCGGTGAACCGATGGCTGCCGGTTGACCAGTATATTGGTGGCATAGAACACGCTGTGCTTCATCTTCTTTATTCCAGGTTTTTTACACGAGTTATACGGGATCTAGGTCTTACTAATGTGGATGAACCCTTTAAAAACCTTCTTACGCAGGGCATGGTAATTAAGGATGGGGCCAAAATGTCTAAATCCAAGGGCAACGTGGTAGATCCAGATCATTTGATAGGTCAATACGGGGCTGATACCGCCCGGCTGTTTTCGCTTTTTGCTGCTCCACCCGAAAAAGATCTGGAGTGGTCTGACAAAGGTGTGGACGGGTGTCATAGGTTTCTGCATAGGGTCTGGACTCTTGTTCATAGATACCGGGACTATAGCGATATGTTTGATGTTGATACAGGTGCAAGTGTCAATACCAATGCCAATCCAAAATCTTTACAGGGCAGCGCCAAGAGTGTATACAGGAGGATTCACCAGATCGTTAAAAAAGTGACAGCTGATATTGAGCGGGATTTTCACTTTAACACGGCTATAGCCTCTTTAATGGAGCTTGTAAACGAGCTTACGTCATTTGATCCACTCTCCGAAGGAGAGGCAGGGGAGGGGGTAATGAGGTTTGGACTTGAGCGGCTTGTCCTTATGTTGTCTCCTTTTGCGCCGCATATTTCTGAGGAACTTTGGCATTGCCTGGGTATGGAATCCGGCAGCCTGATTTATGCGAAATGGCCGTTATGGGATGAAGATGCGACAAAGGAGGATGAGGTCGAACTTGTGGTTCAAATAAATGGAAAACTTCGTGCAAAGGTTATGGTTCCGGCTGGCAGCAGTGACGATTATCTCAAAAAAACAGCGCTTGAGCAGCCGAAGGTTATACAGGCTTTGAAAGGAGCTGAGCCAAGACGGACGATTGTTGTCCGCGGCAGGCTTGTAAATGTGGTTTTATAGTGAGGGAATATATTTTAAGAAGTGTTTTAAATAGCAATAGTAGCAGTAGAAGTAGAACCCTTCTGCTAGGTGTGGTTTTAGCGGTCTTTTTTTCTCTGCTTTCTTCATGTGGCTACAATGTTCTTTCTGACGGTGTTCCAACAGGTTTTTCAGCCATTCACGTGCCCTTGGTTGAGAATCGTACCAGGGAGCCTGGCCTGGAAGACCTGCTTCATCAGGCATTGGTTGAGGAGTTGCTGCTTGACAGAAGAGTTAACATAGTACCCTCTGATCGTGCGGATGTGGTGCTAAAGACAACCATAACCAGGTTTTATCTTCGACCCACAGCAGAGTCTGGTAGTCGTGCCACTCAGTACGAGATTCAACTGGATGCTGATTTCCTGCTGATCGAGAGGAAAAGCGGCAAGGTGTTGAATAAAATAACCGGCCTCAGATCACCGATAAGAGTACTTTTCAGTATAGGCTCGGACATGGTAGCAGCAAGAACATCCCAGGAGCAGGCAGAGATCCGGGTCAGCCGGGAACTTGCCAGAGAACTGGCCAAAAGGGTTCTTCTTAAATGAGTGATAAAAAAATACTGGAAGAGCTTGAAAAAAATCTACCTGCGCCTGTCTACCTTTTTCATGGCATCGGATTTCTTGTGGAGGAGTTTGCCACAAAAGTGGTGAAACGCTTATTTCCTGAGGGTGCTGATGATTTCAATTACAACGTTTTTCATGCCTCCACGTCTGATCCTGATGAGATAATTAATACTGCCAACACCTTGCCTTTTATGGCTCCCCGCCGTCTTGTAGTGGTCAAGGAAGCAGGAGTTTTCAAGGCTGCTCAAAAAAAGACCTTTGAGCGTTATTTTACAGATCCTTCTCCTACTACCTGTCTTCTTTTTCTAACAGAAGCTTTTGATAAACGGAGCGCCTTTCTTAAGCTTCTCACAGCAACAGGATGCAAGAGTTTTCAAATTTCGGTTTCGGAAAGACAGATACCGATTTGGGTTCGCCAAAGAGCCGCAGATTTGGGCATAAAACTTACCAGCGATGCTCACAAGCTTTTGCTTGATCTGATCGGGCCGGACCTGGCGGTTCTTTCTATGGAATTAGAAAAACTTTATTTATCCGAAAATTTATCCGAAAGCAAATCCAAAAATATATCCGGCGCTGTGGACATAGGAGTGGAGCAAGTGGAAGAAGTTGTCGGCAATGTTCGGGAATACACACCTTTTTCTATTGTAGAGGCGATCAAAAGAGGAAACATTGAGCGAGCTATTCGTATTATGAAGGCTCTTCGTGAATCCGGGCAGGATGCTGTTTCGATGCTAGGAATAATCGGGTGGCACTATCGCCAGATGTTCAAACGGGAGCAGAACAAAAAGGGGTCTTTTAAAAACATATTTGAAGCCCTTCATTATGCGGATGTGGAACTTAAGACGTCCGGAAAACCGGAGTCTCTTATTCTTGAATCCTTACTGTTTAAGCTCTTAGGGCCTGTTAATTAGAGTCTGTTTATAAATTCTAACTCTTTGTTTTATAATAATAACTCTATTATTTTTGAGGTAAAATATAAAATGTGGCAGACAATTGTCGAGTGACATTATTAAGAGCGTTAGAGTTGAAATTTAAATTTACCCTATGGAGCTTTAATTCAGAATTAGCTGTAATTGAGATCAGAGAGCTCAACAACTGCTTTAAGTATTTTTAATCTGCGCAAATTCAGAAGAGCCATAGAGACTTATGCCAATACCTGCATGGGTGCTGGATTTAATAAAAACTCCAACCAGCCTGAAAAACATAGCGGGCCAAAGTCCTTAAATTATCCTCGCTATGGATTGTGTTGTCATATCAAAAAAGTTATTATATCTGACTTTTATATTTGAAAATTATTTTAAAATTAACTGCTGACAACAGGGAGAAACATAATATTATGAAAATTATGAAGAATATGAAGGAAGTGAAGCTAAAACATTTAATGGCTATTTTTGCATGTTTTGTATTGTCTTTTTGCATGCCAATGTTGGCATTAGCTGCTGATAAGGCCGACTCTGGAGACACTGCATGGGTACTGATCTCCTCAGCGCTGGTGCTGTTGATGTTGCCTGGACTTGCTCTTTTTTACGGCGGAATGGTTCGGAAAAAGAACGTGCTTTCCTCAATGATGCATATTTTTGCCGTTGTCGGTGTAGTCGGAGTTCAGTGGGTTGTTGTGGGTTACACTCTAGCCTTCGGACCGGGAGGAGGTTCTTTTGTAGGCGGTTTTAGCAAGATGTTCTTAAGAGGGGTCGGGCCGGAATCACTTTCAGGCAGCATACCGGAGCTGGTGTTTGTGATGTTCCAGGGTATGTTTGCGATCATAACTCCTGCTCTTATTGCAGGCGCAATTGCAGAGAGAGTCAAATTCGGAGCATATCTTATTTTTGTTCTCTTATGGTCTACTTTAATATATGATCCGCTTGCCCATTGGGTTTGGGGAGAAGGTGGCTGGCTTCTTGAAATGGGAACACTCGATTTTGCAGGTGGAACTGTTGTGCATATTTCCTCTGGTGTTTCAGCGCTTGCCGCTATCTGGATAATAGGAAAAAGAAAGGACTGGCCCCGAATGGCGATGCCTCCTCATAACATGACGCTTACCCTGCTTGGAGCAGGCCTGTTATGGTTTGGCTGGTTCGGATTCAACGCAGGCTCGGCTCTTGCTGCAAACGGATCTGCTGCTCTTGCCTTTGCTAATACTCAGGTTGCTGCCGCAGCAGCGTGCTGTACGTGGATGTTCGGCGAGTGGATTTACCAAAAGAGACCGTCAGCTCTTGGTGTTGCCTCTGGAATTGTGGCTGGTCTAGTTGCTATCACACCGGCCGCAGGTTTTGTTACTCCAGCAGCATCCATAGCAATAGGAGGCGTTGCAGGTGTTATTTGTTATGTGGCTGTCATTATGAAAGGTAAACTCGGTTATGACGACTCACTTGATGCTTTTGGTATCCACGGGGTAGGCGGCACGTGGGGAGCATTGGCAACTGGAATCTTTGCCACAGTTGGAGGAACCGGGCTGTTGTCAGGGAACTCCCATCAGTTTTTTGTCCAGATTATTTCAGTAGTAGCTGTTGCGGCCTATGTTTTTGTAGGAACTTTAATATTGGTAAAGGTCATAGATCTATTAATCGGTTTCAGGGTTTCAGCAGATGATGAAACAGCCGGACTCGACGAAACAATTCATGGAGAGACAGGCTATAACTTATAGTATGTCAAATAATGTTTATAATTAATCGAGTAAATACTATAAATAAAGTAAATAAAAAATTAATATTATTTACAGTAGTCATATTTTTTCTAGTTACTTCTATTATTTCCATTATTTTAACTTCATCACATGCATACGCAGAGGTGAGGATTCGTTGTGCGTCTACCACCAGTACACAAAACTCCGGGTTATTTGAATTTATTTTACCTGTTTTTGAAAATAAGACAGGAATAAAAGTAGACGTTATAGCTGTGGGAACAGGTGCGGCGATTGAGATAGGGAAAAGAGGTGATGCAGATGTACTCATTGTTCATGCAAAAGAAGAAGAACTAAAGGCTGTCGAACAAGGATTTTTTTTGAATCGACACGACATTATGTATAATGATTTTGTCATCATCGGCCCTTCAGAAGCGACTATTAAAAGAAAGGATTTTAAAGCTGCAGTTGATGTATTTAAATGGATTTCAGAAGGTCGCTATCTTTTTGTATCAAGAGGAGACAATTCAGGTACTAATATTAAAGAAAAATCTATATGGAAAAAAGCTAATATAGATCTTTTTACAAAAGATCAGGAGTGGTACCTGGAAGCAGGGCAGGGAATGGCAAAAACTTTAAGAATTACAAATGAGAAACGTGCGTATACAATTACTGACAGAGCTACATGGTATTCCTTACAAGACGAACTTGATATGAAAATAGTATTTCAAGGCGACCCCTTATTATTTAATCAATATGGAATAATGGTTGTAAACAATCAGCAACATAAACATGTAAAGTACAAAGAAGCTATGAAGTTAGTGAATTGGATTATATCAAAGGATGGGCAAAATGCAATTTCATCATTTAAAGATAAATATGGTAATCACCTTTTTTATCCTAACGCGGCTGTCTCAGTATCGAAGCCAATTACGCCTAAACATAACTCTATTGTGTTTGAACCATTGACTTCAATTGTTGAGAGTTTTAAACAGGCGTTTAATTTAATATATAACCTTAATCCTGTACTATTAAACATAATATCAATATCCTTAAAAGTATCTGGATTAGCTATCTTAGGCGCTACTGTATTGGGTGTGCCCATTGGTTCTGCTTTAGCTCTTAAAAAGGTTCCTGGAAAAAGTCTTATCATTATTATTTTTAATGTACTTGTAGGACTTCCACCTGTTGTTGTAGGACTTTCTCTTTATCTTCTCTTGTCAAGAAGTGGACTGCTTGGTTTTATGAGTCTTCTTTATACACCGACAGCAATGATAATAGCGCAGTTGATGCTTGCACTGCCAATCATTATATTCTTAAGTCATACAGCTATTGTTAATGTAGATAGTATTATCATTAAGGCATCTCAAACACTTGGTGCAAAGCAGTTTCAGACAATTATCACGGTTATTAAAGAGGCTAGATTTGGTATAGTCTCCGGGATAATTGCAGCATTTGGCCGGGTGATAGCTGAAGTCGGTGCTGTTCTTATTGTTGGAGGTAATATTGCTGGATACACAAGGGTTATGACAACAACAATTGCTCTTGAAGCAGATAAGGGTAATTTTGAACTTGCTATAGCATTAGGTATAATCTTGTTGACAATCTCATTGCTTGTTAACATTCTACTCCATATCATACAAGGAAAAGGGTCAATAAAAAAGTCTCATGAGCTTGTGTTTTAATTTGTCAAAGATCAGAAAAAGCTACAATGGAAATTCTGTATTAAAGGATTGTTCATTTTCGTTTGATAAAAGCGGCATTTACGCCTTAATGGGAGAAAATGGCAGCGGAAAATCAACACTTTTGAGGATATGTGCACTACTTGAATCTTGTGATAGTGGAACAGTAGTCTACACATCGAACGACAAAGCTGCCGTCTCTTTAAATATTGATTTGAGGCGAAGAATAACTCTCGTGTTACCAGAAGTAGGTATTTTTAATTCCAACGTATATTCAAATATTGCCTATGGATTGAAAATACGGAATATTAACAGGTCGGATATTGATAACAAGGTAAATACGGCTCTGGATCTGGTTAATCTTAGTCATAAAAAAAGTCAGAATGCACTTTCTCTCTCTAATGGTGAAAAACAAAGATTGGGAATTGCACGAATGCTGGTTATAGAGCCACAGGTGGTTTTTTTAGATGAATCAACAGCGTATGTAGATCATAAAAGTAAAGATATCATTGAGGAAGTTCTATTTAAACTCAAGAAAAAAAATCATTCTATTATTGTTATGGCAACACATGATAAAGTGTTTATGAATAGAATCTCTGATCATTTACTGATACTTAAAGATGGTAATTTATTTGCTGAATAGTGCCAGACAGGCTGAGTAAAGCTGCGTGCTTTCCAAATAACCTAATGAAATCAGACAATTTTTTAATGCCGAAGTTTCATATAGTCCTTGTCGAGCCTAAAATACCACCAAACACCGGTAGTATCGCCAGGCTGGCTGTAGGGGTGGGTGCAACTCTTCATCTTGTAGGGAAGCTTGGCTTTAGTACTGACGAAAGGTCTCTTAAAAGAGCTGGTCTGGATTACTGGAAATATCTTGATCTTTACTATCATGATTCACTTGATGAGCTTCATAAACAATACCCCAACGGGAGGTTTTTATATGCGACCAAGAAAACCAAACGTCTTTATACTGAATTAGATTACCTGGAAGGTGATTTTATCGTTTTCGGAAGTGAGACCAGCGGTCTTTCCAGTGATGTTTTAAAAAAACATGCAGATTCTACAATTTTGATACCCATGACTGGTCCTATGCGCTCATTAAATCTCTCGAATGCTGTCTCAGTGGTAGCATATGAACTGATAAGGCAGCTTACGAAGGCTTAATTTTCGAATTGACATTCCGCAACAAAAACCGGTTATGATAAAAATCATATTATTTCCTGCTGAAGAATGGTTGAATAGATACATTCAAAATTTAACTGAATTTAATTCAAGGAGGTTGTAATTGCTTATGTTTTGTTATCAATGTGAACAATCCATGGAGGGCGGTTGTAATAAACATGTAGGTATATGCGGAAAGAATGAAGATATAGCAAGTCTTCAGGACATTATGATCTTTGGTTTGAAAGGTGTTTCTGCCTACTCACACCACGCACGTGGACTTGGAGCCACAGACCCGGAGGTTGACGCAATCACTGCTGAGGCTCTTTACACAACACTTACAAATGTTAACTTTAACCTTAATGACAACATCAAAATGGCGCTTAAAGTCGGCGAAGCAACCAACAAAGCAATGGCTCTTCTTGATAAGGCGCACACTGACAAGCTTGGTATTCCAGAGCCTGCAACCGTAACTGAGGACAAAATTGAAGGGAAATGCATTCTTGTGACCGGTCATAACCTTTATGCTCTTGAAGAATTACTTAAGCAGACCGAGGGTAAGGGCATTAATATTTACACACACTCTGAAATGCTGCCGGCTCATGGTTATCCTCAGCTAAAAAAACATGCCCATCTTAAAGGTAATGTAGGTAAGGCATGGTATGACCAGAGAAGAATTTTTGATAGTTTTCCGGGAGCAGTTCTGGTAACAACCAACTGTGTGATGCCGGTTAAAGGCACTTATGGCCAAAAGATGTTTACTTATGATGTAACCGGTGTTGAAGAAAGCATGAAGATTGAAAATAATGACTTTACCCCCCTTATTGCAAAAGCTCTCTCTCTGCCTGATGCTAATGTTGAATCAGACAAAACATTAACAACCGGTTTTCATCATGAAAACGTCTTAAAACTTGCGCCTCAGATAATAGAGGCAGTGAAGGCTGGGAAAATAAAAAGGTTCTTCGTCATAGCTGGATGTGATGCTCCAGGTGACGGAGGTGAATATTTTAGAGAACTGGCGGAACTTGTTCCTAAAGATTGTGTAATACTTACGACATCATGCGGTAAATTCAGATTTAACGATATAGATTTTGGAGATATAGACGGAATTCCGCGCTATATAGATTTGGGACAGTGTAATAATTCAATATCAGCAGTTAAAATCGCTCTGGCTCTTGCAGATGCCTTTAAATGTTCTGTTAATGAATTGCCATTAAGCATAGTTCTCTCCTGGTTTGAGCAGAAGGCTGTGGCAATACTCCTTGGCCTCTTTAGCCTTGGCGTAAAAAACATCTATCTCGGACCTAAAGCTCCTGAGTTTGTAACACCTGGTGTACTAAAAGTATTACAGGAAACCTTTAACCTTAAACTAACCGGCAATGCGAAAGAGGACTTAAACGAGATGCTTGGATAGTAGAGTACAGTTGTCAGGGTACAGGGTGCAGGAATATGGGCCGAATTTGATCAAGTAAAATAATTCATAGCTCTAACAACTGCCCCCTGCACCCTTATTTTATATCTATCACATATGCCGGATTTCGTTTTTTAAATGCTTTACCACAAAGTCATAAGCCTCGGACCTGGAAATGCCTTTTACTCTGCCAAGGACTTCGGAAGGAAGAAATGGTGGGGCAAATTTTACTGTGATTGATTGCCGGAATCCGGGAAACCGCATATGTCGTGACCATGCCTCAAAGGTTCCTTCTATCCTGCACGGAACTATGGGAACATTAAGCTCCACGGCGAGGATGCCAACACCTTTTTTAAACTCCATAAGCTCGCCATCATAGCTTCTTGCACCTTCCGGGAAGATGCTCAGAACATTTCCCTCTTTTAACACATGTGCCGACATACGCATAGCTCGTTCCAGGTATCGCTCTGCATCAATAGGTATCACGTGGGCCGCAATACTCAGAGGTGAAGACAGAACTCCCCGGAAGAACTCTTCCAGCCCCACGGTGTACAGTCGTTCTAAAAGATGTTTATCAACAGCAGCTCCTACAGCAAATCCGTCCAGATAACTTTCATGGTTAGAAGCGATAATGGCCGGGCCGGAGGAGGGAATATTTTTGAAACCGATCACGTGAAAGTCAAAGAATAATCGGAAAGCCCACCTTAAAATATTGCGGGCCAAGCGCGGAAAAAATTCAGAAACAGGTTCTGAAAAAGAATGTTTTTTATTGCAGGCTGTCATTCTCCGGATATCTTCATCTTCTGGCGGTCGTGAGAGTATCTCATCCCATCCAGTTGATATGCCAGTGTTTTGTTCATCTTTTGCCCCGCCAGTGGACCTGGATATAGCCCCGATAAGCTGCTTTACTGTCCGAATATCGCTTTCTGACATGTTTCCTGATATATCCAGTGCTCCAAAAAGTTCAACCCTGCCCAGTGAGTCAAGACCAAGGTCCAGCTCTAGGTCGTGGTTTGGCAGAATGACAGCGCTTGGGTCAGCCATGCGAACAGTAAGAAGCTCTGTAACCATTCTGCCGACTTTGCTGTCTAGAAGTTCCATGTCACTAAAGGACAGTGCGGGCTGCTGTTCAGGCCGTTGAATGCTTTTAAGAAGTTCAGTAATTTTAAAACGACGAAGTTTACCAAGAGAAGTTCTTGGCAAGGATTCACGGAAAACCCTAAATCCTCTTGGCCGCTGATACGGCGGTATTTCATCGGAGACCCTAGCTACAACTTTTCGTAGCATTTCATATATTTGTGCGGGTGTGCCTTCATGTTCTGGAAACATCTCTGTTATCCATTTCTCATCTGGAACAATCAAGGCCTCGACTGCCTCTATCTGGCCCGAACCCCGGTTTTGTGCGCCAAATATACATATCTCGCCTATGGATGGCTCGCGGAGAAATCGTTCTTCAACATCTTCGGGGTAGACGTTTTTTCCGGACGATAAAACAATAATTTCCTTGCTTCGTCCGGTTATATGCAGGTACCCATCGCTGTCGATAAAGCCAATATCACCTGTATGCAGCCAGCCACCCCTTATGGCCTTTTCCGTCTCACCAGGCATTCGATAGTAACCTTTCATAACGTTTGGCCCGCTAATTAAAACCTCGCCCGTACTGCCGGAACCCGTAGATTCTATTTTTAATTCCACGCCGGGCACTGCGCAGCCAACCGATCCACGCTTCGATAATCCGGGCCTGTTAAAAGCGGCCACGGGTGAGGTTTCTGTTAAACCATAACCTTCAAATATCGTAAAACCCAGTGATTCCATGCCTGACGAAACCTCGGGAGGCAGCTTTGCTCCTCCGGATACGAAGAACCTGAATGTACGACCGAATTTCCGGTGCGCAGAGGCAAATACAAATCGTCCGGCATTCAGGCTTAAATGATCACGTATAAAAAGAGACGCTGTGGCAAAGGAGTGCAGGAGCCTGCGCACAGGGGCGGGCTTTGATTCTATAGCGTCCTCCATCGCCTGGTACATAAGACCGAACAGCCTGGGTACGCCTGGAAGGATGGTTACTCCGGCCAGACGCATTGTCTCAAGTATCTCCGGCCCCTTAAGAGACTGAAGAAATGTCACTGATGCTCCGGCAACAAGAGGTGCCAGAAATGTGACCATAAAAGGATACACATGATGAAGTGGAAGTATGCCGAGCAAGTGGTCCGTGGAACCAACCATTCCCATGGAAATTATGCTTTCTGAATTGGCGCAGAAGTTTGCATGGGTCAGTATGACCCCCTTGGGTCTGCCGGTAGTGCCGGAGGTGTATATGATGGAAGCTGTATTGTTTCTGTCTTTTGCCGTTACGTCCATTTTGACAGATTCTGAGCTTTCTGCCGACCACAACGCAGGTTCGTTCATAGCAATTTTTGAAAAACAACTCTCTTGATCGGCCTGGCGGATGACACCCTCCATTGCTGCGTCATAAATCACAGCATATGGCTCACAATCCTCGAATATCGCAGTCATTGCGGCAGGAGGCAATTCCGGGTCCAGCGGCACAGCGATTGCACCTGCTGCCAATATTCCAAGGTAAGAGATACACCAATCCGGATGACTTGGACCGGTAAGAATGACTTTATCGCCAGGAGATATACCGAGGTTTTGAAGAAAGGCGGAGACCGATTCTGCTTTCTTGATTATATCTCTACCAGTTAGTTTGTGAGTAAGCTTCCCGTCCACACAAAGCTGTAGAACTACTTTTTTTTCGGAAATAGCATCATTGCCGAGCACTTCGTAAAGAAGTGAGGGTATTGTCCGGACGGATGACAACTCAATTTTATTCCTGATTTTATTTGACATTTTTGACATTAATAATATTGATTAACAGAAATATTTATATAGTCGGATAATATAGCATGTTAAGGATAGATTAGGATGATAATATTTGCAATTAATCAGGCAGTATGCTATAAAACACTGGTTTACCTAACTATCAGGTTGACTCCTTGCCTGCTTTAATTGCGGGCTAAAACCCATAAGGAGGCGTATACAACAGTGTCCACCAATCATTACGAAGTCATTTTTATCCTGAATTCCACTCAGAACGAAGAAGAAGTCAGAACAGCTTCAGACCGGATTAAATCCATCATAACTCAACATGAAGGCACCATAATCAAGGAGGAGAATTGGGGTTTATTGAACCTTGCCTACTCAATTAGAAAACAGCCGAAGGGCCGGTACATGCTATTTTTCTTTTCAGCTCTTCCAAGCGTAGTAGCCGCTATCGAGAAAAATTTTAATGTGATGGAAAATGTTCTTAAGTATATGACTCTCAGACTCGATAAACACCAGATCGAGGCTTATCAGAAAAAAGCAGCCAAGGATGAAGCCGACAAGGCAGCAGCAGAAGCCAGAAAGGCTGAAGCTGAAGCGGCTGAAACTGAGGCAAAAACGGCAGAATCAGAAAGTCCGTCAGAATCCGAACCGTCAGAGTCTGGATCGTCAGAATCGGAACCGGAAAAAACATCAGAGGCTGCTCCGGAATCAGAGCCAACTGACGCCCCTTCTGTGGAGGAATAATTATGTATAATAAAGTCATACTTATAGGCAATTTGACCAGAGACCCTGAAGTTAGATACTCCCCGCAAGGAACACCTATTGCCAATTTTTCTCTGGCTCTTAACCGAAAATACAAGACCGGGGATGAACAGAAAGAAGAGGTTTCATATTTTGATATCGTGGTTTTTGGCAGGCAGGCCGAGACTTCCAGCCAATACCTGAACAAAGGAAGCGCTGTGCTAATAGACGGACGCCTGCAGCAACGCAGGTGGGAGGATAAAGAGACTGGTCAAAAGCGATCAAAGGTTGAGGTTGTTGCCGAAGTTGTTCGCTTTATGCCAAAGAAAAGTCAGACTGTGGTCGATTCTACAGATGTTGCAGACAGGCCTGAGCAATCTTATGGAGGCGAAGCCGCGCCAAGTGAGATCACTGACAATAATGTCCCGTTTTAACAATAGAAATCATTAGTTTTAATTAATAAATAATTTAACGGAAGGAGTAAAATGGCTTACCAAAGACCAAAACGTTTTCACAGAAGAAAGTTCTGCCGTCTGTGCGCAGATAAGATTATATATATAGATTACAAAGATATCCGTCGTTTAAAATATTACACCACGGATCGTGGCAAGATAATGCCACGGCGCCTGACCGGAACATGCGCTAAACACCAGCGCGGAATCTGTGTTTCGATCAAACAAGCTCGAAACATCGCTTTGTTGCCGATACTCGATTAACGATCAATGAGAATCCCCAAACCATGGATTCCCGTAATTGTTGAGGACATTATTGATACTCTTTTGAAGCGAGAATTGGCCACCCTGCTGACAGATAAAAGTACCGCGCTGAAAGCCACACAGGAAATAATGGTACATGAGCTTATGGTTGAAGACAGATTGAACGATGAAGTTCGGCAGATACTTAAGCAGTACGAAGCTAATATCGATAGAGATCAACTGGACTATCGATCGCTGTTTGACCTTACAAAGAAAAAACTAATAAGGGAAAGGAATCTCATACTTTGAGACTTAGTGATGATAAGATAAGCCACCTTTCACATATAATCTATTCCGGGCTCAAGGAGAGATGTCTTATCAAACCAACAGGCTCTGAGGCAACAATACGTAAGTCTATAAGGCAGACTATTGAAAAAACACTTAAATTGGAAGATGATATAGATGTTAAGGTTCGCCTGAAGCTCCAATCTTATTCAAGGAAGATTCCGGAAGGAACGACCGAATGGAACGTTCTATATGATAAGTTTCTCCTCGAGGAGTTGGATAAAAAAGGGATGGGAATATTTTAAGCCGTTCCATTCGTGGGCTTTTTCTTCAAGAGACACCGCTCTCCTTGCAGTCTCATTAATTTTTTATTCCGTCTCGTTTCTCCCGAGCGCTACCACCTATATTGCTCTTCCACTGGCTGTTTGTATAGGGTTTGGCTTTTACCGATTTCAGCAGGGAAAACGTAATAATCAAGCCTTCAGCTTATTTATCTGCCTTATTTCCTTTATATCCGCCCTTACAAATGCCACAGATACCCGAGAAGTAGCACTAGCTTTTTTTCCAACAGCCACAGTTTTTTCACTCGTACTTGGAACTGCTCCAGTCTTGTTACTTTTGCTATATGTTGCGATTCTCCTGGCAGCCCTTTCAAATACAAATGGACTTTTGCAGGGCGTAGCCTATTTTGCAGCGATATCAGCCTCGTGCCTTCCTATTGCATGGCTTTCATATCGACAAGTGAATAAAATAGACGAACTGGAGCGTGTGGTAAGAGATATTCGATTGGATATCAGCGCTATTGATTCTCTGAACGAGATCGATCACCGCCCTTTTTTAGAAAAAGACCGCTTTACCGAATTTATTAATTCTGTCACTGAAGTCAAACGAAATCTGGACGAAATCATTTTTTTTGTAAAAAATGCTATATCTTGCAATACCGCAGTATATTTTTCGGTATCAAGCGATGGGATTTTCCTTAAAAGTCACATAAGCGATACTCCTGAATTGTCCCATGAACCTATTCAACCAGGTACGGGATATTTAGGTCTTATCGCCAGTGAGAAACGTACAATGCGTATTAATAACATATCTACAGAACGCCTCAAACCGGTGTATTACAAAAACAAAGTATCCATTGGTTCTTTTCTGGGCATACCGGTAATTGACGGAAATGTTGTTCTGGGCATATTGGCTGTGGACAGTCTGGAAGAAAACGCTTTCTCAGACAGGGATATGAGCGTTCTCACATTGGTGGCACGCCAGATAACCGGGTACTTACGAAAAGCCAAGGCATACAAGGAGATAGGCGAAACCGCTCATGCATTTAAGGCGCTATACGACATAAGCAGCAATATTCTTGGAAATATAAAACTCAGTGAAGTTCCTCACATGCTTGTAGAAGCCAGCAGCCGGATTGTTGCTGCTGACCTGTGCGCTCTTTTAATTAAAAAACGTGGAAAATACGAGATGATGGCTATTCGAGGGGTAGATATAAAAAAGCGCAAGGTATTCTCGGGAAAGGATTCCATTCTTGGCTGGATAAGTGAACATGGGCAACCTTACCTGGTCTCGGATCTTAAAGCCAGGCCAGTGGACGTACTGCCTTTTTCCGTACCGTGGTTGAGAAGTTTTATCGGATTACCCCTTCTATTTGAAGGTAAGTGCATGGGTATTTTCGTTTTGGGATCGCGGCAACCACATGTCTTTAATGCGAAAATAACAGAGATGCTGAAGATGCTAGCATCACATGCGGCGACATCAATTGCAAATGCAGAGCTTCATGAAAAGATCGAACGAATGGCTATTACAGATGGATTAACAGGCCTTTTTAACCGCCAGCATTTTCAAGATCGTCTTACCAGGCAGTTCGAACGGATAAGTCGTTTTCCAGATGTTTTGTCATTTCTAATTATGGATATCGATTTTTTCAAGAAGGTGAACGACACTTACGGCCATCCAGCCGGTGATGTGGTGCTTAAGGGAGTAGCCAGGATTATCAGGCGTACGTTGCGATCTGTTGATATCCCTGCCCGCTACGGCGGCGAAGAGTTCGCTGCCATTCTTATAAAAACCGACCAGAAGGGCGCTCGTAAAATGGCTGAAAGGCTTCGTAAAGCGATAGAGGCCGAAACCTTTAAAACAGAATGGGGAGACCTAAAGGTAACATTGAGTATTGGAATAGCAACCTTTCCGGATGACGCTCGGGAACAAGATCATATCATAGAAAATGCTGACCAGGCACTTTACTATGCCAAACATTCCGGGCGGAACCAGGTTCGCTCATTTTCAGAAGTTGAGCGTGTAAAACTTAGAAAATAGTACTGCATAATCTAGTAATTAAGTTTGTTTGCCGCATTGTTAGAATCCATTGAGAAACAGCCTCTTAATTTTTATTTCATCCTACCGATACTTAACCTAACCGTTGTATAAATCTCTGGCTGAAACCACGCTGGCTACGTTTATAGCATGCTTTTTACGCAAGCCATAGACACCTGTTTTTCAAATAGGTACTGCAAGCAAGGTTCAGTAATATGCCTTTGTGGTTTGACTATATATTGAAACAATTAACGCAGAGTGAAAAAGGAGCATCAATCATCATGAAAAACGGTTCTAATAATTCTAATAGTATTTTAAGAAAGGTGAATTTCGGAACAAAGATTATAATTGTTGTGGTGATTAGCTTCGTACTAAGCTATGTTGTGAATTTTATCTTCATCAAAAAGCAGATTGAGGAAAATGCCATAAACGCCTTGATCTCAAAATCAAGGGCTATCACCATTCAGGCTGAAAATGCCAGAAACTATATTTCAGAACAAAGGAAACTCAATGTATTTGATGAAGAAAGGTTGCTTAAAGATGTAAAACATAAACTGGTTGGGGCGGAAACTTCCGAAGAAATAATAAAAAGAGTGAGGAGCACTCCCTACTACAAAATAATACCTATTGTGGCAGGATGGACTGTTGGCCAGACAAATGCCGAAAAAAGTGGCTACAAATTCAGAGTTACAAGAATCCAGGCCAGGAACAAAGATAATGAAGCTATCCCCATTGAAAGGGAAATGTTTAAGAAGATGGCAGCATCGAACCTGGAAGAATATTGGGTGGTAGACGAGGATATAAATTCACTCAGGTATATGAGAGCTATTGTTTTACTCAAGGAATGTCTGATATGTCATGGTACGGAAAAGGATTATCCTGAAGGCAAGGGCTATGATATTCTTGGAATAAAAATGGAGGGCTGGTCTGAAGGTGAACAGCATGGAGCTTTCGAAATTATGGCAGATCTGGCTCCTATGCAGGCTGTAGTAGCTTCTACTTTAAACAGAACAGTGATACTTGGAACTATTATCCTGTCAGCTCTTGTTGTTATCCTGTTTACTCTGATGAAAAAGCTTGCTGTAACACCAGTAAGAAATGTCAGAAAATTACTCGACAACGTTGCCGCAGGAGATCTTACTGTGAAAGGCACGACAAAAACTGAAGATGATATTGGCCAGACTATTTTAGGCATCAATCATATGGTTGAAAAGCTTAATAATGTGGTAGGCCATGTAAGAACTGCAACTGGCCATGTTGTTACTAACAGTCAGGAGTTAAGTAACAGTTCCGAGACTATGTCGCAGGGTGCGACTGAGCAGGCGGCAGCTGCCGAGGAAGCATCGGCATCTATGGAACAGATGACCTCTAGCATTAAGCAAAATGCTGATAACGCTTTGCAGACCGAAAAGATTGCTGTAAAAACAGCAGTGGATGCCAGGGATGGAGGTAAAGCTGTTTCAGAAGCTGTGGGCGCCATGAAGGATATTGCCAATAAGATATCAATAATTGAAGAAATTGCCCGCCAGACAAACTTATTGGCCTTGAATGCTGCAATCGAAGCAGCACGAGCAGGTGAGCACGGCAAGGGCTTTGCTGTCGTAGCCTCTGAAGTGAGAAAACTTGCAGAGCGAAGCCAAATAGCCGCATCCGAAATCAGCCAGTTATCGGTCTCCACCGTAAATGTGGCAGAAAAAGCCGGCGATATGCTCGCAAAGATAGTCCCGGACATACAGAGAACAGCAGAGTTGGTACAAGAAATTAGTGCTGCAAGTAACGAACAAAACAGTGGCGCGGAGCAGATAAATAAAGCGATACAGCAGTTGGATCAAGTTACACAGCAAAATGCATCAGCTTCCGAAGAAATAGCCTCGACTGCTGTAGAGTTATCCGTACAGGCTAAACAGCTCGAGGACGCAATATCTTTTTTCAAAACCAGTAATAGTATGGTAGCTGGAAGTGAAAAATTGGAGTTTTTGGATCAATAGTCAAGGCCACTGGTATGATTAGGCACACCTCATCTGTATATGGATGTGCCTAATCTACTGCTTTGCTTAAATCTTGAAGTCTTATACAGAAGCATTGGCAAACATAGCCAGTTACATCATCTTTTTAAATTCCATGTTTTATTTACGTATCGTTTTACGTCCAAAATATCGGCGGTTCGTTCTTCTTCAAGGCTGAGTTCTTCCTTTTTGAAGTCTACTCCAAAGGTTGTTTTAAAACCATATTTTATCGCGGCTATAAGGTCATCAGGTGAAAGCTTGGGAACAAAATCCCTGAGCCCGGCCATTTTTTCTCTAGCTGCATCCATAGCAAGTTTTCTTGTTTCCTTAGACCTAAAAGACAACAAACTATAAATATGGTTATAGTTCAACTCCAACGGTATGGAGCCCTGCTGCATCAGGCCGCTTGTCCATCGTTTCTGTGCGCTTCCTATAATTTTGCGGCCATCAACAACAGCCTCTGCAAAACTTAACGACTGAAAGCAGGCAGGGTTTTTGCCAGTACTCATTGTCGATTGCTGTAGAGTGCTTGGAGAGCGAACAGAAAGTATTTCGGCAGCAATTCCAAGTCGGCGAAAGCCGGTAATAAACGCGTTGCTGAGTAGTTTGTATGTTTCATACAAGTTTGATCCAGAGAAAGGACTCAAAAAAGGGGTTGAAAAGCTATAGGTGAGTTCCTCCAGTCCATGAATAACAGCACGTCCACCAGTAATGCGTCGTACCACGTCAATATTGTTTTGCTTGCAACGCTCCAGATTTACTTCTCGTTGAATCTGTTGAAAATATCCGATAGTTATAGCTGGGCTGGGCCAGCTATAAAGACGCAGAGTGGGGGGTGAGATTTTTTTTCTGACAAATATTGAAATAGCCTCGTCCACCGCCATGTTTCTAGACGCACCAAGCGGACCATCTATAATAAGTCTCCAATTCATAATATGTTTAGTTTTTTTATACCCATAACTAAAAAGTTCCCCCTAAAAAATAGTTGCATAATGATTAATGATAATATAGTATTACAAACATCAAGTGAAACTTTCTGTTAATTATGTTAAATATTTAAAAACCTTATGCTTGACTGGGTGGATATGTAAGTTTTTTGTTTTACGCAATAAATTAATATCACTTTTATCAAAATAGAGAGATGCCAAGCAAGGGGAAGATGTACAATGTAAGTAACAACGAAGTTTCCCTGAAAAACATGTCGCTAACTTCTGTCAGCTTATGTCTTGTTGTCGCTGTTTTGTTGCTGGAAGGGTTTCAAAGCGTTCCTCCGGTTGCATCAGAAAACAGTAAGGAAAGAGGAATTTCCATGAGTTTGATTATTACATCTACGGCATTTTCTAATAACGAGCCGATCCCAAAGAGTTATACCTGTGACAGTGAAAATATTTCTCCACCTCTGTCATGGTCCGGCCTGCCTGAGGGAACCAAAAGCCTTGTTCTGATTATGGATGATCCGGATGCTCCTGATCCAAAGGCTCCGAAGATGACCTGGGTTCATTGGCTGCTTTACAATATTTCTCCAGCCACAACCGGCCTGTCTGAAAACATTGCAATAAATGACCTTCCCACAGGGACAAAGCAAGGTGTAAATGACTGGAAACGGACAGGATACGGAGGACCATGTCCTCCTATCGGTCGCCACCGCTATTTTCACAAACTTTATGCCCTTGACACTCTGCTGCCGGATCTTGGTAAACCGACCAAGACTCAGCTTGAAGCTGCGATGCAAGGGAAAATTATCGGGCAGGCGGAGTTGGTGGGCACCTACCAGCGTTCGCGGTAGTAGAAAGGCTGTGGTCTCTACACACCTGACACTTGGAATAATGCTTTTGCAAACTTGTCAAATATGTAGACCCTAATTCCTCGTTATTTCCCACCTGAGTAGTTATGCCGCAGCATATACATGTACTTCTTTGCTAAGACGCACTTTCAATCTGTCTTTCTCTGTTTCAAGATAATAATGTGCTTGAAGGTTAATCCAGAATCATTAATTACGGATTATAGACATAAAGTGATCCTGCATCACCTATTTTAACCGGATCATCTGTTTTTGAAGTTTCACCGTATACTTTTCTGTCTAAATATTCTGAACCCTGTATTGTCGTTCAGATTTCAAAAAATAACCTGACTCTAATCTTCTCGTAACAAAGGCCATGTTAACATTTAGCATGAGTCAATCCAACAAACGCACGCTCGGGTAAATGTCTATGTTCTTTCTGATTGCACATAGGGACTTTAAGAACCGATCTAGATTCCGTGACAGTAAAACAGTGAAATTCTAAAGCAGGGAGTTTAATCCAGAGGGCGGAGTAGTGTCTTTTTCTTATTTCTATATGTCCCTCACCCAGTTTTTTATTTCTTACTTATGATGACAAACATTTTACAATCATTGCCATTATCTTATTTGCAGTTAACGATTTTACAGGGACGTGTCTTTATCTCTGTTCTATTCGTTGTTTTTTTGTTTCTCACCGGCTGGACCTCAAATGCATCTGCAAATGTTCTTGAGGACATGAGTGCGGACTTTATCGCTCATTTTGATAAAAGCATAAAGGTTGACAGTCCGCCGAACATCACATTTAAACAAGAGGAAGGCAGAATCATTACAGACGGCGTATCAGGGAAAGCGCTCTCTTTGACGGAGGGTGACTTCCTTACCGTTCCGACAAATAACATAATAAATTCTACCGAAGGAACAATGATGTTATGGGTGAGACCTCACCAGTTACCGGACTCTACAGGAACACATATGTTTGTTTCTTTCGGGTGGGTTTCCCCTAAGTCAGCCTATTTTGTGCTCTCAAAGGGATGGTGGGAGTCTCACGGTGGCTCGGACTTCACTTACTTTGTCGGCAATAACGAAGAAGCTACAAATATGGCCAAGCAGGTCTATTTTAATCCCGGTAAGTGGGTTCATATATCCTGTACGTGGAAAACAGGAGTAGGCGGTTTTTCCAGACTTTATATAAATGGATACCTTGTTGCACAGCGAAACCCTGAGGCGGAAGGGAAGCAGCTATGGCATCTTTATACAGCAGGTGCAAATCTTTTCATAGGCTCGGATAAGGGCACTGGAGACCTTGCAAACAACCGTTGGGCAGACAGTGACATTGATGAATTTGCAGTGTTTAAGAGGGCTTTGAAAGATGATGAGATTTACCATATTTATGAATCTTTCGGAACCCCGGTCTATGTTCCGGTCAGAGATGAAAACGGCAATATTTTTCAGTCACGGGTTATGTTTGATGAGGGAAGAGGCTGGATGACGGATGACGGTGCAGTCAGAACCGTATCGCGGATAAAAAGAGCAGGTTTCAACGTATACATACCATGCATCTGGCATGGGCAAGGCACTCGATATCCCTCTACGCTGGCAGTGCCGGAGAAGATGCAATTTTTTTCTAATGATCCTTTGAAAAGGCTTATAGATCTGGCGCACAGCAATGGTATCGAAGTGCACCCCTGGTTCACTGTTGCATTGCGCCAGCGGGATTTTTATGAAGATTATTATGACTCTGGAACCCCTAAGAATGCCTTTAATCTTCATAAACCTGCTTTTAGAAAATTCATTACTGACCTTATCATCGACGTTGTCAGACGCTATGATATCGATGGAATTAACCTGGACTATATCAGAACTATGGGCATATGCGTCAGCGCATATTGTCAGAAAGATTATTTTCAACAGTTCGGCCGTGACCTTCGCGATGATATTGCCAACCCGAATCCTGATGGTTCCATGGATCAGCATATTTATCAGTGGCAGGAGGAAACTGTTAAAGCTATATTGGATGACGTGAAATACAGAGCAAAGACTATTCGTCCCGGGATTATTGTTAGCGTAAATGGCCGTCCTGCTCTTCGCCCGAGTGAGGAAGGCAGAGAGGATCTGAGCTGGGCCAATACCGGTCTTGTAGATATTGTTTTTAACATGGATTACCGGAATGTCCCTGATTATGAATACCATAATTACATAATTAGCAAGTTCAAAGAGCCTCGCAAATTGATTCTGCTTTTGGGAAATTACAATAAAGTCTTCGATGGAAGTAACGAGCCGAGGGATCCGGAACGTGTCGCCATGCTGATCAGGGATGCGCGAAACCGTTGGCCTCATGGGGTAGGGTTGTATCTCTACCAATTGCTTACTGAGGAGCAGATCAGAATGATTTCTAACGGCCCATTTAAAGAGCAGGCTGTTCCCTATTGGAGATGAAGGGGAAGGTGAGCACTCAGATGGAATTAATGGAGGGGATACTTTATGTGGAAAGACGCTTTTAAAAATGCGTCCGTTATACTAGTCGGATCCATTATTTCCCGATTCTTCTTTTTCCTGTTTACGGCATGCGCTGTCAGAATGTTGAGTGTTGAGCAGTATGGTCTGTTTGCGTTTCTCATATCTCTTCACACCTGGCTTCTTGTTTTTGCCCATTTTAATTTCCCCGCAGCCATCTCAAAATATATCAGCGAGGACTTGCAGCGTGGGAGACCGGACGAAATATGGAAGTATTATTACGGAAGTCTCCTTCTCACCATTTTTTTTTCAGCTTTTTCTGTTTTAGCCGGAGTTCTTCTTTCAGTAAAAATGAATATCGAGATAGCAATGCTGTTTGTATTTTTCAGCAGCCTGATTATGATGTCAATATATCGCCTGAATGACGGTCTTTTAAGGGGACATGGTTTCTTTCAACGTTCCGCCATACTTGATATCGTAAACGGTTTTTCCAGGTTCGCGCTCCTGCTTCCGTTTTTGTTTGCATCATCTAAAATCAGTTTCAATTTATTTTTGACATTATACTGTGTTGCAACGCTGCCATCCTTTGGTCTTTCTGTTTTTAATGTACATCGTCTGAGGGCGAGATATAGAGGTGGACAGCGTCCCGAATGGGAAAAAATAAAGGACATCTTTTCCTATTCCAAGTGGATCTGCTTTACAGATCTTGCGAGCAGCGGGAATATTCTTGTAATTAATTTTATCCTGGCTCTTTATTCTTATGAGGACCTGGCTGTCTTTAATGTGGCGCTTTTGATATACCAGATATTCAATATTGCCTTATCGTCGATAACCAACGTTATTATTCCAGCGGTATCCAGATCTGTGGTTGAGGGTAAGTCTATCTCGATGCCGGATGGAATAAAACTAACGTACCTCTTTATTTTCAGCTCCTGTGTTTCAGGCATGATAATCTTCCTTCCTTTTAAGCGGGAGATACTGACCGCTATTTTTCATAAAGTTATTTATTCTGAATCCATGAAATTGGCTGCCATATTATTGCTGCTCTTTCCATTAAGGGTTTATTCCACCATTGCCAAGGGGATCCTTCAGGGTATGAACAGGCCCAGGCAGGGCGCCATGATATCGCTGGGATCATTGATTCTTATCTCAATGCTAGTCATGCCTTTATACAGTATGGTTGGACTGTACGGAGTAATTCTTGCTATGTGTATCACCTACTTTTTGGAATATGCCTTGTACACCACATCCGTCAACCAAAATCTCCTGGCATTGAGGAAACTACAGGTTACATAAAATCGAGATGTCTTTGGCCGCATTATACAGTCCAACCGTTGAATCTTCCGGAACTTCGACATCCCGGATAGGTTTCAGCCTGGTTATCCTGCTTCTCTTTGCTTTTCTTAGGCCTCTGAGTATCTCTATTCATCATATTGGATCTGTTAATGTCCTTGATGCATTCGGAATTGCGAGTTCCTATCTGATGCTGATGGTTCTTCTTGTGTATTTTAAGAGGTTGGAGTTAAACACAATCAATATTCTTGTATTCTTTTATATCTTCTATTGCATACTGAGTTTGGCATGGGGTTCCAAACTTCGAGACATCTCCCGTATTCTTCTCCCATTCATTCCCTTTTTTATCGCACAGGTACTGATCAGAAGCGAGAAACAACTTCGAATTGTTCTTGGATTCATGACTCTGGGATACATAGTTCCAATATTAGGAAGTGCTATCACTATATTTTTAGGCTTGTCTTCTTTTGAGGTGGATTATCACACTGGAATTGTCAGATATTACGGTTTGTCAACTGGGCCTCATGCTTTATCGCACATGATGCTTTTCTTCTCTTTTACTTTGGGCCTGCAATCCATTGTCAGCAAGGATTTCAGGCTTTCTCTAACCATCGGACTGTCTGTTCTGTTTCTCTCATCAATGTATTGCATCGCCATGACAAACACAAGGACTGTATATCTTGGCTTTTTCATCTTTTGGCCCCTTTTCCTCTGGTCGTGGAAGAAAAAATATTTCATTGTCTGCTTTATCCTGTTTCTTATTATATCGAGCCTCTTCTGGGGGCATGTGCAAAAGTTCCTTACGCGTGCCGAGCGGGGCGTAGCAGAAACTCAGACTATTAATTATGCATCAAGCGGTAGGTTCTCTCTCTGGGGTCACAATATCCAAGTCTTTGAGAGTCTTCCGATATGGCAGAAACTGATGGGTGTTGGGTTCGGAAATGAACAGAAGCCTGTTGTCAATGCAGGTACGCGACAGAATGTTGTCAGCTCTCATAATGACTACCTGTCACTATTGATGGTCAGCGGAATCATTGGTCTACTTCTGTATGGTCTCATACAAATGGCATTTCTAATCAATATACTGAAATCAGGAATTAGAAGGAGGCTAAAATTATTTTTCATCGCTCTCCTCCTCACTGTATTCGCTATGAACCTTGTAAGCAACAGCTATATCAATAGATTTCCTTTAGCTCAATTGTTCTGGTTCTACGTTGGTTTATTCTACTCTCTTTCCAATATGGATCGAATGAGAAGCAGGAGTGCCGGGATATAATGATCAAGACACTCACCAGGATTGTTGTCTATCATCTGTATAAAAGGAAGTTCCTCTTTCTCGGTAACGGAGTCAAGGTAAATCCTACATCCGAGATTGGCAGAAAGCATCTGATCTCTATAGGGGATTATAGCTTCATAGGTAAGCACTGTCACATTTCGATCGTTGAGCCCGCGACTCTTGTTATTGAAAGATATGTCACGGTATCTCCCTATGTAAAAATATTGGGAGGCGATCATGATATCACAACCGTAGGGATCCCCTTGATCCTGGTAAATAATCCAACCAACAGAGGAATCAGAATTGAACAGGATTCAATGGTTGGAATGGACTCAATGATATTGAAAGGTGTCACCATTGGCGAAGGAGCGATTATCGGAGCAAAATCCCTGGTTAATAAGAATGTTCTTCCCTATACCATAGCTGCCGGCAATCCTGCCAGAATGGTCAAGATGAGGTTCTCAATCGAAGACTTAAAGATTCATATGGTAGAGATTAAAAGCAAATATCTATATGAGAATTTACTCGAAGAGTATAAGGAAAATGGACTTCTGTAAGGACAGCAAAAAGGGGGTGATTATGGTTGGGCCTGATCCCAACGGCCTTGGGGGAATATCGAGAGTTGTAAGGACCTGGAAGGAAGATAATCTGTATGAGGCTTTCAATATACGTTACATACAATCGGTGTCCGATCATTCGGACAACAAATTGCGGGATTTGCAAAGGGCGGTCGTTTCTTTTCTTAAGGCCTTATGGAATCACCGCGGATGTGTCTATATTCATACTGCCTCGAATAATAGTTTCTACAGAAAAACGATTTTTATTCTCATTTCCGTAGGGTTGAAGAAAAAGTTGATTCTCCATATTCATCCGTCCTATTTTATCGTCTTTCTGGCTAATTTCAAAGGATTTAAGAAAATGTTCTTTTATTTTCTTTTGAACAGGGTCGATACCTTTGTCGTTTTGACAGAGGGTATCAAGCGAGATCTCCAGGCAATGTTTCCGGGAAAGAGCATTCATGTTGTCGGAAACCCAGTGAGTCTAGAGAGGATGACGAACCGGTATGCAATAACAAGAAGAAATGACAGGCTTCTTTATCTTGGCTGGTATCTTCGCAGAAAAGGCGTTTACGAACTGGTGGATGCGGTGCGTATATTGGTTGATCGTGGCTGTAAGATCCAAATGGATTTTTATGGAACAAAAGAGATTTCGAAGCTGAGGGAATACGTAGAAAGCACAGGACTGAAGAATGTCATCTGTGTAAACGGATGGGCAGATGACGAAGATAAATTGAAAGCTCTTTATAGGTCAACGCTCCTGATTCTTCCGAGCCACACGGAAGGTGTACCGATGGTGGTTCTTGAGGCTATGGCCACAAAAACGCCAATTGTTTCAACCCTTGTAGGAGGACTGAAGGAGATCCTGCTTGATGGAGAAAATGCGGTAATTGCAGAACCGGAGAATGCTGAAGATTTGAGCATAAAAATACTTGCACTATTAGAGAACCCTGTATTTGCTGAGCGAATAGCTGAGAATGCATACAGGGAGGTAGCCAGAAAGTTTGATAGTCCTGTAATCAAGGCACGATTAAAGGCAATTCTAGACCACGTCTGCAACTGACCAGCTGGGGCATATTGAGCGTGAAAAACATATGATTATGAGTTGGAATACCGAGCTTCTGAAAAAAATAGTGAAGCTTCCTAATAGTTTAAATCTCGTTTTAATGGCTCTTAACCAAAGGCCTGATATTGTGTACGGCAAGGCATACAAAGCATACAGAGAAAAACTCCACACGCTGGCTACCAATAAAGCCGATACTACTAAATTACTCCTTGCAAGCGTCAATGACGCAATCCGTAATGTCACCTATTACCGGCAGAGGTACAGTGGCAAGGAGATCCGGTCAGTCGCGGAGTTTGAAGAGACAATCAGCTTCATAGACAGGGATACGATTCTTGATAATTATGACGTTTTTCTCAATCGGACAATCGATATTTCCGGATATGACCAAGGCACAACCGGGGGAACGAGCGGTAAACCGCTCAGGCTCATTGCACCAGTAAACCGATATGTTGTTGAAATGGCGACTATGCAGACTATGTGGGAGCGGGCCGGGTATCGGTTTCAGCCTCGGGGAGTGATACGGAATCATAGACTTGACGGCAGGAACTTTATGGTAAATCCTGTGACACGGGAAGTCATCTTTGACGGATTCAGTCTTGATGATTCGTATTTTATGACCATTTACCGTGTATTAAAACATCTGAGGATTAAGTTCGTTCACTGCTATCCGTCAACTGCCTATGAATTTGCAGCATTCCTGCTCCGCAACAGGCTTGATGCTTCTTTTATTAGCGCTTTTCTCTCCGGTTCTGAAAATATATTCGACTACCAGATTGAGCTGATTCAGAACCAGCTTGGAATCAGGTTCTACAACTGGTATGGACACAGTGAGAAGCTTGTTCTTGCAGGGTATTGTGAGATGACGAATGATTACCATGTTGAGCCTGAATATGGTTACTTTGAGCTGATTGATGAAAATGGTAAGGTGATTCGGAAACCTGGTGATATAGGTGAGATTGTAGGAACATCATTTCACAATCCCGGTATGCCCTTTATTCGTTATCGTACAGATGACTTTGCTGAATACGTTGGTGACTATTGCACTGCTTGCGGCAGGAGCACGTATATAATAAGGAATGTACGGGGCCGGTGGAGCGGTGATCGAATTTATCATGCTGACGGAACATTTGTGACTACCACGGCACTTAATCTTCACAGTGACTTGTACTCAATTATCAACGGAATTCAATTTGTTCAGCATGAGGCAGGAAGGGTGGAAGTACACATTGTGAAATCAAATCATTACGTAAAGCAACATGAAAAAGAATTCTATGCTCATTTCAGGAGCAAACTCAAAGAAGGTACAGACATCATAATCCGCTACGTTGATAGACTCCAGCGCATGCCAAATGGAAAATTTCTGCACTTAATAAGTTCTGTCAGGCCATCAGGGGATTTGATATCCATGAATTTGAATGCACGGAGCAAGGAGTTTTCAAAAACCGGCAGTTTGATAATGTAATTCGAACAGTTATCAGGACTTCTCTCAAAAGACATTAAACAAAGTTTATTACGTTAAGAACTCAATAGCAGTTGAAAGAGGAGAGAGTATGCAGCAACTTACTCAAAAACTGAAGAACGGCTCCATGCAGGTTCTGGAAGTGCCCTGTCCTGCACTGTTAGAGGGTATGATTTTGGTTAGAAACCATTTTTCTCTGATAAGCGCCGGAACTGAAGGGAGTACGGTGCAGGCGGCAAGAAAGAGCCTCATAGGAAAAGCCAGAGAGCGGCCTCAGCAGGTCAAACAGGTTGTTGAAACACTTAAAACACAAGGACCGGTTCAAACATACCGTGCGGTCATGAAAAAATTGGATGCCTATTCTTCGCTGGGTTATTCCTGTGCAGGAGAGGTAATGGAAGTTGCTCCGGGTATCAAAGGATTCTCTCCCGGTGATCTGGTTGCTTGCGGTGGGCTCAGTGCCGCTCATGCCGAGGTTGTGGCTGTGCCGGCCAATCTGAGCGTGAGGCTGGAACTTGCTTCCGATCTCAAACAAGCGGTATTCAATACACCCGGTGCCATTGCTATGCAGGGAGTCAGACAGGCAGACCTGAGGCTTGGAGAAACCTGTGCAGTGATCGGGCTTGGTCTTCTGGGGCAGATTACGGCACTTCTGCTGCGGGCAGCAGGCATCAGAGTTATCGGTATTGATGTTGATCCTTTAATGGTGGAGGCTGCTAAAGAGAGTTGCACCGACCTTGCACTAGTAAGAAATGCAAACGGTATTGTCGATCAAATACACCAGTTTAGTGACGGGATTGGCTGTGATGCTGTAATCATAACTGCTGCATCAAACTCTCTTGATCCGATTAATTTTGCGGGTACAATTTCACGAAAGAGAGGGTCTATAGTTATCGTTGGAGCAGTGCCAACGGGATTTGACCGTGATCCGTATTTTTACAGGAAAGAGTTGCAGGTCAGGATGTCCTGCGCCTATGGTCCTGGCCGCTATGATCCACAATATGAGGAAAAAGGCATTGATTATCCTCCGGCATATGTACGGTGGACGGAAAAACGCAACATGCAGGCATTTCAGGAACTGATTCACTCAAACAAAATAGATGTCAGGCATCTGTCCACCCATGTTTTTAAACTTGATTCAGCTCTTGATGCATATGAAATGATGATGAGCAAATCGCAGCCCTATATCGGTATTCTTATTGAATATGAAAAAGATAGTGCTATAAATACTGAAAAAATTACGCTTAGATTGGAGGCTTCTCAAAAACCCTCACTAGTCAGTATAGGCTTTATTGGTGCCGGCTCCTATGCACAGAGCCAATTGCTTCCAAACATACCTTCCCATAAAGCGATAACGTTGAAGGGTGTCATGACGTCAACCGGAATAAGTTCACGGTCTGTTGGTGAGCGTTTCGGCTTTGAGTTCTGCTCAGGCAATTCGTCGGACATTCTGGATAATCAGGAGATCAACACCGTGTTTATTGCTACACGGCATGACTCTCATGCTGAATACGTACTACAGGCGATCGAAGCTGGAAAAAATGTTTTTGTCGAGAAACCGCTTTGTTTGTTTGAGGAAGAGCTGGTCAATATAAGGAAAGCTTATTTAAGAGCTGTTGAAAGGGGCCGGGCCGGGCATGTCATGGTTGGATATAACAGGAGATTTTCATTTCTCAGCAAACGTATCAAGGAAGAAATGGCTGGAAGCTCATCAGCCATGATCTGCCGGGTTAATGCTGGTGCTGTTTCGAAGGATTCATGGATTCAGGATGATCTGCTGGGTGGAGGAAGGATCATGGGGGAGGTCTGCCACTTCGTAGATCTTCTGACGTTTTTTGCCGGCTCGATGCCGGTATTGGTTTATGCATCCGCTATGAAAGATGCTGACAATCTGAATGATACGATCACCATCAATTTGAATTATGAAAACGGGTCGGTCGGTACGATTTGTTATTTCGCCAATGGAGATAAAAGTGTCCCCAAGGAGAGACTCGAGATTTATTCCGCTGGCTCTGTCGGGGTCATTGAAGACTTTCGTTCAATGACGATCCATAAAAATGGAAAGCAGAAGGGGAAAAAACTTCTGGCGCAGGATAAGGGACAAAAAACTGAGATGGGCATATTTTTTGATGCTGTAACCACTGGTCGAAAGTCGCCCATCTCTTTTGAGGAGATATGTAGTACGTCGCTGGTAACATTCAAAATATTAGAATCACTGAGGACGGGTAACGCAGTGAAGCTATTGTAGGTGCGCATTGCAATACACATCTACTAAATGGAATTTCTACTTATGATTTCAGGGCAGAATATAAAAACCTACATGAGCAGGATTAAGAAAGCTTCTCTTCCGGAAATGGCTTACAGGGTCAACCAGGCCTTTACTGTCCGACGTATGGGAAGCAGGGTGCGTGCCAGAAAACCGGTAGTGCATGTTCCTATGCCGGATGAATTAAAACTCTCTCACCTGCAGATGCCCTCGTTCTTTATGGAAGTAGATGAAGCGATTGTCAAAGGCATATTAGGCGGAAAAGTATTTACCTTAAACGGAGAACGTGACGCACTTGATCAGTTCAACGCCAGATGGAGCCGGACATATTTCGCCAGTATCAGGTCTGCCCAGGAGTCTCCCGATATACGGATGGTCTGGGAATCGGGCAGGTTGCAGCACCTGACGATTCTCATGGCCTATGCCTGTCTGAAATCTCAGACTCCTAACATCGATGCTCTGAAGTTTTTCACCGGTGAAGCACTTCTCACGTGGATCAGACAAAACCCTTTTCTGAGTGGACCTCACTACATGTCGCCTATGGAGTGTGGTCTTCGCATACCTGTATTTTTCTATGCTCTGAAGATCTTGGACAACATAACGATGGAGGCGCGCCGGGAAATTCTCAAGGCTTTATATCTGCATGCCTGGTGGTTATCTCGCAATCTTTCACTTTATTCATCTCTTGGAAATCACACCATCTGTGAATGTGTGGGGCTTGTTTTCGCCGGTGCTGTCTTCCGGGAGTTTGAGGAAGGGAAGAGGTGGTTAGATTCGGGAATCTGCCTTCTTAAAAGGGAGTCACAACGGCAGATTCTGGCAGACGGAGGACCCATTGAACAATCATTTTCATACCACCGGTTTGTACTCGATCTTTTCTGGTTGACAGTGGATTTTACCGAAAGCAACGGACTTCACAATTGCAGTATTTTGAAACATAAGCTTAGGTCTGGAGAAGCTTTCCTCAGTTCTTTTAGTTATGATCGGGGCAGGGTGATCCCCGCTATAGGAGACAGCGATGATGGCTACGCCGTAGCACCCGGGGTATTTCCAAAAAGAGAATTGCGGGAACCGGCAAGAGAGCCGTTCAGAACTTTTACCGAGTCAGGCTATACGGTCATCAGGACTGTGAAGGGTTGCTGTCTAACCTTTGACCACGGTCCACTGGGCATGCCGCCACTTTACAACCATGGCCATGCAGATAGTTTATCCATCACACTTTCTGTCAATGGCATTTTGCTTCTGGTGGATTCGGGAACATACGGCTATAACGGAGTATCAAAATTCAGAAAATATTTCAAAGGAACGCAGGCCCACAACACCGTAACCATAGACGACCAGGACCAGGCTAACCAGGAGACTGGTTTCATCTGGAGCCATCCCTATGCCACACGCATCGTAGAAAATAAAAGTCCGTATGAAAGTGTTTTTCTTATCGAGGCCGAGCATGACGGATACACAAGGCTAGCTCAGCCAGTTGTGCACTGGCGGGCGGTTGTTCAGATTAATGATAGCGCATTCATTGTACACGATCGTTTTCATGGGCATGGATTCCATAAGTATGAATTGAACTGGCATCTTCATCCTGATACGGAGGTAAAGAAAAAGGATGGGTGGTGGCAGATTGAACATAGTGATATTGTGCTCTTTATAAGACTCATGGACGAGGGGAATTCAGACTTGCTGCAGGGAGAGATTAATCCCATTAAAGGGTGGTATTCACCTCAATATGGTGTAAGGCAAACCTGTTCCGTTCTCACACAGACTGTTAAAGGTGAACCTGCGGAGTCAGAGTTTATATCTGTGATCTGCGCTGGGCAGAGAACAGAGGCAGAGCAGATAGAGGCAGCTCTATGCAGAGCGCGATTGGCTGCAAACAATTGCAAAGGAGGAAAATAGTGAAGATGGTGTCGAAGTTAAGCTCACAATCTGTTTTGTATGGAGCATTCTACGGGACTCTGATAGCCTTTCTGTATTATCCTTCCTATGACTGGCTCGTACGGTATGACTGGCCCAGAGAGGATTATAACTACTGCTACCTCATTCCCTTTGTTGTTTTCTATTTGGCATGGGATAAAAAAAACAAATGGATACAGGAAGCATCAATACCGTCCTGGGGCGGACTGCTTGCCCTTGTACCGGGTGTTCTTATGTACTGGGCAGGAGCGTTGGCAGGAGAATTTTTCTCCATTTATATCTCCTCATGGCTTGTTGTCATCGGGCTTATCTGGTTGCATAAGGGATGGCTGAAATTAAAGATCATGGCCTTTCCGCTTTGTGTATCACTTTTTCTCTTTCCACTGCCTCATTTTATTAACACAAAGCTTACCTTTAACCTCAAACTAATATCATCGGAAATCGGTATCACAATGATTCAGGCCCTCGGAATGTCGGCCTATCGTGAAGGCAACGTAATTGATCTGGGATTCACCCAGTTGCAGGTTGTGGATGCCTGCAGCGGACTTCGCTACATGATCCCGCTTTTTTTAATGGGCCTGCTGATGGCCTATTTTTATAATGCAGCTACCTGGAAAAAGATTGTTATAACATTCACAACCATTCCTTTATCTATAATCACCAACAGTTTCCGTATTGCGATGACAGCAGCACTCTATCCGTACATGGGCCCTACAGTTGCAGAAGGATTTTTTCACGATTTTTCTGGCTGGGCCATCTTTATGGTCTCTTTCATTATTATCCTGATTGAAATCTGGGTGCTTGGTAAAATTATGCGTCAACCTGATGAAAGTTTTTTAAAAAAAGAAGGTATTACTGAAGAAAAGAATATCAAAAGACCAGGATATATGGAACTTTCTAATCCGGGGGCAGAAACAAAAAAAGCAGCAGTACAGTTTGTAATTGCTGCTTCTATGCTTGCTGCGACAGTCATGTTTCAATCTATTATCGATTTTGATGAGAAACCTCCTGTCAGCCGCTCTTTCAGCACATTTCCTCTTGTTGTTGGAGATTGGCAGGGAGAACGCCAGTTCCTGGATCAACCAATAATTGATGAGCTTGACTTAAGTGATTATGTCTCTGTCAATTACGCAAAAGAAGGTAGCCGCCCAGTAAATCTCTATGTTGCGTACTATGAAAGTCAGCAAAAGGGGAAATCAATCCACTCTCCCGAAACATGTCTTCCCGGTAGCGGCTGGATTTTTAATAATGGGGGGACACTCAGCATCCCTGTTCCAGGGAATATTCCTTCCTCTCTTACCGTGATGCGAGCTGTGATGGAAAAGGGGGGACAGAGGAAACTTGTATATTTCTGGTTTAATCAGCGGGGACGCATACTGACAAATGCCTATGAACTTAAGATTTATAACTTATGGGACGGGCTGATACAAAAAAGAACGGATGGTGCTCTGGTACGGGTGATATCGCCTGTTGTCTCATCAGAAACGATCGGGGACACCGACTCACGACTCCAAAGCTTTGTGAGAGAAATGATACCGTCTCTAAATGGATTTATTCCTGGAAAAGATGAAGTCCCTTTGGGTAGTTCTTAACTACTGATTCTGCGATGCTTTATCTCTCAACAATACTTCTCTCCGTATTTATTACTATCAGTCTGATTCCTGTTTTGACAACACTTGCAAGCAGATTCCAGATGATAGATGTTCCTGATTCCCGCAAGATTCACATCGTTCCTGTTGCAAGGATTGGTGGGCTGGCAATGGTTTTTGGTGTCGTAGTTCCTATTTCTCTGTGGACAGCAGGTGATGATTTTGTAAGGTCCTATCTTGCAGGGGCAGGGACTTTGGTTATCTTTGGCCTGCTCGATGATATGAAGGGATTAGGGTATAAAGCAAAGTTTACGGGGCAGATACTATCAGCCATCGCTGTTGTCATCTTTGGAGGAATCAGGATTGACTCCATCGGGACGTTGTTGCCTGGCGTAGTGAACCTGCCCGATTGGTTTGCCATCCCGCTCTCTTTTGTGGCAATTGTAGGAGTTACAAATGCTGTAAATCTTTCCGACGGCCTGGACGGTCTTGCAGGTGGTATCTCCCTTCTTGTATTTTGTTGTATCGCTTATCTTGCCCATTTGTCAGAAAACACCACAGTGATCATCTTGTCGCTATCGTTTGCAGGATCAATATTCGGATTCCTTCGCTTTAATACTCATCCTGCCAGCCTTTTTATGGGCGATACTGGAAGCCAGCTTCTGGGGTTTTCAGCGGTTGTGTTTGCTATCAAAATTACTCAGGGGCATACCCCCTTCAGTCCGATCCTCCCTCTAGTCATTATTGGATTTCCCATACTTGATACTTTAGTTGTTATGGTGGTGCGTGCAAGAGAAGGGCATTCTCTTTTTTCACCCGATAAAAAACATTTCCACCACCGGCTCATTCGTCTAGGTCTGTCTCATGCCGAGGCGGTGTTTACGATCTACCTGATCCAGGCGATGATGATTATTTCGGCTGTTCTTTTAAAGTATTATCCCGATTGGGCGCTCATCACATTATATGTTGTATTTTCAGTTTTTGTCATTACTGGCTTCACTGTTGCTGACCGGACAAACTTTCGGTTCAAAAGACGACCGATAGTTGATTCCGCAGTTAAGGAGAGACTACAGAAAATACGAAACAATAAATGGATTCCCAGGATATTATTTTTTATGTCGAAGATAATTATTTTGATGCTTTTATTATTTTCATTTTTTCTTCCTGTACATGTTCCAGGATATATTTCAGTTATTGCCCTTTGCTTCATTGTCGGCATTCTAACAGTTCGGGTGGTTGCAAAAGACTATATAAATTTATGTCTGCGTGCTGTTATCTATCTGACTGTGCCTGTTGTTCTTTATCTTATCCGGGAGGAGAGTGCAACTTGGATAAATACTCAACTGCTTTACTTGTTCCATTTCTCATTCGGAATTGTTGCTATCTTTGCTTTTATGACCGCAAAGTTTACTCAAAGACAGAAAGGATTCCGGGTGACGACTATGGATTTTCTTGTCATATTCATTGCAGTTATCGTTCCCTATCTACTTGATCAATCGATCCAGGTTTATGGCATGGGACTGCTAGCAGTGGAAATCATCGCCCTGTTGTTCAGTATTGAAATCCTTACTTCAGAGTTCCGCGAGCGGATTGAGCCTCTCACGTTTTTTACACTGGGCACTTTGGCACTGATTGGCATACGGGGCGTTATGGGATTTTGAATACATCTATATAGTTGCATGAAATTTTGGTTGAAACCTTACAAATACAGAAGGAGGAAACATGATACTCATTAAGCACAGGATGTTTATAGGAATCGCATTGGTTTTGCTTGTCTTTATGGGAGCTGCTTGCAGTGGGCCGGAGGAGAAGAAAATCAAGTTTTACAACAAAGGTAAGATGTTGTATGACAAAGGCGACCTTATAAATGCGAAGCTAGAGATTAAAAATGCCATCCAGATAGATCCAAAGTATACTGATGCCTATTACATGCTTGGTATGGTCGCTTTAAAATCAATGAACCCACGAGGAGCCTATGGGAGTTTCTCAAAGGTCATCGAGCTTTCGCCAGAGCATTCAGGTGCTCATGTGCAGATAGGCTGGTTTCTTTTGGGTGCAGGCGAAACAGATGAGGCAATGAGCAAAGCGTCTTTCGTTCTGAAAAATGACGAAAAAAACGAGGACGCGCTTCTTTTGAAGATAGCTATCCTTATAAAAAAGGAAGACACAAAGGGTGCGCGCAGTCTCCTGGAGTCAGTCATAGGTCAGGAGATTCGCAAACCAGAGGGCTACCTGTATCTAGCTGCTCTTTATACGGAAGAAGGTGAAAAACATAAAGCTGAAAAAACACTTGTTGAGGGCATAAGGAACAATGAGAAATCAGTTCGTCTTTATCTTGTTCTTGCTGATTATTATCTCAGACAAAAAAGAACTGATGAGGCAATAGAAATTATGAAAAAGGTCATCTCAATAGAGCCTGATCTGCCGTTACATAGCATAGCTCTGGCTGGAATGTACTGGAATTCCGGCAAGGAGCAGGCGGCAGAGGAGGTTTTAAAGTCATTGGTATCAGGTGACCCTAAAAACGAGGAGCGCTGGGTACAGACAGCGAATTTCTATGCTGCACGAAAGAAAACAGAGGAAGCTGAAAAACAACTAAAAGCAGGAATAGGCATGAATGAAAAAAGTTTCCGGCTTCGCTTTGCCCTGAGTGCGTTTTACCTGAGCAACAATCGCCCTGATCAGGCTGTTGCTGTACTTGAAGAAGCTCTTGAGCTGGAACGGGATGGTGCCAATCCGGATATCATCCATACTAAAAATTCTCTGGCACAATTTTATCTTTCGCATCATCAGGTTGAGAAGGCTAAAAAATATGTTGATGAGGTGATCAAGGAAAGCCCTGGAAATGTAGATGCCAACTACATCAAGGGAGTGATTCATCTGAGCAGAGGTGAGGGTTTGCAGGCTGTGTCTGTTTTTCGTACAGTTGTCAATGAGCGACCGGAATTCATTCCCGGATACATCAGTCTTGCTGATGCTCATGCCATCAATAACGAGCCAAAGCTTGCCTTGAATACACTCGAAGAAGCCTTAAAGATCGCGCCGGATTCACGGGATGTACTTCGAGCGATGGGGCAACAGTACGAATTTCAGAAAGATCTTACAAATGCCGAAGCTCAGTATCGGGAGATTCTTGATGCTCATGCAAAAGATCTGGAAGTCCGGGCCGACCTTGGGGACCTTATGATGCGGTCAGGCGATTTCAGGCGGGCCGAGAAAGAGTACGCCGAGGTTAAACGGCAGGCTCCTGATTATCCCATTGGGTATGTGAAGACAACTGCTGTTTATATGGCTCAGAAAAAATATGCCAAAGCCATAAGTGAACTGGAGCAGGTCGTGCAGATGCATCCTAAACGATGGTCAGCGGCAAATGACTTGGCCTATCTGCTGAGTGAATACGGCAAGGGAAAGAAAGACCTTGACCGAGCTTTGGTTCTTGCAGAGAAGGCTAAGTCGCTCAGTCCCGATAATTCTTCTGTATTTGACACCCTTGGCTGGGT
>VAPH01009291.1_pt1 | contig 43560 bp, 34 predicted proteins | sample 3393861 | NCBI WGS metagenome assembly VAPH01 (sample SAMN08290439, study PRJNA428436) | hydrothermal vent metagenome | isolation source: Deep-sea hydrothermal vent chimney | place: Atlantic Ocean: South-mid Altantic Ridge | reverse complement strand
ATGATATGGTTACTTCCTTAACTATTATTATCATAAAATGGAGGGCATTTTGTACTACTTTATGCCACAGGTCTCTCTTTTTCTACGCTACCAAAAATTTAGTGCTAACCATCAAAATAAACTCAGACCTGTTGAAAGCGATGTTGCATAATTCCACAGATGATGACTAATCCCCTTGTTTCATATATAATAAGTTGCCCAACCGGTGAGGTTAATAACATTTGCTGTGAGGAGGTTTTTTTAGATTGATTTCAAGATATACCCGAACTGAGATGGGACACGTATGGACGGACAAAGCGAGATTTGAGCGCTGGCTACAAATTGAAATTGCAGCATGCGAGGCATGGGCCGAGCTTGGGAAAATCCCCAAAAGCGCTCTCTCTATTATCAAAAAGAAAGCTGCATTCGATCTGGCCCGGATCGATGAGATCGAGGCTGAGGTTAAGCACGATGTGATCGCTTTTCTAACCGCTGTAAATGAAAAGGTTGGAAAAGATGGCCGGTATATTCATAAAGGTCTAACATCATCCGATATCGTGGATACAGCGCTTTCCCTCGGCATGAGGGAAGCCGCGGATATTGTTATCCGTGATATTAAAGACCTTATGAAGGTTTTAAAAAAGCAGGCCCATAAATATAAAAAAACTCCTGTTATGGGACGCAGCCACGGCGTTCATGCAGAACCCATGACATTCGGCCTTAAGTTCGCGCTATGGTACGAGGAGATGAAGAGAAATCTGGAGCGAATGAAGCGTGCCCGTGAAGTCATAAATGTAGGAAAACTCTCAGGTGCAGTAGGAACATTCTCTAACGTGCCGCCCAGGCTGGAAGAAAAGGTGCTTAGAAAACTAAAACTCAAACCGGAGCCGCTGGCCACCCAAGTGGTGCAAAGAGACAGACATGCGGAATACCTGGGAACTCTTGCTATTATCGCAGCAGGAATCGAAAAGATATCTGTGGAGATAAGACACTTGCAACGTACCGAAGTAAGGGAAGCAGAAGAACCGTTCTCCAAAGGGCAGAAGGGCTCCTCTGCAATGCCGCATAAGCGAAATCCTATCGGATGCGAAAATCTCTCCGGGCTTGCCCGAGTTGTACGCTCCAACGCTATGGCAGCCCTGGAAAACATACCTCTTTGGCACGAACGCGATATATCGCATTCTTCAGTGGAGCGGGTGATTATCCCTGACAGCACTATTTTGGTGGACTACATGCTTGCACGCCTCACACGCATTTTATCCGGGCTTCACATATACCCGGACCGGATGCTACAAAATATGTCGGCAAGCAGAAACCTCCACTACTCGCAAAGAGTGTTGCTTGCTCTTGTAGAAAAAGGAATAGCTCGCGATGATGCCTATCTTATGGTTCAAAGAAATGCGATGGAGAGTTGGAAAAAAGGTACGGATTTCAGGGAACGCCTTGCCGCAGATTCAGAGATTACAGAGTGCCTAAGCAGTGCTGAACTTAATTCACTATTTGATCTTAAACCATATCTTGAACATATAGATTATCTATTTAAAAGAGTCTTTAGTAAGTAGTCCTACTCAAGCACAAAAACAGAAATCATAAATTAATTATGTATGAATATCAGAAAAATAATCGTTTTTTTGCTCAAATCTCAGATGGTATAAAAGAACTTGGAACCGAAGAACTGCATGAACTTGGCGCATATAACATAAGCCCCACATATAGGGGAATCTATTTTGATGCAGACAAGGAAACTCTTTATCGTATTAATTATTGCACAAGACTTGCTTCAAAAATACTTGCGCCTCTCATATGGTTTCATTGTCACACTACCGATCAGTTGTACAAAAACGCAAAAAAAATAAACTGGTCAGAACTCATTCCTCAAAAAAATACATTTGCCATTTTCAGCAATGTATCAAACAGCAAGATAAAGAATTCACAATATGCATCTTTACGTTTAAAAGACGGAATCGTCGATTCATTCATGGAACGTTCAGGAGAAAGGCCTGATATTGACCCAAGAAACCCGGACATATGGCTGAACCTTCACATAATGAACGGGAAAGCGACTATTAGTCTGGATACATCCAGAGGTTCTCTTCACAAACGGGGATACAGAAAGGACTCAGTAGAAGCGCCTATGCAGGAAACTGTTGCTGCTGCCATTATAAGATATACCGAATGGAGCGGCTCTGTTCCTCTTTATGATCCAATGTGCGGTTCCGGAACTTTACTCAGTGAAGCGTTGATGTACTATTGCAGAATTCCTGCCGGTATTTTTCGCCGCGACTTTGGGTTTGAATTTCTGCCGGACTATGATGAAGTTTTATGGAATAAAGTAAAAAAAGAACTCGATCGACAGATTAGAAAGCTGCCGGATGGATATATCGCTGGGAGTGACTCTTCTGTAAAAGCTGTTGATATAGCAAAAACAAATATACTGAACCTGCCTCATGGAGGAAAAGTAAAACTTAAGCCGCTTGATTTTAAAAAAATAAAAGGCCTGCAAAATGGAGTTATTATAACAAACCCTCCTTACGGAATCCGTGTGGGAAAAGGGCAGGATCTTGATCTACTTTATAAAGAACTTGGTGATTTTTTAAAGCAGAAATGTAAGGGTTCTACCGCCTATGTTTATTTTGGAAAAAGAGAATTTATCAAAAAACTCGGATTGAAACCATCATGGAAAAAACCGCTTGAATCAGGCGGTCTTGATGGAAGGCTGGCAAAATATGAGTTATTCTGAAAATTCTAAAAAACATGAAAAGTGCTCGTCATGCTCTAAAGAAAGTATACAGACCACGGATAACGGTTTTACAGAAATTGCATCAAAAAGCAAAACACAAAAGAAAAAAGAGGCCACAGCTTTGCAAATGCTTGGTGAAAGGCTTGTAAAGTTACCGGCTAAACAGCTCGGAAAAATCGACCTGCCAGAGGATGTCTATGATGCTGTCCGGTTTGCAAGAACAATCAGAAAATACGGCGCACTCAAAAGACATATGCAGTATATTGGTACATTAATGCGGAAGATTGATCCTACACCTGTTCAGGAAGCTCTTTACAATATAGAACAGGGATATTAGGAAGCATCTGTGACTACCATAAATGAGATTAAACGTTTTCATTCCTGCCGCTGGATTAGGCAAACGGCTTCAGCCAATCACCCACCACCTGCCTAAGCCTCTGCTTCCCATACTAGGCAAGCCTCTGCTTGAGCATGTAATCGAACGTATAGCTTCGCTGGACGCAGCAAAAATAGGGATAAACCTCCATCACCTTCAAAATCAGGTTTCGTCCTGGATAGTAAATTCAAAATACGCCAGCCAGATAGAGATGTTCTACGAAGACAATCTGCTTGGCACAGGCGGAGCAATCAGAAATGCCGGTCTTCTTCTTTCAACATGTACCTTTCTGGTTCATAACACAGACATTCTTTCAAATATCGATCTAGGAATGCTTATTAAAGCTCACGAAGCTTCCGGCAACTTGGTCACCCTGGCCGTACATGAGTACCTGGGATTGAACAATCTTCGACTAGACTCTGAGGGGTTTCTTATAGACGTGGTGAAATTGTCAGAATCTCAAACAGCATGCAAAGGCCTGTTGAGACAGGCTGCCTATACTGGAATCGCAGTCTATAGTCCTGATTTTATCAAACACATACCCGCAGGAAATTCGGGTATGGTATCGTGCTGGCTAAAAGCCCTGGCCTCAGGCGCAAAGATCGGTACTGTGGATGTGACAGGGACAGCATGGAAAGACCTGGGCCGACCCGAGTCTTTTGCAGAAGCGATATGGGACAGACTTAGCAGTCAAGGCGAGAGAGTTTTTATTCACCCAAATTCTTCGGGCTGCAAACACGTATTTTTTCAAGGTATGGGGATTATTGAAAGCGACGCCACCGTTACCGGGCCAGTTACTCTCACAAACTCCATTCTGCTTCCCGGAGCATCAGTCGAGGGAACCCAAAAGGCAATAAATAGAAGAAATAGAATAATAGGGCCGGACTATTCAATAGAGATTCCAGAACCGGATATCTGTGATAAAACCTGGAATAAAGACGGAGATTCACTACCTGAAGGGCCGGAAATCCCGCAAAAACTAATAGAAGAAGTTTTTTTTGGCCTTCATGCCCCTCTGTTATCCGTTTCTACGTTAAGCTTCGGTGGTTCTGACAGGTCGTATTACAGGCTGCGACTTGGCAGCAGAAGTGCTGTCCTTATGATTACGGATAAAACAGATCCCGACTACAAACGTCAGCTTGAATACAGCATATTTTTCAGCAGACTGGGATTACCAGTACCTCGTCTTCTGGCTGCAACCTCAACCGGAAGTTCTGCTACTACTATGACAAAACAATCAGCTATATTTGAAGACCTAGGGGATTTCTCACTCTATTCCTGGATGCATTGCCGTCGCCCGGCTAAAGATGTAGAGGATATGTACAAAAAGGTGTTGGAGGTTATCGTCAAGATGCATACATACTCTGGTACGGTAAATGACAAATGTTCTTCCTTAAAGTTCAGGAACTTCGACTATGACCATCTACGCTGGGAAAGTTCCTATTTTCTACGGGAACTTGTAACAAACTATTGCCAGCAGGAAATCGTTGACCATGCTCCTCTGGAGGATGAACTTCATCGTCTTGCGGTCGAGGTGGATCGTCATCCAAAAACAATAATTCACCGGGATTGCCAGTCGCAAAATATCATGATTACACAGAATCAGAGTTCCTGCCTGTCCTGCTTGCCTTATCTAATAGATTATCAGGGGGCTAGAATCGGGCCGCCTGCATATGACCTGGCCTCACTGTTATGGGACCCCTACGTTAAAATAGAGGAAAACCTGCGGGAAAGACTTATAGACTATTACATTAAAGACCGAAAACGTACCGAAGACGAGGATTTTGATCAAGCCCTTTTCCGGCGCTCGATTCTGCCCTGTCTCCTTCAACGCCACATGCAGGCGCTTGGAGCTTACGCATTTCTATCAATTAAAAAAGGAAAGCTATATTTTAAAAAGTTCATACCAAGCGCTCTTAACCTGCTCCACAACGAACTCGAAGAAGTGAAAGATAGGTTTCCGGTTCTGTATAAACTTGTTCAAACAATACGAACTAATTTTTAAACCGGGCTGAATTTTTCCGATCGGACATTGAACATAAAGTATTTAATCCAGTCAAAGCCGAATTCAAGAAGGGATGCATTGTCTTTAAGTATTTTTTCCATCCAAAACTTATCCACCTGATAACGCTTTAAAAAAGAGCTTTTCGTGACAAATTTCCTGAACTGGTCGAGATCGAAACAGACCATGTAAGCCATACGTATATTTTTGCTTTCAGATCCGTCAGGACCCCATGGATTTCGCCTGAACAAAAGGCTTATCTCAGCCCATAGTTCTCCCATGCGGTTGTATTTCAAAAGCCCCTGCTCCGAAATCCACGAATTAGTAGTCCATTCAGATTTCCTACCATGTCCCTGGCAGTATGGCAGTTTTTGTAAATAATAAATCTCTTCCAGGGATTCTTTCTTAAACGGCTCCAAGGAAACAGCCCGCTCAAGCGGAAACATTCGGCAAGCATCCGGCCTATCCTCGTATACCGAACATCCTTGTTTCTTAAGAAATGGGCAGACATGCGCGTTGTTGTCTCTCATTTTAAGCATAATAGAGGGGAAATGCGGATTGGATCTCATTGAGTTATATGTGTATTGTTTCAGGAACTCACCCGAGGAGACTTCGAGTTTTTCGCACAAACGTAGAATATCGTAGGGATATAGCTCAAGGTCCGGATTATGACAACACCGGTTAAAGCATTCCACTGCCGGATCACACAGGAACTTAAAAGTTAGATCCCCCAGAGGCTCTCTGCCAGCGGGGTAGGTTTTATCTGTACGTTGATTTTGGGTCATGAAAATAATTCTCTTGTATTTTTTTGCCTATTCATGCAAATTATATGGTAACAATACCATAAAATGGGGAGCTAAAAATATGGTAACAGTTTGTCCAGAATGCAATACTAAACTTAAAGTTGACGAAAGTCTAACCACTGAAGAATCAGTCAAGTTCAAATGCCCGAAGTGTGGGGCTGTTCTTCGTGCACAAAAATCCGATTTCGTGGAGATGGTAGAAAAGGCACGAAGGTTTGCAAAAACAGTAATGTCTGATATCGCCCTTTATAACGCCAATATCGTTGAAGATGCAATCAGAAACGATACCTTCTTTGACATCCTGGGAGAAGAGATCCGGGAGGGAGCAAAGCTTTATAACAGCCGGGTCTCGCCAGAGGTAAAAGCCACAGGCGATTATTACCGTGAGGCGATTGAAGAGTTTCTTCGGAAAAAACGCGAAGAACTAGGATTGTAAAGATTTACCCAGAAAGAATTTAGCAGTTTCACGTTGCAAATTTAAAAAACAACAATGTATAGTATGCAACCGACAGTTGAACAATTTGTCGCAAAGTCAGCAGATGTAATTTCCCGGAGGTGATTTGTGTTCTCAAATATAGCCTATGCCATGGGGCAGCAGTCTGGAGGGGGAGGCTCAGCTCCAAGTGGTGGTGATATGGTACAAGGATTAGCCCAGTTTTTTCCCCTGATTTTTATTGTTGTAATTTTTTATTTTCTCCTGATTCGTCCACAGCAGAAGCGAGCCAAGGAAACAAAGCAGATGCTGGAAAGCTTAAAAAAAGGTGATAAAATTATCACATCAGGAGGAGTCTACGGACTTATCGAAGGCTTAAGCGAAAAGACTATAACAGTAAAAATAGCGGAAAACGTGAAGATAAAAGTTTTACGTTCAAGCGTTACCGCGGTTAGATCAGGCAGTGATGATTAGGTTCTTCGTAGTGTCAAAAGCCTGATCCCTTTGTACTCTGTCCACCCGCTTCCTTCTTAAACCTCAGTTATCTCGCCCGTGAAATGGATGAAGGTTTTTTTGAGAAGAAGACATATCTGCAGGAGAACGAATGAAAAAGAACATTTTATGGCGGTTGATTCTTATCGGGTTTTCGGTTGTTATGGCCCTGGTCTTCCTCCTGCCGGCAACCCCTATTTTTGATAAGATGCCCCAGTGGTGGAAAAACGTTATGCCTTCCCAGGCAATCGTACTTGGTCTTGATCTGCGCGGAGGTCTACACCTTGTCTTTGAGGTGGAATGGGATAAGGCTGTAGATGTTACAACAGTGCGGACAGCCCGGCGTCTCAGGGAAGCCTTTGAGAAAAAGAAGATAGACGCGGAAGTTAAGCGTAACGGGGCTGAGTTTAGAATAGTCTCCTCGGATGCAGAGGCGGTTAAATCTGTTGTTGAGGAAGAATTCCCACTTCTTGAGAGTGTCTTCAGTACAGGTAACGATGTTGTATTCAGGCTTAGCGATGAGGATGTCAAGCGTATCAAAACCAATTCCGTTGACCAGGCAATCGAAACCATTCGTAACAGAATAGATGAATTTGGTGTTTCCGAGCCGACGATTCACCGCCAAGGCGAAAACGAGATCGTTATTCAGTTACCAGGCGTAAAAGACCCGAAGCGGGCCATTGATATTATAAACAAGGTCGCCCTGCTTGAGTTCAAACTACTCGACGAGACCAGCCCGGTAGCTGCCGAGTTACCCTCGAGCATAGCAGCAGGTGAGGAAGATAAAATCTTAGAGCAATTCGCGGATAAAATCCCTGAAAATGACGAGATACTATTTGGCAGGCGGAAGGTGGATAGACAGTCCGGTACAGCCTCCAAACGCGTTTATCTTGTAAAGAAAGAGTCACGTCTGACCGGAGATCTGCTTACCGGTGCAAGGGTAAACATAGATAGCCGCTTTAACGAGCCGTATGTCAGCATTGAATTTAATTCCCAGGGAGCGGCTCTATTTGAAAAGATAACAGGAGCAAATATTAACAAAAGGTTCGCCATTGTCCTGGACGGCAATGTACATTCCGCACCGGTTATAAAAGATCGAATTTCAGGAGGTAAAGCTCAGATAACCGGCGGATTCACGATGGAAGAGGCTAAGGATCTGGCTATTGTTCTTAAAACCGGCGCACTTCAGGCACCTATAAAAATGCTCCAGAACGTGACCGTAGGTCCATCGCTTGGAAGAGACTCAATTGAGGCAGGAAAGCTTGCAGGTATATATGGAATGATTCTGGTTGTGGTGTTCATGGTGATTTATTACAAGCTGGCAGGCGTAATAGCAGACATGGCTCTTGTTCTTAACATTCTGCTTCTGCTTGGTTCGCTGGCATGGCTGCGCGCCACTCTCACAATGCCTGGTATTGCCGGCATAATTCTGGCTATCGGTATGGCCGTTGACAGTAACGTTCTTATGTTTGAACGAATGCGGGAAGAGTTGAAAATCGGCAAAACTCCCAGAGCCGCAGTGGATTCTGGTTACGATAAGGCGTTTTACACAATAGTTGACTCCCACGTAACAACGCTAATTACAGCCGCTGTGCTTTTCCAGTTTGGTACAGGCCCGATAAAAGGATTTGCCGTAACTCTGTTTCTGGGTGTTTCTATCAACCTATTTACCGCCCTTGTGGGCACTAAGGTTGTCTTTGACCTCCTTAACAGCAGAAAGGAGGTTAGAAGTCTTAGCATATGATCACAATCATAAAAGATACAAATATAGATTTTCTCGGCAAGCGTCGTTATGCATTTGCAATATCAGGTGTACTTTTTTCTCTGGGGCTTTTCGCACTCTTTCAGATCTTCACGGGCGCAGCTAATCTTGGAATTGATTTTGCCGGAGGAACAGCGGTTCAGCTTAAGTTCGAAAAACATATTGACTTGCAGATCATAAGAAACGCTCTTGAAACCGGGGGGGTGCAGGATGTTGACCTCCAGGACTTTCCGGCTGTTAACAAAGTCCTGATACGTGTAAAAACGCATGAAGAAAAACTTGGGGGAATATCCGACAAGATAAAAAGTGTATTATCCGAAAGTCTGCCAGATAATAGTTTTGTTGTGGACTCCACCACAGAAATAGGGCCTAAAGTCGGTAAACGTCTGAAGACGGATGCATTTTGGGCTGTAATAATGGCTACAATATTCATACTTATATATATTGCATGGCGTTTTCAGTTTAAATTCGGTATAGGGGCCACGGCAGCCACATTTCATGACGTTATGGCAGTGCTCGGTCTGTTCCAAATAATGGGAAAGGAGATGAATCTTATTTTTCTTTCCGCCCTCCTTACCATAGCCGGCTATTCGCTGACAGACACAGTGGTGGTCTTCGACCGTATTCGCGAAAACCTGAAAAAGCGTAAAAAAAGCTCCATGGTGGATGTTATGAATGCAAGTGTAAACGAGGTCCTATCAAGAACACTTATAACATCCATTACCACCCTTATGGCTGCTGGCACACTTTTTTTGTTCGGAGGGGAGGTGCTTCATGACTTTTCACTGGCCATGATACTGGGCATACTGGTTGGAACCTTCTCATCAGTCTTTGTTGCAAGCCCGATAGTGCTTGCATGGGAAAGTCGTATGGGTTCAAAAAAGAAGTAGCATTAAATTGCATAAATCAGGTGGATTAAGGAGTTTTTCTGCTTAATAATATTGAAAAACTGGCACCTGATTCCCATCCCCCATTAAATAATATTATGCGCTGGTTTATCTCTTCAACAAATAAGGAATACCTCAACTACCTTGCTTCCAGTGCCTCTATATCGCCAACAATAGCCCAGATTCTTGTCAATCGCAACATTAAAACTCCAGAGCAGGTTAAAGATTTTCTCGCCCCTTCACTAGACAACCTGCACGATCCTTACCTGCTGCCGGACATGAATAAGGCGGTGGAACGAATTCAGAAGGCAAAAAAAAACAAAGAGAGAGTTCTGGTTTTCGGCGACTATGATGTTGACGGTCTTTCGGCAACAGCCCTTCTTCTTGAGGCACTTGAGCAGTTTGGCATATGCGCTGATTTTATGATTCCAAACCGTCTTACAGAGGGCTATGGGCTAACCTCTGAGGCGATCGAGTCTGCTATACAAAAAGATATATCTCTTGTAATAACGGTAGATTGCGGCATTTCAGCCGTGGAAGAGGCAAAACTCGCAGGGACTTTGGGCCTGGATCTTATAATAACCGACCATCATCAACAGACCGGCCCGCTTCCTGAAGCGCTTGCCGTGGTGAACCCGCATAGAACAGATAGTACATATCCTTTTAAAGACTTGGCCGGTGTCGGTGTTGCCTACAAGCTTGCCGAGGCTATTCTTGGAAAGGAAGCTGCTGTTTCTCTTTTGGACCTTGCGGCCATGGGTACAATGGCTGATATTGTGCCGCTTCTCGGAGAAAATAGAATAATAGTCAAGGTCGGCCTTAATATGATAAACAACACTGAGCGTCCGGGAATCCAGGCTTTAAAGGAAATTGCAGAAAAAAACGATCGTCCTGTCACAAGCACCGCGTTTGCATTTGTGCTGGCTCCACGTATTAACGCAGCCGGCAGGCTTGGAGATGCAGCACCGGTGGTAGAGCTTTTTAGAACAAAAGACGAGAATCAAGCAAAAAAACTTGCCGCCTTTCTGGATGAAAACAACAAAAAGCGCAGGGAGATAGACGCCTTGCTTCTTAAAGAAGCAAGGGAAAAACTGGAGGGATTGGTTCCACCACAGCCCAGGGTAGGCATAGTCGCCTTAGGGGGGCAGAAATGGCATCCGGGAGTTCTTGGTATTGTTGCCTCAAAACTAAGCGATGAGTTGCGCCTCCCTGTATTTCTTTTCTCGGTCGAAAACGGCCTGGCTCGAGGATCAGGCAGAAGCATTCCGCCATTTAACATGATCGGAGCTTTGGAGAAGTGCAGCCATATGCTTGAAGCCTTCGGAGGCCACCATCAAGCCGCAGGAGTTCGCCTTAAAACAAGTAATATGGATGCTTTTAGAGATAAAATGTCAGAATTTCTGATAGAGTCTGTAGGAGAAAAAGGCTACACTCCTCCTCTACAGATTGATGTTGCGGTAGAACTTTCAGATGTCGGGATAGGGCTGGTCAGAGAACTCCAGATGCTTGAACCTTTTGGGTTTAAAAACGAAGAACCTGTTTTCGGATGTAAGAACACAGAGACAATGATGCCCAGGCTAGTTGGGAAAAATCATCTAAAAATGCGCATCAAAAAAGGCAGGCAAGTGCTAGACTCTATAGGATTTGGCATGGGTTCTAAAGTCGAGAGTCTAAGTAACGATAACAATATGGTGGATACTGTCTTTGTTCCCAAGCTGAACCAATGGGAGGGCAGAACTACCGTACAACTGCATCTGAAAGAACTCCGTACAAGCCTGACAGGTTAGGGAATTGTTCAAACAGCGGTAGAGGGTTGAATTTAGAATAATTTAGAAGAACTGCGTGAGCATCAAACCTTAACTTTCCAGCCGGTCCGGTCTTTTCTGTCCTCAAGCAGGATGCCCGTCTTAGCCAACTCATCACGTATCTGGTCGGCTAAGCCCCAATCCTTATTCGCTCTGGCTTCCTGTCTCTGCCGGATCTTATCTGCTATGGCTTTCTCATCCAGCGGGATTGCCCTGGATCTAAGAAGAGCAAGATTCCACTCTGCTGGCATTCGCACGAAAAGACCAAGAGTCCCTCCACATTCTGCCATAAGCCGGCGAGCAAGGGCTACTCGCTCTTTTGCGTCTTTGCCAAAGGGTTTTTCATCCAGGTAGCGGTTCACTTCGCGCACAATTTCAAAGAGCAAGCCGATAGCATGTGCTGTATTGAAATCATCATCCATAGCAGAGATAAACCTGTCTTTAAAACTGCCTAGAAGTGTATTAAAACTTTCCTCTTCAGGAATCGAACGTCCTTTTCCATCTTGTCCAACCTCAGATACAAGATACTCTTGAATACGGTCTAATGTGGTGTAGTACCTATCCATCGAGACTTCGATCTCAGTCAACTGTTCATCTGAGAACTCGATAGGACTTCTGTAATGGGTCGAAAGCAGAAAAAATCTGACAACCTCTGGATCGTACTTTTCAAGAATCTCTTTGATTGTAAAAAAATTACCCAGAGATTTAGACATCTTCTCTTTATCCATTGTGATAAAGCCGTTATGGACCCAATAACGCACAAAAGGTTTTCCGCTGAACGCCTCAGATTGAGCGATTTCATTTTCGTGGTGCGGAAATATCAAGTCCGCGCCACCACCGTGAATATCAAAGCTCTCACCCAGGTGTTTCAGGGACATCGCAGAGCATTCGATATGCCAACCCGGCCTGCCAGGACCCCATGGGCTGTCCCATGCCGGCTCGCCTTCCTTTGATGTTTTCCAAAGCGCAAAATCGATTGGGTCTCTTTTTGCCTCGTTCACCTCAACCCGGGCACCGGAGATAAGTTCATCAATATCACGCTTAGAAAGTTTTCCGTATCCATCAAACTTGCGGGTTGCAAAAAAAACATCACCTTCGACTTCATAAGCATAGTCCTTATCAACAAGTCCCTGAATCATCTCTATAATCTCGGTGATATGTTCCGTGGCCTTAGGTTCCACATCCGCTGGTCGAACGCCAAGCCTTCCCATGTCTTTGTGAAACTCTTCAGTATACTTTTTTGCAACTGCATCCCATGTTATACCTTCCTGCCTTGCACGATTGATTATTTTGTCGTCTATATCCGTAAAATTTCGTACGTACTTAACATCAAATCCTTTATATCCCAGGTATCGACGCATTACATCAAATACGATTGCGCTTCGTGCATGGCCTATGTGACAATGGTCGTAGACAGTGATACCGCAGACATACATGCCTACCTTTCCATCCTGCAACGGAACAAATATATCTTTTTTTCCTGTCAACGTGTTATAAATTCGCATATTAGTTTTCCCCCCAACTTCCATCATACGTTCCAACCTTTCTTCGAGTTCGACTATACGTGTTTCCATCTGTCTGAACCTGTCTTCCATAGGATCAGGCATATGCACATGATCCAGAATCTCTACCGGCCCTCCCTCTTCAATGCGTAGCACCTTCTTTTTTATTACCTTCCCCGGGACCCCAACTACTATGGAATGTGAAGGCACCTGTTCAAGAACAACAGCATTAGCGCCGATTTTAACAAAATCACCTATATTTATAGCGCCCAGCACCTTAGCTCCAGCGCCAACTACCACGTAATTACCCAGAGTCGGATGACGTTTCCCCTGCTCTTTACCAGTACCTCCAAGTGTCACGCCTTGGTATAAAAGGCAATTTTTGCCTATTTCAGTAGTCTCTCCAATAACCACGCCAGCCCCATGATCAATGAAAACCCCTGGAGCAATTTTAGCTCCGGGGTGAATTTCAATACCAGTCAGGAATTTAGCAACCTGAGAAATAAAACGTGGAAAAAACGGAATACCCCGGCGTAAAAGGCGGTGATTTATACGGTACACCAACAGCGCATGAAAACCGGAATAGGAAAATATAACCTCAAGAGGGTTTCGAGCCGCAGGGTCTCGCTCAAACACCGCCTTGTAATCTTCTTTTATCTCAGACCAAAAATCCATGGTTAAGGTATTAATGGTAGCACATGGATATGGAAAGGCGAAAGGTGTAAGGCGTGTCTCTCTCTTCAGATTTCCTTTTAGGCTTCTCTTTAAGCGATCCTCAGAACTTCTTCATAACTGGTCAATCCTTCAGCAGCCTTAATTAGTCCATCCTGACGGAAGGTATGGTATTTTATTGTGCTTGCAGCCTCTTCAAGCCCACTTAAACCAGACTTGGAAAGTATCGCATCCCGGAATTCGTCGTTAGGCAGAATAAGCTCAAACAGACCGATACGATGGCTATACCCGGTAAGTCCGCATGCCGGGCAACCAGTGCTTCTGAACAATTTTGGCGTTGAGATACCTGTAAGTTCCCGCAGTTCTTCAATTAGTTCTTCTGGAGGTTCATAGTCTTCGATGCATTCCTGGCATAGCCTGCGAATCAACCGCTGGCCTAGAATTGCTGTAAGGGATGAGTGAAGCAGAAAAGGAGGAACTTCCATCTCAAGCATAGTTGAGATACTGGCTACGGACTCGTTTGAAAGAAGTCTCCCCATAACAACCGTCTTGGACAGTGATGCATGAAGGGCCGAGATAACTGCCTCACGACTCATCAGTTCGCCAACCATCAAAACATCCATATCCTGCCTAAGTACGGATTGCAGTCCCTTTTCGTAGCTGTAGCCTGCCTTATCGTTAGACTGTCCCTGACTTATTCCCGGCAACCTGTTCTTTACCATTCTCTCAAACGTGAAGATTGCCTTTTCCGATGTCTTCAGGTAGTTCAAAGCAGCATAAATAGTAGAGCTCTTTCCGCTATCGCTTGGACCGGTAATCAGAATAAATCCTCGTGAGCGGGACAAAATTTCCTTAAATTTATCCAGGGTATTTGGAGCAAATCCAAGCTTTCCAAGCCTGAGTTCCTCTTTTGCAAAAGGCTGCTGAAATGTCATAACCATCCGTTCACCATATAGAGACGGCATTGTTGCAATGTCAATATCGTAATACTGGCCCCTGGATCTTGCTCTGAAATAACCTTCGCACGGCACAAGTCTTTTCAGGATATCAATTGAACTGAGGATTTTAATCCTGTTAATGAAGTTCTGCTGTAGTTTAATTGGTGGTTTTGCAAGCAGTTTCAGTCTGCCTTCAACTCTAATATCTATTTCAAAGTAATCCTCGCCGGGCTCCACATGAACGTGGGTGGCTTCCTGTTCTATAGCCGCAAGAATTACCGCATTGACAAGCCTGACAACAGGCGCTTCCTCGGCTGACTGAAGCGCCTCTTCAAGGTCTTCTTCGCTCATCCCCGGTTCGCCTTTGATAATCTCGAGGTCGGTTGACTCATGTATCTTTAGTGACTCTTCCCAGCCCACAGGTTTATCAAAAACATCCCGTATTTTTTGTTCAAGCGAGCTTATACCCGTGACCACCGGAGCTATCTTATGCCCTGTTATATAGGCAAGATCATCAAGAAGAATAAGGTCCTTAGGGTTCGCCATTGCAACTGTAAGTACTCTGTCTTCGAGCTGTATAGGAAGAACAAGGTGTTTTCTTACAAAATTCTCAGGTATGATGGATAGCAGAGGTGGTGTTGGAGAGTAGTTTTCAAGATTGATAGCAGGTGTGTTCAGCTGCCTGCTCAGCAAGTACTCGAGATCCTCTTCAGAAAGAATTTCCATCTTGAGCAACGTTGTACCAAGGCGCTTGCCTGTACGTTTCTGCTCCTCAATCGCCCGGTTTAGGTCTTCCTTGCTGACGATATTCAAGTCAAGCAAAAGCTCACCTATTCTCTGTCTATTCTCCATACAGTTTTCCCTCCTAAATTGTTTTAAAAAAAGACACTTTAAACACCGGAAATCCTCCGGTAAAAGGCATTGAACATGGAATGTATACCAATCAGGCTTCCATAAAGATCCTGAAAAAATTTACTAAATTCACGCTGAACCCTGGAGATATCCATATGACTAAGATCAGGTTTGTGAAGCAGAAAAGGTATTCCAGCTTGCATAAAGTTCGCCCGAACAGATGTAATCGGAAGCGCTGATGTAAGAAGTAAAGGCACATGTGCATAGTCAGCCCGAATACGCTTTAATTTGTTCTGCCCTTCGAAATCATTACCTCTTGCATCTTTAAGGAAATATCCAGTATCCGCCACTAACACCTGAATCTCCAGGGTCTCTGCTGAGTTAAGCGCGTTAAAAAGCTCATCCATGCCTGTAAGAACCTGTGGATTAAATCCAACTTCATGCAATTTGTTTTCAAGGTGTATTCTCATGCGTGCATTATTTTCAAAAAGCAATATCGACAGGGGTAGAGATTTAGAGCCAGGTTCCGCTTCTATTGCTATCTCAACGGGTTTATCAGCGCCCACATAATCTCTGAAAGCCCCCATAGCATCATCCCTGGATACTCCCAGGCCTGTCAATGAGTCAGCGAAGTTGATAACTCTATCTAACAGTTGAACACCCGATTCTTCGTTGTTAGTTTCTGAAAATAAATCCTGGTCTTCAGGAAAATCTTTTTCTATTTTTGGAGCAGTAATGGCTTCGCGATCATAAACCTTGGCCACAATTCCCCCGTCTATTTGGCTTAGGGCCTGTTGAGCAGTAGAACCTTTAGCATTCTTTCCAGCCTTGTCAGAGCGGGGAGGTAACGAATTCTCTGAGGACGAATTAAAATCTTCACCCATGAGCTTGCTTTTGTAAAAAAGGTCTTGAAAAACCTCTTTAAGTATCGCCGGTGTAACAAATTTTTCTTCCACAAAATAAGCATTTAAAAGAGCGGAGTCACAGATTATATTAATTAACCTGGGAGTTCCTCCTGATACACGTGCAACCTCTTTTACTGCCTCTTCTGAAAAAACGGATGTATTTTTAGCTCCCGCCACAGATAATCGGTAACCAATATATGCTGCAACTTCATCCTCGGGTAGTAGTTCCAGGTGATACGATACAATTTCATTGTCTGCCGGATCGACCTTTTTCAGTAACGCTACCCGTTCTTGAAGTTTGGGCAATCCGGCAAGCAGGATTCGCACAGGATGCCGTTCATTAATCTCGATCTCCAGCATTCGCCAGACTTCGTCAAGCGCGAACTCTTCAAGGTTCTGAGCTTCGTCTATTACAAATATCAGAGAGCCATTTCCGCGGGCCTTATCATTCAAAGAACTCTTAAGTCCATTGCGGAGACCGTCCACGTCGGCAGCAGCCAGATCAATTCCTTCAACTCCAAGAGCATGAAGAACAACATGCAGAAACTGGATACGATCATTACCTGCATAATTAAATTGTATAACTTCGATGTCAGAGGGAACAGCCTTAACAAATGATCTTAAAAGCACTGTTTTACCGGAGCCTATTGCTCCTGTAAAAACAACAAGTCTGTTTTTACCAGAGACCAGGGAGGAAAAATGTTCCAGAGCTTTATTGTAAGAGGAACTCAGGTAAAGATAGTCTGGGTCTGGAGTTGGGTTGAACGGTTTGTTTTTAACCTCGAAGTGTTTTTTGTACATTAGTTTTTTAGTTTAGCTAGATTAGTTTAGGTATTTATTTCAGATGGTTAGACTGAAAGCTCAAAGCATCTTAAATAAATCTTAAATAGATCTTAAATAAACTAATATGCCCTTAGTCTACTCAGCTATAATTACATTTCCTTAAGCATACATTACAAAAAATCAAACCGCAAGCATTTTTGCAGCATTCTTACATGCAAAAGGTGACAGACCTCGGGAGAAAAAGATCAGGACCCTGGGAATGATTCCTTTAACTTTTGGTAAAGTTCCTTACTGTCTTCCTTCAAAGTGTACTCCTTTTCCAAACTCTCCATTGGTACCTTTTCCTTTAAATTAAGGACCCTTTCAAGATTGTCCGTTACCAGCATCATCTCAACAAAGCCATCGCTTGCTTTGCTTGGAATCCAGAACGTCTCTATCGAAGACTCCTTGGCAGTAATACCGACTCCCAACTTCCCATAGCTTTTTTTAACGTAAATACCCTCAGTTATTTGTTCTGACACTTGATTTCTCCTTTATCCATTAGTTTTTTTGAAGAGCACATCATATTCGTGCTCAAGAGATGTTATCTCTTCCTTGGTTTTGCTTAACTCTTCTTGAAGTTCAGCAATCCGTACTCTGCTAGCAGCGAGTTCATCGTCTTTTTCTGCCTGATGCGAGTCCATATCCCAATTTTCAACTAATTGTTTTAGCGAAGAGTTTTCCTTCTCAAAAGAGATAATAAGCTCGGAAATCTTATTGTCTACCTCTTTTAACCTGCTCAACTCTTTCGCAGTCTCCTGAGCGCCGGACCCCTGTTCAAGCATTTCAAGAGTGTCTAAAACACTTGCCAGTTCCACCTTCTGCTCGCGGAGAATTTTTATCTGAAGAGAGTTCATTAGAACAACATCCTGGGGTGTTGCCGAAACATTGTCATCTTTATCCTGTTCGAACTCCTGGGCCGATACTTGTTTTTCTGCTTCACTAATCTCTTCCGTTTCTCCTGACTTTTCAACAACACTCGGCTCAGAGGGCTTCTTATCTGGAGAAGACTTTTCTACAGCATAAGCCTTCTCCAGTTCAGACTCCAGACCCCGGATTTCATCCTTAAGAGCTTTAATTTCGGCAATCGTATCTTCTGCTTTAGGTTCCGGTGATACAGCTCGAGCCTCCTCCAGTTCAGATTCTAGCCCTCTAATCCTTTCCTTCAGGGTCTCAACTTCCTCATCCGTACCTTCTTTTTCTTCTTCAGGTTTAGATACGGACTTTGAGTTCTTGCGTAATTTAATTCCAAGCAGCACCACAGCTACAAGAAGAACTATTACGGTCTCTATCAGACCGAGCAGCGCAATATGCGGAATGCCTATCACTATTTTTTCTTCCTCAATAAATTTTGCAGTAAACTTTGCAATCTTCGCCGGTATATCCAGGCTACTGTAAAAACAGCGATTAAAACATTTACAATCAAAAACTGGACAATCGCGTGCCCCCAGCCAGAAGAGCCGGAAGATTCTTCAGAAACCTCAGTTTTAGTTCCAGTTTCAGTCTCAATTAACGCATCCTGTTCCAAAATTTCAACTTTCATATCCATTTCAGGGTATTCAATCCACGCATTGACGTCAAGAACAGGCCTCAACTTCAAGTTGACACCATAAACACCTGCATCAAGAGGATTATGCAGGGAGGCTCTGAAACCTTCAGGAGTTGGCATAAAATCCAGGGCTGTATTGTTTTGACCACTGTTTAGCTCTCCCTCGAGAGTGACCTTTTCAAGAGATAATTCACCGTCGCGACTCCTCAGGCGCACATCCACAAAACCCTGTCCATCAGTCACAATATAATTCACCACCGGAACAAACCACCAATCGTTTACCCTAAAGGCTGTTTCCTTAACACGGGAGAACGTTGAGCCTTCAGCGTTAACCATAAGCTTGTAGGCCCCTGTTTCGTGAAAGCTTATCTCGGCAGAAAAAATCCCGTCACCGGATTCTCTGTCACCCTCTTTTCCGTCATCAAAAAGTTCAATTGTATCTATATCTTCGGCCTTTGGTCCAAAAACAATAAGAGAAAATCTGGTGGACTCAAGTATATCTTTCTCATTAAGAAGTTCGGCATTACGCGTAAGATAAACCTCTACCGGCATACGCATATCCTTGGACAAAAACGGCTCTTTCATCGAACATTCCAACTTAAGATCCGTAATAAGAACCACCTTGTTGCCGTTTCCGTGACTGAAGCTTATGGTCCACGTGCCCTGAACCGGTCGAATCATGGTAAGCAGATCATAAGTCTCTGTCGAAAACCTTTGAAATTCGCTTGATTCTCTAAAGGTTTTTACAACATTACCAGAAGGAGTAATCAGTTGAACCTGCACATCCGGCGACGCTTTTTTTGCAATAAGTGTGGCTTCGGATACAGAGCTATCTATCAAAAACTTATTGCCCGTAACCGGGGTTGCTTCCGGTTTTTTCAGGCTTTCGAAAAACTGTATGAATATCCCATCTAGATCATCGCTTGTTTTGGCAACCGCCATATTTCCACCGCTTTTAAAGGAAATATCTTCAAGCAGTTCAATATCTGATTCTCCGGTAAAAGCGATGCTGAAGATTCTTACTTCAGCAGCCTTGTATCTACCGGTTATTTCTTTTTTGAGACCTCTAATGCTTTGAGCATCACGCTCCGTGTCTCCTGTATCCACCTTTCCATCGGTCATAAGTATCACGATTTTTTCTTGACCGGCCGGAGATTCCTTTTGCTGCACCTCAAGGGCTTTTTGAAGCGCATCAAGTATATCCGTGTAAAGACCACTCGAAGAGACCTTATCAACCGCACGAAAAAGCGTCTTTTTGCTGAATTTATCCCCGGCGCTCTCAAAACCAGCCAGGACTTCCCCTCGAGTGCTGAAGCTGATAACGGCAATTCTGTCCCTGGGTGATAAAAGAGATATAAAAAGCTTAGCCGCCTGCTTTCTCAGGTCATGAGGGTCATTACGTTTCATGCTGCCCGAGCTATCTATGGCAAGAACCACATCAAGGGCCTCAGTGGATGACGTAAGAGCCTTAGCAGACGTGGTTAAAAAGCTACTGAATAAGATTGCTATAGCAACTGCCAGACATAGGTAGGTTTTCAAAGGCATGGCATAGTTGATGAGTCGGTTGTCTAATTGGTTTTGGTTCACAATTATATTTTCGGTCGAAAAAGCTATAACCTGAACCTACTGGGCTGGATAAAGTGTTACAAGCAAATGAAAGAAAGGTGAAAAAGACGATTGGTACCCCCTGCAGGAATCGAACCTGCGACACCAAGTTTAGGAAACTTGTGCTCTATCCTACTGAGCTAAGGGGGCCTAAAATAGAAATAGTCACTTTGGAGATACTCATAAAAGATAAAATAAGGAAATGGCGGGGCGGACGGGGATCGAACCCGCGACCTCCGGCGTGACAGGCCGGCGTTCTAACCAAGCTGAACTACCACCCCACATTTGATGATATTGTATAGCACTATTACTTGAAGACTACAGGATTAATTAAACCTCTATATTACAGTATAGTGGTAGGCGGTACAGGGCTTGAACCTGTGACATCAGCCTTGTAAGGGCTGCGCTCTCCCAGCTGAGCTAACCGCCCGTATTGGTTAGATATATTTATACTTGAAGTGCTGTATGTTTGTCAACCAACTTTATTTTGACACCACTGTAAATTTATTATACCCTCCTCTAGTATAATTCCAATAAATAGGGCTTAACGTCTCTTTGGCAACACTTCCATGTAGTAACGTAAGAACATGAGTGACTGATCGTCTTGTTTCTTGACCATCTATTTTTGAATAGTATATAGTATTATAACGTCATGAAAAAATTACCTATTTCATCTTTGGATTAGTCAAAATAATCCATTTTATTGCAATTTTAATTCCTCAATAAGCTGAGGCAATATTCCCCCTACCCTAAAAAGACAACTCTATTAAATTCAGAGTGTTTACACCTGGTGTCGATTTGTTCTGTTTGGATTGTTTACTAGGGTTGTGGAAGAGTACCAGTTAAAACTATCACTAATTAAACAATTCTCAAAACTAATATAGACATGAGGCTTAATGATGAAAGTAAGTGGTTTTACATTTGTCCGCAATGGTGTATTTTTAGGCTATCCATTTGTGGAGAGTATCAAGTCTGCGTTACCGATATGCGATGAATTTATCGTGGCCCTGGGAGAATCTCAGGATGCTACTCGAGAGCAAATAGAATCAATCGATAGCAATAAAATCCGTACTGTTGAGACCCAATGGAATGAGGCCATGCTCAACAAGGGGTTTGTATATGCTCAGCAAAAAATGATAGGTCTTTTTAATTGCACAGGAGATTGGGCATTTTATTTAGAAGGTGACGAAGTTTTACACGAAGATAACCTTGATACCATTGTAGCAAGTATGCGCGACAACCTGGAACATACCGAGGTTGAAGCGCTTATCTTTGATTATTATCATTTTTATGGTCATCCACAACAAATAGCTATCAGCCCTGGCTGGTATCGTCGGGCACCGCGTATTATCCGAAATACCATTCGTAGCATTGCTCCGGATGGACTGTTCTTTGTGGTACTGAACAAAAATAAACGTGGCCGATACCCTCGCGCAGCCCTTGCTAATGCGCCAATTTATCACTACGGTCATGTCCGTCCTGCATCAAAAATGAGTGCTAAGATTAATGCTGTGAGTAAATATTGGGGGCATAAACCACCAAGTTTTAACCATTATGGAAACATTGATGCAAAAGCACTGGCCTCCTTTTCAGGTACACATCCTGCCGTGATACAGGAATGGTTAGCAAGCGAGGCTGAACACGAGTTCTCGCTCAACCCTGATTACGTTATTTCCCGCAGGGAACGACGACATCGTAAAATGATGAAGTTAGAAGAATTATTCAATTTGGAGTTGAGCAAGAAACATTACAAACTTGTACGATGAAATTTGAGCTAAACCTAGTTAGCCTGGGAACATGGTCTGTAGTAGCAGCTGGTGCTGCCATACCTCTATCGGTGACAGCAACTAGTATATTTCTTTTTTTAAGCGTAATGGCGGAGTTGTTTTCAGGCGGCTATCGTCGTAATAAGCAGATCGTTATAAATAACCCAGTCGTCCAAGTGGCATTACTTCTATTTGCATGGCTGACCGTTTCTCTATTGTACACATCAGCCCCTCTTTATGAAGCCCTCAGATTTTTAGAAAAATATCGCGAGTTGCTGTTGATCGCCTTGCTATTGCCACTATTTATGGAGGAAAAATGGCGTCGTAGAGGATTGAATGCTTTTGTAGCAGCAATGATCATCACCTTGTTTTTGTCTTACCTGAAGTATTTTGGGCTAATCGAGTTTGGCACTGGGGCTCCAAATGAAGGAACTATTTTTAAACATCGTATTACGCAAAACGTATTAATGTCATTAACAGGTTTATGGGTAACCCTGCAATTGCTTAACGGTAATCGACGTTGGTTATGGGGAATTCTATTGGCGCTAATTACATATAATATTTTTTTTCAAGTGGGAGGGCGTATAGGTTATATAATTTTCCCAGTACTAATATTAATGCTTATATATCGACGTTTTGGTTTGAAAAAATATTTAGCAACAGGTACTCTTTTCATTTTACTATTCACTCTATTGTTTGTTACCTCGGATATATTCCATCAGAGAGTTGCGCTTGTATCCAGCAACATTGAACAATACCGGCAAGGCCAGTACACAACATCCACCGCGTTGCGTCTTAGTTTTTACAAAAACACATTGGAACTGATTTATCAAAAACCCTGGCTTGGTTATGGTATTGGTAGTTTTAGTCAAGAATATGCAGAGCATATTAAAGGCAGTGCGTTTCCAGCTACTTCACATCCCCATAACGAATATTTACTCATAGGTGAACAAAGTGGAATAGTTGGTATAATACTATTCGTTTATTTATTGTTCAGGATGTGGTTATCTGCTCGCTGTATGCCTGATAACTATGCTATCTTCATGCAAGGCATAGTTCTTACCATGGCTATTGGCTGTATGTTTAACAGCTTTTTATTAGATAGCGTCGAAGGACATATTTTTGCCTTTATAACCGCTTTATGCTGTGCTACATGGTCACCACCATTAAAAAAATTCCCGTGTTCACAATCGCCGTAATTGTTACCACATATAATTGGCCACAAGCCTTGAGTGCGGTATTATCATGCTTGGAAGAACAATCTTATAAAAAATTCGAAGTTCTGATAGCCGATGACGGCTCTGATAAAAATACGGCTGAGTTGGTTAAATCAATACGTAAACATGTTCATTTTCCACTCCAGCACATCTGGCATGAGAATGATGGTTTTAGAGCAGGTGCAATTAGAAACCGGGCAGTGGCGGCTACAAAATGTGAGTACTTAGTGTTTTTGGACGGTGACTGCCTGGTTAGACCGGATTTTCTTGCACTTCATTCAAATTTTTCCAATCCTACCCATTTTGTTGTTGGCAATCGCGCCATGTTGAGCAAGGCTTTCAGTCAACGCATCTTGGATGAGAAGATGACCGTACAAAATAATGCATGGTGGCAATGGCTGATTAACCGTTATCATGGCGATATCAAAAGGCTGCTGCCACTTTTGCGTTTACCTCTAGGGTTGGCGCGACGCATGCGAAGCCATCGCTGGCAAGGAGCAAAGACATGTAACTTAGGGGTTTGGCGTAAAGATTTTTTAAAGGTAAACGGATTTGATGAAAAATATCAAGGCTGGGGTTATGAGGATTCAGATTTTGTTATTCGTCTCATTCGTGCAGGCATGCTACGCATCGATGGTCACTATGCTTTGGCAGTACTGCATTTATGGCATCTCGAACATAGCCGTCAAGGCACGGAAGAAAATCTGGATCGGTTAAATACAATACAAACAAACAGTAATATTCGGGCTGCACACGGTGTGGATAAATACCTGAGCTAAATTTCTAGCGCTGAATTTTTATCTTTTTTAAAAAAAAGGCCGACTTAAAAGCCGGCCTAGCGGGGCAGTATATTGGGGGATACCTGCCTGCAAGTATTTTTTTTGATTAACGTGTCATATTCACCAGTTCCTGCATAATTTCGTCCGTTGCGGTAACAACTCTGGAGTTGGCCTGAAATCCACGCTGTGCCGAGATCATTCCTACAAACTCATTAGCAAGGTCAACGTTCGATAGCTCCAGTGTGGAGGAAAGCACACTGCCCTGTCCGGCTGATTCCGGTTCACCAATAACAGGCGGACCAGAATTGTAAGATTCGGTAAAGAGATTGTTTCCCTGCTTGGTAAGTCCTTCAGGAGCAATAAACTTTGCCAGAGCTATTTGTCCCACACCGCGTGTTTGGCCATTAGTAAACACACCGGTAATTATACCGTTAGAACTTATCGATACGCTCTGTAACGCACCGGAGCCAAAGCCGTTCTGGTTCTGAAACACTGTTGCAGATGTAGAGCCGTACTGGGTAAGGGATGTAAAATCGAGATCTATGACCTGTCCTTGTGTGGCACCGCCGACAAAATCGAAACTCGGGGTGGATGTTGTCATCCCAGCGTACGCACCGCCTGAAGAAAAGCTGGCAGTTCCCTGTGCGCCAATGGTGTTGATTCCTGATGTAGCCTCTGACGCCGGAAGCACAGCAAACCATTCCCAGGTGTTGCCTGTGGAAGATACATCGTCTTTTCGGAAATAGACGGTGACTTGGTGAGCGTTTCCGAGTGAATCGTACACTGTTATTGATGATGAAAAATTAGATGTTCCAGAAGGATTGGCAACATCGAATGCGGGCTGGTACAGAGGTACGGCTTCGTCACTGGTACTGGATGCCGCCACAGCAATTGCCGGGTGATCAAGGGTTGTAAAACCAAGCATGGCGGTAGATGTTGTTCCTGGATTTTCCCATTCCAGATCGATACTGTTTGCATTGCCAGCGTCATTGGTTATTGAAAATCTCTGGGTAGCAGAATCAAAGCTAACCGTATAAGTATCTGTGCCTGCATTTGCCGCCTCGAGTTGCGTGCTTATTTCAGTAGCTAGTTGATCTGCGGTATAAGTGCCTGCAGTAAGAGTTGCTGTTTGTGCCGCACCATCGTTAAAGTTAATGGTGTTATTTGTTCCATCCACAATTATACTGTCTCCGCCAGATCTCGAGTCGAGATTGGCTGTAATTTTTATGTTGCTTGTAGTACTTGGTGAACTGGACAGAGAAGCAATGTTCAGAGCGTCAATCACCCCGGTGGATGCTCCGGTTGCGTCAAATTGGTATCCAAGCAGAGACAGTCCCTCTGGATTCACTATATAGCCAGCCCGGTCAAGACGCATGCTTCCGGCACGAGTGTAATTTCTTGTTCCGTCTGTGGCTTGTGTTATGAGAAACCCGCTACCGTCCACAGCCAGATCCAAGCCATTAGCTGTGGTTTCGAATGATCCCTGTGAAAATTGAGGACTGACCGAGCTAAGAAATGAGCCACGGCCTATCTGTGAAGCTCCTGACCCACCTGAAAACGTTGAACTCAGCACGTCTCCGAAATTGGCTTTTGACGCCTTGAAGCCGGTTGTGTTCATGTTGGCTATGTTGTCGCCTATAACGCTCAAGGCTGCACCGTTTGAGTTTAATCCGCTGATTCCTGTATAAAGAGATGTCAATATTGCCATAACTACTAACCTCCTTCTATCTGCACTATAGCAGTCATTGGCAGACTGCTGCCGTTTACGGTAATGTACAGAGAATCTCCCTCAAAAGAGACCCTCTCCACTATTCCTCTGGTCATTGTGACAGCTTTCACCTTGTCACCCATTGCATCTATCCCGCTTACATTAAAACTGTAATTTCCTGCTGGCACAGGGTTGCCGTTCATATCTGTTCCGTCCCAGCGTGTATCCTGCCTTCCGGCACCCTGGGCAGCACTGCTTATGGTTTTTACAAGATCCCCGGAAACATCGTATATACTTACATCTACGCTGACTGCGTCACCTTCCATCAGGTAATTAAGATCAGTGCCGCCACCAACTTCTTTGATAGATACAGCACTTCCATCGGCAAGAACATTTTTACCTATCAGGGACGACGCCTGTAATTCGACCTGTGTACTCTGAAGTTCAAAAAGATTTCCGAGTGTTTCGTTTGTGTTAAACAACTGCTCTAATGAACTAAACTGAGCAAGCTGCGCTGTAAAATCAGTGCTATCCATTGGTTTTAGTGGATCCTGTGCCTTTAGCTGTGAGAGAAAAAGCTTCAGGAACTCTTCTTTGCCCAACTCATCTTTGGCAGTGGCTGGTTGTGTCGCAACACTTTCCACTGTGCTTATTCCTGCTATATCTAACAAAGCAAATATACCTCCTTTTAGAATTTAGAATTAAAAAATTTAGAATTAAAAATTAAAAATTCGTAATTCCATTTTTTACGCAAAATATTCACGGAAATCCTGATTTCCCTTTTTGTTATTATTTTGGTCCTGAGAGTCCTGTTTGTATCCTGCCTGGTTTTTGTTTTCACCCCTGCCTTCATTATGCTCAACGTTTGTATTTCCCACCGAGATGCCGCTGCCTGCAAGCTGTCCCTTTAACTCTGGAAGGCCGAATTCCAGCAGATGCCTTGTTGTCACGTTATCAGTGATAATTTGCATATTGAGTTTGCCACCATGAATCCGCAGATCAATGCGCAGCTCGCCCAGCCCGTCAGGTTTCAAACGTAACTGAATATGATCAACACCTTTTTTCACGGCTTGCACCAGAGGTTCACGCACTTGTTCGATAATCTTGGTGCTGACATCCTGCATTGGATGCTTTGCATCAGTTTTGCCCGTTTCAGAGGTAGATATGCCAGCGGAGTTTTCAGCTCCTACTTGCACCGTACCTTTCAGGTTCGAAACATTTAACTCATCTCCCAACTTTTTAGAGCCTGAATGCTCAAGAGTACTCCTGGCATCTTCCTGACCAAAAGCGGCTGATAGTTGTATTTTTTGAGCATCAGCAGGTTTTATTAGATCACCTTGAGTTAGCTGCTCCTGCTGGGGCTTAACAAGATTAAGCGATTTTCGTATATCTACAGACTGCGTTTCACTTTGCAGATCTTTACTAACTGAAACCGCTGTTTTATCGCCAGACTTTAAAATTGCAATATCCTCAGGGCTGAGGCTATTATTTGCAGCACTGCCTGTCTGCCCGTTTTTACTGTTTAAATCATCTTGCGTATTTCCCCCGTAACGAACAAGCAGAGTGCTTATATCCAGGGTTTCACCTTTGCCACCTTTAGCCATAGATATGGTTGTACTGTCAGCACTTACTGCTCCTTTTTTATCGGCATTTTTTCCCTCTTTCATAGCTGAAAGCATACCAGGAAGGACAGCGCTGGCATCAATATTTTCGCCTCTGACCGGGGTGCCAATAGTTGTATTTAAGTTATTTAAATTATATAAAAATTTATTTTCTGTTAATGTTTGAAGAGGCTCAGGAAGGATGTTTGCACCGATATCGGCTTTATTGCCAGGTCCAGTTTCGCCCTTAGTACTTTCTTCTGTCTCCAACACAGCCAAGACATAACTACCCTGTAAAGCAGCATCAGCATCTCCCAAATTTGCTTCTGACTCAGGCATTACTGTCATGGTAACTAGCGGTGCTAAAACAGGAGTGACGGGAACCTGGTCATCATTGTTTTCCTCAGCTCCGCCATCTTGCTCTGCCGAGTCGTATGAAGAAGCTGCTGTCTCTTCTTTTGCTTCTGGAGACGTAACTTCTTTAACGTCAGTATTTGTCTCCCCAGGCTTAGAGTTCTCGTCACCGGGAACTTTGGCATCCTGCTCTTCCAGTGCTCGTTTAAATGATTTTGACAAGCCTTGTTCTGATTGTATCCCTTCTGAAAGTTTAGGTTTATATGCGGATCTGCTGCTGAAACCGATAGCATCCAAGCCGGAATTGCCTGATAACAAAACATTCGATGTGTTCATGCCATGGCAAAAGCAACGACCATGCCAACTCTATGCAGGTTGTAAACAGGCGCTTTTGCTATGGAAGAAAGTGGGCAACTATTGCCAGTAGGGGAAAGTTTTTCCGTTGAACTGCTTTTAAAATGTGGAGGTTGTCATAAAAATGGATCCGTGGAATTTTACTGGTAATGCATTACACCATCATACTCTGCATAAATCACATCACTTCTTTCCGATAAGCGCTTAATTACATCTACTAATCGGTTTGAATCGCTCAGCCCCTCTACAATAAAAACATGTGCACCGCCCGACAACATTGGACGAAGATAATGTAGAGATACCTTGAGGTCTTTAGACAATTTTTTAATGAAATCACTACCTGACGGGTCAGACGTTGCTTCTGTGAATTTGACAATAATTCGAGCGGTTCCCACTGTTACCGGTGTGTTATCGTTGTTCACCTTTGGCGTTTGGCTACCTGCTGTAGCAGCATTTGGAGCACAACCAGTGTTAACAATCAGGCAGAGTAATACTGAGACGAACCTGATAATATATTTTATCTGATGATAATTAACCATGTATAAAATTTTCAAAACATGCAGGACGATAGGAAACCCGCTCAAGAAAAAGCCCGCAAGCAGGAGCTGTAGGCCCGGAAGACCGTCGATCCCGAAGTTCTAGAATTGTGCTTACTTTCTCAGGAGCAATCTTGCCGCGTCCGATTTCCACGGCCAGACCTGCTATATTTCTGACCATGTGGCGAAGAAGCGCATCAGCCTCTATCGTTATTTTAATAAGTCTAGCACAAAATGTAAGACCCATCATTGAAACTGTGGGTTTCCGTTCAATGCTTATTTTAGTGATATTTCTGACCGGATGTTTCGAGGCGCACCCAGCAGCCCGGAAGGAAGAGAAGTCATGCTTGCCAACAAGATACCCCAGTCCTTCTTTCATAGCATCCAAGTCAAGCTGAAAAGGCAAGGACCATGTCCACCTCTTTAGAAAAACAGATGGCCAGGGCTGGTCTTGTATAAAATATGTATAACGTTTGCTGTCAGCGCCATAGCGTGGATGAAAATCATCGGGCGCTGACTCAATCTCAAGAATTCGAATATCTGAAGGAAGATTAGCGTTCAATGCCCGCAAAAGAACATCTTCCGGTAATCTGCTTTGTGTATGAAAAGCCGCGACCTGACCAAGAGCGTGCACTCCGGCATCAGTACGACCGGCTGCTGTAACCCTTGTTTGATCCCTGGTAACCCGGAATACGGCATCTTCTATGAGTTTTTGAATTGAGAGTCCGTTGGGCTGAACCTGCCATCCAACGTAACATGTACCCTCGTACTCTATAAGAAGCCTCAGATATCTCATTTAGCAGCTTGAGGGTTTGTAGTGCAGACAAAAACAGGAGGGAGGTATTTGAACCACTATAGTTTAAGCTTTTTGCAAAACTTCTTTATAAAAAACAATCACAATAACAAAGGGCGAACCTTTTAAGACAAGTGGATTTGAAGTTTTGCTATTTGCCAAATTAACATTTTCAGCTATTTTTCAGCTTCGGACCAGCTCTGTTAAGCTGAGGCAGAGACAGCTCTGTTAAGCTGTTTTGTCAGGCGTGATATCTTTCTTGAGGCAGTATTTCTATGCATAACGCCTTTGGAAGATGCCTTGTCAATACTCCTTATAGCAAGGCGCAATTTTTCTTTTGCAGCCGACATATCGCCCGAGGCGATGGTTGTATCAACCTCTTTTATGGCTGTTTTTAAAGTAGATGTTATATGCCTGTTGCGCAGTCTTTGCTTCTCCATCTGCCGTGCTCTTTTCATTGCCGACTTATTACGTGTTGAACCTGATTTGGTTGCCAACTAAATTATCTCCTCAAAAAACTACTATTACTATTACATGCCCCCAGGGGTCTATGTTTGGATCATAATTTACAACTTAATTTTATACCAGTCAGAAGCACTAAAAGTCAATAGTCGGCATATGTTCTGCTTGGTTCATTCGTGTTCTCGCCTAACCTCTCAATATATCAAACAAAAGCGGTAGCAGGTTAAACATGTAACTTAAATTTTTGTTATATAATTATATTTCGTGACACATTATCAAGAAAATTTCCGCCCGGATTAAGGAGAGGTAAATGTTTACGCAGAAAAACTTTCATTATCTAGACATTTTTATCAAACAATATGAACCCTCTCTTGCAGCAAAAAACATCCAAAACAAACTCAATAACCTGACGTCTGCCGGGCCTGAGAATGTCCTTTATTTATACCGACTTGCAACCGACTATTTAAAAGAAAAAATTTCATCCCCGAAATCACCTCTTAATCACGAACCAATGGAACTGCAAAAGAGTCTTTTTGCAGAGATGGAGTTTTTACTATCGAGTTTTCCAGATGATCCGAGGCATGATTTTATAATCGTGATTCCAGTGGCTGAACGACCGAGGATGCTTGAAAACTGCTTGCAAAGCCTTGTGCGGCATTGCTGTGAATTCGGCTATGGTGGACTTGCCACTCATAACGACTATGGCATGGCGTTCAGAAAGATCAGAGCGATAATCGTGGACGACAGCCGCAACTCTGACAATATAGAGGCCAACAGAAAAATTGTTAATCAGATATCTCTTAAGGGCATTCAATGCCGCTACATAGGTCTTAAGGAGCAGGGCCGCCTTATTGCCAAGTTCGGGAGAAAAAGTAAAAACAAAAACTCACTTCATAGAATCCTGGGTATTTCATCATCTTCAGGCAAGGCACCAGCGCACAAAGGAGCCTCAATCACAAGAAATGTTGCATATCTCAGCATTACAAACGAACTCTTGGCAGAAAAGAACAGTTCTGATACGCTCATATGGTTTTTGGACAGTGACGAAGAATTTACTGTCAGAATGGAGAACGACCTCGGCAGGTTTGAAGCCGACATTATAAGCTACTTTCACACTCTTGACCGCTTATTTACAGAAAATGAGATAGATCTTTTAACAGGAAAAGTAGTGGGTGATCCGCCTGTCTCGCCAGCGGCTATGGTTAACAATCTACTGGAAGACCTTCTGTTTTTCCTTAAAACCTGCTCCAGGCTTAATGCCGAAAATAAATGTGTGTTTCACCAGGCAGAACAATATACTGGTGGTAGTGCGCAATATAATGATATGGTCCACCTTTTCGGCTACCGCAGACCCGGAAAGCCGGTAGCCTATCCCTGTCAGTGTTCCGGCCAGCATTCAGTCTCGGACGGATTTACGGCCTTCGCATCCAGAATTAATGGCTTTTTCCACGGGCTGCATCCAACACGGGAGATACTTTTCATGATAGATAAAAAAGAATCAGTTGACAGTCCTATACCAGCCCGCACTGTATATACCGGTAATTATGTTTTCAGACCAGCCATGCTCAAATATTTTATTCCCTTTGCCAGCCTAAAACTACGTATGGCTGGGCCTGTACTGGGAAGAGTACTTCAATCCAGAATTGGAAAAAGATTTGTCTCAGCCAATATACCTTTACTACACAAGCGTACTATCGGTAAAAAACACCAAAGCGAGTTCAGACATGGGGTCGAGCAGATAGAAGGTGGAGGAGTAGTGGATCTTTCAAGAGAATTTGTAAATCAGTTCTGGGGCGATGTTATGCTCTTTACTATAGAGGAACTTATAGAAACAGGTTTTCCTGATCAGACTGTTGGAAGAGAAGATGTAAAGAAAATTCTTCTGCAAACAAGAAACAACTTGTGGTCTGAATACAAAAAAAGACGCGATCAGATTACTGCAAATATTGATATACTCAGGGAGTTGCTTGAGAACAAAAAACACTGGTGGAACAGAAATGAAAAGTTTGTACATTCAACTAACTTCTTCCGAAAATTTATATGCTCGGTGGAACAAAACTTCACTTCAAATTCAAATGGACAAAAAATACTGGAAAATGAGATAACATCAGGTATAGACACTGCCGGTAAACTTGCAGAACTAGCTGCGGCCATAGAGGCTTATTCTGATGACGAAACAGCTTGGCAACTTAGGAATTTTGTGGATAGGTGAAGTCCGATCCGGATATCGTTATAATGCAGTACCCTGAACTTCTGGATTTTTTGTCTTAGTTTTAAGATTCACTTGACATGCGTTGACTAATCTTTAGACATTGGCTATCATACCAAGTCGTAAATTCCCTGATATCTTTCTTACAGAATGACAAACAATATTAATATAAAGGCAGTCGATAAAGAAGTCTACGAGGCGCTTATAGCCGAAGAGCACAGAGAGCAGGATAAGGTACTGCTTATAGCCTCGGAAAACTACGTATCAAGAGCTGTTTTAGAGGCCCAGGGATCGGTTCTTACCAACAAGTATGCAGAGGGATATCCGGGAAAACGTTATTACGGAGGCTGCGAATTTTCGGATATAGTTGAAACACTTGCTATTGATAGGGCAAAGGATATCTTCAACGCCGAACATGTCAATGTACAGCCACATTCCGGCTCGCAGGCCAATATGGCGGTATTTCTCTCAATGCTGAAACCTGGCGATACAGTGATGGGAATGTCTCTAAGCCATGGTGGACACCTAACACACGGCAGTAGTGTAAGCTTCTCCGGCCAGATCTACAAGTCGGTTTCTTACGGCATTAGTAAAGATACAGGTTTAATAGACTTTGATGAAGTACTGGAACTGGCCCTTAAGCATAAGCCCAAGCTTATAATATGCGGAGCCAGCGCCTACTCTAGAACAATAGATTTCGCTGCTTTTGCAGAGGTGGCCAGCAGTATCGGTGCATACTTAATGGCAGACATAGCCCATATAGCCGGCCTTATTGCAGCCGGAATTCATCCTTCACCCATACCTTATGCGGAATTTGTAACCAGCACCACTCACAAAACTCTTCGCGGCCCCCGTGGCGGTATGATAATGTGCAGATCGGAGTTTGCAAAGCAGATTGACAAGGTAATATTTCCCGGAATACAGGGTGGACCGCTTATGCATGTAATCGCTGCAAAAGCGGTGGCCTTTAAAGAAGCTCAAGCAGAAGCATTCAAGACATATCAAAACCAGGTGGTAAAAAACGCCCGGGTTCTTGCAGAGGAGCTTATGCTTCTGGACTTTAATATTCTCTCTGGAGGAACCGATAATCATCTTATGCTGCTTGATCTTCGCAACTTTAACGTTACCGGTAAAGATGCCGAGGAGACCTTGGACTTGGCAGGTATAACCGCAAATAAGAACTCTATTCCGCATGACGATAGACCCGCAAGAATAACCAGCGGAATACGGCTTGGCACTCCTTCGGTAACTACCAGGGGTATGAAAGAACCAGAGATGATTGAGATAGCCGGAGCTATCAACGATGTAATTAAACAATTTGCAAACAAAAACGTTATACAGAACGTTATACAAAAAAACAGAGAGAAGATGAAAACCCTCTGCGAAAGATTCCCTATCTACTAAATCTTCTTCACAGTCATCCCATAGCTTATAGAACAGCTCCTAAAACGCTTTGGTTTCTAAAGAATTTAAATAACTTTCTCCAAATACCAATCAGTGAGTTTCTTGTTTTTAAACAAATGCCTCACTTGTCTTTATGAAAACAATAACTAATTTTGGATTTATCCCTTCCTCTGAAGAGTCTTAAGAGTTTTCCAGAAACCGGGGTAGGAGGTTGCAATGCAACCGGCATCCTTAATTTTTGACTCACCCTCAGCCTTAAGAGCTGCGACAGCCATTGCCATTGCAATGCGATGATCGCCCCGGCTATAAAACACTCCAGGCAAAAGCCTTTCCTGTCCGCTTATCACCATACCCTCAGGCAACTCATCTACTATCACACCCATGGAACGTAGGCCTTCGGCCATTGACGATATCCGGTCGGATTCCTTAACCCTAAGTTCAGCAACTCCGGATATACTGGTCTCTCCCTCTGCAAGAGCAGCAGCCACACAAATTGCTGGAAACTCATCAATAGCCCTAGGAATAACATCACCTTGGATACTTACACCTTTAAGTGCACTATAACGAACATGTATGTCAGCCACCGGCTCACCAGAGACCTCACGCTTGTTTAATATGCTAAGATCGGCTTCCATATTTTTAAGAATATCAAGAATTCCGGTTCTTGTGGGATTAACACCCACGTTTTCGATCACGATGTCAGAGCCTGGCAGAATAAGCGCAGCCACAATAAAGAAAGCAGCGCTCGATATATCCCCGGGCACAGTAATATCCTGTCCACGAAGCTGCGGTCTACCACTTAGACGTACAGAGAAACCATCAACCTCGAGGTTGACCCCATAGGCTGGCAGCATTCTCTCTGTATGATCGCGTGACTTACCAGGCTCGACAATCTCAGTAACTCCATCACAAAAAAGTCCGGCAAGCAGGATAGAGGTCTTAACCTGAGCGCTGGCCACAGGCGAAACATAACGCATTGCCTTTAAAGCAGATGAGCCATGTACAGCCATAGGCAAAAATCTCCCTTTGCTTCGACCATAAAACCTGGCTCCCATACTTGAAAGAGGAGCAGTAACTCTATCCATAGGTCTTTGCCGCAAGGAGGCATCACCGGTTAATACAGAAAAAAACGGCTGCCCTGAAAGAAGGCCGCACAAAAGCCTGGCAGTAGTGCCTGAATTACCACAATCTATCACATCCTCCGACTCCTTAAGTCCGTCAAGTCCTGAGCCGTGAATAATAATTTCTTCGCCCTCTCCCGTATTCTTTACTGGCACACCCATCATGCGAAAAGCCTTTAGCGTACTCATACAATCCTCTGCACGAAGCGGGTTTTTTATCCTGCTGTCACCATCAGCAAGGCTTGAGAATATAATGGCCCTGTGGGTTATGGATTTATCAGCTGGTACAGTAATGATGCCCTGTAACGGGCCGGAAGAGTTAACTATCTGCAAAGCGGTCTCTGGCCTCCTTGGCCTTAAGAAAGTCTGATTTAAGAGATTCAAAATCAGAACGTTCAAGCAGTTCTCTTAAGCGGGACAAAATATCTTCAAAACAGCTTAATGAATCAAGAACATTTTTTTTATTCATAGAGAATATATCGCACCATATATCAGGTGGACTGGAAGCAATCCTGGTGATATCAAAAAAACCTTTTCCTGCGTTTTTAATTAGTTCATCTCTGCCTGCCACAGTATTTACAAGAGAGTAAGCCACAAGATGAGGCAGGTGGCTCACAGCTGCAAAAACCTTATCGTGCTCATAGGGGTCCATTAAACTCACCCTACTCCCAAGTATGCCCCAAAACTCCTGAAGACGTGATAACTCACACTTTGGAGTTTGCGCAGTAGGAGTAATAATAAATTTAGCCCCTTGAAAAAGATCCGCATGCGCAGATACTGCACCAGAAGTGGAACCTCCGGATATAGGATGCCCCCCAATAAAAGAGACGCCTTCAGGCATCATTGACTCAAGGCTTAAGACAAGATCCCCTTTTACACTACCAACATCAGTAACCAAACACCCGGGTTTAAGGTGCTGCTTTATTTCACCGACTATTTTTTCAAAAATCCCTATCGGGCCTGCAAGTACTACAAGATCAGAATCATAGACGCCCTTAGCAGCATCTGTTTCAAAACCATCTATCGCACCCATGTCAAAAGCCTGTTTCAGGTTTTCCAGGTTGCGGCCCACACCGATAATGTTAGAGACAACCCCTGCGCCTCTGGCAGCCAGCGCCAAAGAACCGCCAACCAGCCCAACACCTATTACAGTCATTTTGGAGAAAATGGGGAGTTTCATTTCAAAATTTATGGATTATAAGAGCTTACAAGAACATCTTCGAAGGCTTTGACAAACCTCTCATTTTCCTCAGGGAGTCCTATTGTAACCCTCAAAGCGTCCGGTCCGGCCGGCCTCACTATCACACCTTTTTGAAGAAGATTGTTATAAATGGTTCTGGATAAAAAACCCTCCGGAAGCTTTATGTAAATGAAATTAGCCTGTGTAGGCAAAAAGACCTGTCCAAGCCTCTGGAGCTCATTATTCAGATAAATCTTTCCTCTGTTATTCATTTCAAGAACCTTTTCAAGATGTTCTTGATCTTTAAGAGCAGAGCAGGCGGCAGCCTGAGCCGGAGTATTGGTGTTAAATGGCTGCCTGACTCTGTTTATGTCTTCAATCACTCGACCGGATCCGATGGCGTAACCAATTCTCAACCCAGCAAGCCCGTACGCCTTTGAAAAAGTCCTCAGTATCAACAAGTCACTCCCCTGCCGCAGAAACGATATAGAGTCGGGAAATCCTGAGTCTGGATCGGTCACATACTCCAGGTAGGCCTCATCCATAATAAGAAGGCAGTTATCAGGCAAGTTCTCAAGCAATGACAAAACCTCTGTCTGCGAAACAATCGTGCCTGTAGGATTATTGGGATTAGCAATAAAAACAAGGCGGGTCTTCTCCGTAAGCCGGTCTGCCATAGCAGGGAGATCGTGCCTGCCGTTCTTTAACGGAATATTACAGCTTATGCCTCCGGCTGCCCGTACCACAGAGTCGTAAACCACAAAAGACGGTTTTGCCATAATAGCCTCGTCTCCGGGCATTAGATATGTCCGAATCGCCATTTCGATAATCTCGTTTGAGCCATTTCCGATAAGAATTTCTTCCGGACTTACTCCCCACTTGGCAGCCAGGGCGTTTTTAAGATGATATCCTCCGCCATCCGGATACCGGTTGATACTGGAAAGAGCTTCTCTTGCAGCCTCTATAGCTTTTGGAGAAGGGCCCAAGGGATTTTCATTTGAAGCAAGTTTTACCGGATTTTCTATACCCAGCTCACGCTCCAATTCATCAATCGGCTTTCCAGGAATATAAGTCTGAATAGTGGAAATATGTTCAGGAACAATCATAAAAATGTTATATAGAATTCAGCTCTGTGGAAGGAGCCGAGGGATATGAACCCAGAATTTTAAGGAACAGGCATGCCTTACTTACTTCCTCAAGCGCCCTTGCCACCGCATCGTCCTCGACGTGCCCCATAAGATCAATAAAAAAAATATACTCCCAAGCCCGCTTTTTTGACGGTCTGGACTGTATACGACTCAGGTTCAAGCCGTGCAGAGAAAAAGGAGCAAGGATATCAAGAAGTGCTCCCGCCTTGTCTTTTATGGATAGAAGCAGAGAAGTTTTATCATGACCGGTCCTATGTGGAATCTCTTTGGATATTACAAGGAACCTTGTAATATTGTTCTGCTTGTCCTGAATTCCTCTACTTATAAAAGCTAGATTGTATCTTCTGGCTGCGTATTCGCTTGCTATAGCCGCTGATTCTGGATCAGCCACCGCCATCTCGGCCGCAACTGCTGTGCTGGATACATCAACAACAGGAATTCCCTTCATATGCATATCCAGCCAATTCCTGCATTGAGCCGTTGGCTGGGGGTGAGAATAAATTTTCCTGATTTTCTCCTTCTCACCAGAAAGAGATAATAGATTATTACTGACATCAAGTAGTATTTCCGAAGAAATTCTTAGTTCAGAATCAATAAACAGATCAATAGTATAAGTTACGATCCCTTCCGTTGAATTCTCAACAGGAACCACACCATACTGGGCATCACCACACTCCACAGCCCTGAAAACGTCTTTAAAACTCGATACGGGTATAAACTGTGTTGAAGATCCGAAGGTTCGAATGGCAGCCTGGTGGCTGAATGTAGCATTCGGCCCGAGATAGGCTACCTGAAGAGGACGCTCAAGCGAGAGCGAACCGGAAAGAATCTCCCTGTATACAGCCTTAAGAGCATCGGCAGGAAAAGGACCGGGATTGATCTTCTCAAGGCGCTGAAATATCAGGCGCTCTCTCTCAGGCGCATAGAAAGAGTTCAAACCGTTTTTCTCTTTAACCCTTCCTACCTCAACAGCCACCTTTGCTCGTTCGTTTATCAGCCGAACTATTTCGCTGTCTATAATGTCAATTTCAGTTCTGAGTTTGTTTAATTCATTTAGTTCATTCATACAATGGCAGTAGCATCCTTAAAAATTTTGAGAAATCTTAAGCAGGTTAAGCTAGTTGAGCTATTTTTTTGCAAGATCTGCATTAAGCACTCTTGGCAACAAAACGCTCCACTTAGGTTTAAAGTAACCTATAACTAAAGATTCTTTCAAATTTTTACCCATTGGGCTTTAAGGAGTTACTCCATAAAAACATCAAGATTCCGCAGGTGTTTCTCTGATTGAACGCTGTTTTTTAATACTCCTCAAACTCGTCATCTAAAGCATAACTACCGCCATTTCCCATATCCAGCGCTACCCCTGCAAGCTTTGAGTTCTCTGCTCTGGCCTTACCTGCAATATGCAAAACTTTTGTCTGCGGCTTTGTACTTGTAACTTTTTTTGAAGCTATTTCTGAAACTATTTCTGAAATAGCTTCTGGAGCTTTTTGAGTAGATGACTCCCAGTGACTGGATGTTGCATCTCTCCTTGCAACTCCGCCACTGTCTTCAACTCTAAAAAAGCCAATGGTTCCCTGAAGCTGTTCCGCCTGGGCAGCTAGCTCTTCCGATGTTGAGGCCATCTCCTCAGAAGCGCTGGCATTTTGCTGTATAACCTGATCTAACTGCTGTATGGCCTTGTTAATCTGCTCAGCTCCTGAATTCTGCTCACTACTTGAAACACTTATTTCCTGTACAAGTTCAGCTGTCCTCTGGATATTGGGTACAAGTTTTTTAAGCATTTCACCGGCCCCTTCGGCCACTGCCACACTGGATGAAGATAGATCACTAATCTCTGCTGCAGCTTCCTGACTGCGTTCGGCAAGCTTTCTGACCTCAGAGGCAACTACCGCAAAACCTTTACCGTGTTCGCCTGCTCGCGCCGCTTCAATAGCGGCGTTCAAGGCCAAAAGATTCGTCTGCCTGGCTATATCTTCAATGATAGAAATTTTACCGGCAATATCTTTCATGGCACTTACAGTCTGTAAAACCGCTTCGCCACCCTGCCTGGCGTCTGTAGCAGATTTAACCGCAATCTGCTCAGTCTGTCGGGCATTGTCAGAGTTCTGCCTGATACCGGCAGCCATCTGTTCCATTGAGGAGGATGTCTCCTCTACAGAGGCTGCCTGTTCTATTGAGCCTTGTGACATTTCTTCTGCACTGGCACTCAACTGCTGGCTTCCTGAAGACACATTATCTGATGCAGACTTTACATCTGCAACTATCTCACGAAATTTTAAAACCATATGTCTCAAAGCATCTGAGAGAATTCCAATCTCATCTTTCTGATTTATATTTATATCAACTGAAAGGTCTCCTTCTGATATTGTTTTTGCAAAGTCTACCCCTTTAGAAAGCGGAGCGGTAATTCCCTTTGTTATTATTACTCCCAGAAATACACCCAGTAAAACTGACGAAGACGCCACTCCTAAAAGCATGCTTAAGGCACTCTTTTTAGAAGCATTGCCGTCTTTTATAGCATTATCCATTGCTTCCCCGGCGAGTTTCTCAACCCCGCTCAGCAAAGCAGCGGCCTCTTCACCGAAATCGTTCAACTTATCCATATCTTTTTCGCTTTTTATGGAGTCCTCAATTGTTATACGATGAGAAGCCATAAGGGTATCTGCTTTCTTTCGAAAACTAGTATAATTTTCATCCATTTTCATAACAGTATCACGAATAGCTTCATTCTTAGTTCCAATAATTGTTTTTCCCTCTACGATACCACCCTCCAGAATTGCTGAGACAGTTCGATCAAATTGAGAACTCCAGTCCTTATATTCTTTTTTTATCTTGCCAAGATCTTCTAAATTACGAGCCTGAATGTATTTTTCCAAAGTAAAACGGGTTTCAGCCATGACTATTTTAAGCTCATTAGCCTGATCAGCCAAAGGGACCTCTTCACTTAAGATAGCCTTTGCCTGATCACCTATATTATTTTTTTTACCTCTTTCAGTAATTTCATCAGCAATTAATGTCTCTACTGAACTCACCTCACTGTAAACGGCATCATATACACGCTCCATTTCCTTCATGAGCCTATCGGATTTTGCCTTTTCTTTCAACGCATCTCTACCCACTTGCATCATCTCATTTGCAGCAATCTTAAATTTATTGTTGTACACTTCATTTGCTGAACGAATCATTGTTGCTAATTCTTCATTCTCGGTTTTTATAACAACTGTTCCATCTTCTAACATAGCGCCTTCTAAAATGGCATCCGCAAAACGATTGAAATCTGCCAATGTCCGGTTATAATTTTGCACAATTGCCTCAAGAAGGCTCTCATCATCTGTAGCAAGAACGGAAGTTGCACTCTTAAATTCCTCCATAGCATTTCTTGCCTTTATGAGTGATATTTCCATCTTGTTAGCCATGTCAACAACCGGTGCCTCTTCATTGCCAACAACAAAAAGATCATGTCCCACTTTCTGAATTCCATTAAAACCGACAAAACTTGCGATTGTCATTAAAAGCAGTAAACTTCCAAAACCTATCGCCAATTTATTCCCTATTTTCAAATTCTTCCACTTCATTATTCACCCTCCGCTAAGGCTTGGATTAGTCTCTGACAAACAGGCCTTATAATAGTAATAATCTCTTTTCGTAACTTTAAAAAAAATATATAGAGGGGAAAACATGTTTTCATCTAAAGGAAAAAGCTTATGCCTAATATAGGGAAATCCCCTATATGTTCGTAAAACAAGTCACAATTATCTCTACTCGGTTATTTTAGCCTTGAATCATCACCCAAATTCCAATGCACCACAGCATTAAGAAACATTTTACGAGAGTCATTGAAGTCCATTTTTTTCTTGATATGGCCCATATAAGTCTCAATTGTTTTTACACTAAGATTTAATTGTTCAGCAATATTGCGTGTTTTCAAACCCTGTCCTATCATTCGAAAAACCTCCAACTCACGGTTACTGAGACTTTCAATAGGAGAAGAGCAAACTCCTATTCGCCCGGTAACGAGTTTACGCAATAGTTTTGACGCCAAAGTATCACTTACAAATATCTCTCCGCTTAGCACCTTACCTATTGCTAACAACAATTTATCGGGCGGCTCATCTTTCATTATATAGCCTTTTGCTCCAGCCCTTAGACAGCGTTCAGCATATAGAGATTCATCGTGCATGGAAAGAACCAAAATCGATATATCAGGATACTGCTGAGAGAAATTTTCTATCACTCTTATAGCACTATTTTGACCAAAAGAAATATCAATAATTGCCAGAGCAGGTATACAAGCAGATATACATTTTAGTGCATCCGAGATATCCTTTGCTTCACAGCAAACTTCCAGATCCGGTTCCCCGTTAATGAGTTGAGAAAGGCCATAACGAACAATAGGATGCTCATCTACAATAATAATTTTATGTTTTAACCTTTTAATGTCTAACATTTTTTGTAATATTTAATTAAATTATAAAAATATATTTTTTTTTGAGTGTTAAGACTCTTAAAAATCTCCGCAAAATAGTCGTAATACATAATTCCTCCATTCAAACTTCTTATTAATTCAATATGCAGATGTATGCAATAAATATGCTAACACAAAAACACCTAATAAAACAATGAGTTGTATAGAGATATGGAAATAAACAGAGTATGGAGTGGATTCCATACTGTATGGAATCCATTCCATAGTTATAAGATATTTTCCAGGTAGCTGAAGCCGGAACAGGCCTGGTTACTGCCTTAACATAATATGAATTCTGACCAAGGGTTTGTCTTTAATTATCAGTTTTCACACTTCTCTGTTTCACACGCCCTGCCCTTTAGATGAAAGAAAAATTTCAGGGTCTTTTTAACCTTTTCGGAGAATATCTTCCCAGAAAAAAATGTTCCAACAACCCTTTTGTTTATCTCGCCAATCGTTGGATAAGGATGTACTGCTGAGGCCAGAGTCGAGAGCTTAATACCTCCATTCATGACAGCCACCCATTCGCTGATCAACTCCCCTGCCTGCGGCCCGAGAATCTGGATGCCGATAGGTTTTTCTTTTTCATCAAGAAGCATTTTTATTTTTCCTATTTTTTCGCCTTCTGCAAGACTTCTGTCGTTACCCTTAAACTCCTCTGTCCAGACTGAATACTTTATACCTGCCGTTTCAGCTCGTTTTTCATTCATCCCTATGCTTGCAAGCTCAGGATCTGTATATGTACACCATGGGAAATAGGTGTAATCCGTTTTTCTGGGCAGACGGAGTACAGCATTACTAAGCACAACACCTCCCTCGTATCCAGCTGCATGAGTAAATTGATAGCCTCCAATAACATCCCCTGCCGCAAAGATATGCTTATGGTTCGTCCTAAGCCTGTTGTCAACACTTAAAAAGCCTTTTTTACTGAAATCCAGCGAGATCCTTTCAAGTTCCAGTCCATCAAGATTGGGTTGTCTTCCAAGGGCAACCAGTATGGTTTCGGCACGCAGGCTTAATGTCTTCTCCCCACTGTTTTTAATGACGATTTCTTTTTCTGAACCAAGATTTTTTGCGCTCAGAATCGCAGAATTTAAGTGAAAGATTACCCCTTCTGAAATCATAACCTCCATGACCTGGTCTGCCATGTCTTTGTCCTCTTTACTTAAAATCTGACTGCTACGCTGAATCACATTAACTTTTGTGCCCAGGCGGCTGAATGCCTGTGCCATTTCGATAGCTATCGGACCTGCGCCAATGACAATCATGGATGCAGGAAGTTTATCAAGAGAGAAAATTTCCTTGTTGGTAATATATGGAGTTTTATCCATGCCCTCCACCGGCGGGATAGCTGGTGATGAGCCTGTGGCTATAAGCCATTTTTTTGCCGAATAGGTCTTTCCGTTTAATCTGACGGCATGCTCGTCTATAAAACTGGCATCCCCGAATTCCACCTTCACACCAAGTTTGCAAAATCTTTCTACTGAATCGTGCTTTTGTATTACACCTATAACTGCATGTATTCTTTTTGCCACATCTTTATAATCCACCGGTTTAAGATCAACTTGAGGAAGACCGAATTTTTCAGCATTTTTCATTAGGTGATAAACATGAGCAGTCTTAATAAGTGTTTTGCTTGGAACACACCCGAAGTGCAGACAGTCGCCGCCCAGAGCTGTTTCTTTTTCGATGAGAATGGTTTTAGCGCCGAACTGGCTTGCACCTGCCGCAACCGTAAGACCTGCCGCTCCACCACCCAGGATTCCTATGTCAAAATCATAATCCGGCATGACAGCCTCCTTGATTCCTTTTAATTTCACCGCAAAGACGCAGAGAGCGCAAAGTTTTATAGCCTATGAACAATTTTAGTTTCTTTGCGACCTCTGCGTCTTTGCGATGAATTATTCCTGGTATTTTTCCTTTCTCGACCGATACAAAGCCAGCACTTTTTTCGTTGTGATCGGAAGCAAACCAAGAAAAACAAAGGACATAATCAGCCCTGGCGAAAGTATCCCTGAAAGGGAATCGATCTTTGCCAGTTCTTTTCCGGCATTTACATAAACCAGTGTTCCGGCCAGCATGCCGACCTGAGATACCCAGAAAAAAGTTTTAAGAGGTATCTTCGTAAGCCCCATGACCAGATTTATAAGCCAGAACGGGAAAACCGGTATCAACCGTAAGGTGAACAGGTAAAAAGCGCCTTCTCTATCAATTCCCTGGTTGATAGTTTCAAGCTTATCACCGAATTTGCTCTGTATCCAGTCTCTTAAGATAAATCTTGAGACAAAACATGCCAGGGTTGCACCGATAGTGCTTGCAAAGGAGACAATCAACGT
>VAPH01054280.1_pt1 | contig 43591 bp, 43 predicted proteins | sample 3393861 | NCBI WGS metagenome assembly VAPH01 (sample SAMN08290439, study PRJNA428436) | hydrothermal vent metagenome | isolation source: Deep-sea hydrothermal vent chimney | place: Atlantic Ocean: South-mid Altantic Ridge | reverse complement strand
TCACTAAGAAATAACGAGAAACATATTTCATTGTCTGAATTAAAAAAGTTAATAAAAAAACAGAAAAATTATTAAATGAGCTACATGATATAATGTAAGGAAGTAAAAAGCATGTTAAGTGAACACTTATAACAATCACGTATAAAAACAGTATCCTGATAAAAAAGGAGATAGCAACATGGACTCAGATAGTGATAAACACAAAAGAGGGCTAAATGGCCAGGGAGGTGCTGATTATTCCAGTGCAGCATGGAGAGCAGGAGATCTTGAAAGACAAAGACAGCAATCCTCGGGAGAGGAAAGCGGCCTCGACGGTGCAGGCCTATTACAATCAGTTTTTGGTTTCCTTGGTGCTTATGTAGGCTGGTATACTCGTGAGAGCTGGGGTTTTGGTTGGGCCGCAGGAATTATGATTGGCTTCATTGGTGGTCTAATTGTAGGTGGGCTTATGTTACGGACTCGCATTGGCCGATATATTTTAGGTGTGCTTGTTGTGGGTATTATCCTTCTTCAATTAGGTGCTTATTATGACGTTATACCTGTAGACAAATTAATAAATTATTTTAAGAATTATTGAATGATGTTGTGAAAAAACATACAAAAGCTTTTTATTGCGGGGTAAACTACAAGTCCGCGCAAGGCTTAAAGGTGATGGAGAGATTATAAAATTAACAGTGACTACAAGTGGTTAGTTTTTATCCCCCCGTCCATTATTACACGTCTTCATCCTTTAGTACTTTCATTGGCCACAAGTAGAAACTGCGAAACAATGGAACATAACAAATCGATATACCGGATCGTCGCAAAAGACGCGCCTCATGGTTAACTCAAATGCTAGAATTCGTAATCAATTTAATACAGGAGAGGAAGTGATGAAAAAACTAATATTTATTACCGTGCTATTTTTTACAATTACTGCTTGCAGCTCATCCAGTAATCTCAGCGGCCTTTACCAATGTAAAAACGGACCCTATAAAAGTCTTGAGTTTAACGATGGGAAAGTCATCCTTGACGCAGGCATAATGAAAAGTCAAGGGACTTATGAAGTCAATGGTCATAATGTAACACTATTCATTAATGGCGAATCTTTAGTACTGAAATCTATCGATGTAGATAAAGGTAAAATTCAAGCTAAGGCAGATGATTTTATTCTTCTGGACTCACAAATAACTCAGTGTGTAAATGATGCATTTCTTAATAAGAACATGCGTTGATAAAGTCTCAGCGATGTATTTAATCTTTGAAGCAGGCTATTCATAAACAAAAATTCTAACAATCAGCTCAAACCGGCCATTTATACGCCGTTTCGCTTCGCTACACTCTGTATAAATGGCCGGTTAGCAAGGCGTAAAAGAAACGGGAGAGGTTATGGTTAAAAAAGTTATAGTGCTTATCGTAATAGGGTTGCCATTCACCGCATGGGGCTTCTATAAGCCAATACGCGTACTCATGCCAGAATTAAATGGCGTAACATGTATCAGCAATACAATTTGCCTGGATGACCCGAATAGAGCAGGAATGGTTCAAGAAGAATGCAATCATATATATAGACGTTCAATATTTTCTAGGGAATATTGAAGCAGAAAATACATGGGAAAAACTTGGTTATAAACCGTACAGAGTTATATAGAGAAAAATAATCAGAAATGCAAAGGCCTAACGAACTCATCCAGAGGGGCTTTCAAACCTGTCGTGGCTTTTGCAAAAAAGCCGCAAAAGCCCCGCCACGCGGAAGAATAGTAATAATGTTTGAAGACCAAATTATTGAGTGGGCGAAGCATATTGGTGTAGATACCAGGAAATACAAGACATAACAAACACTTACCAGTGAAATGAGCGTTAGGGCCAAAAATTAGGAGTAGTCAAATTATGAAAATTTCCATTAAAATGCTTGTACTTGAATTTATGGGGATACTCATGCCGGGGATCGGTCCAGTCGATGCAAACTTACGGATAGATATCATTCCAGATAGCCTGAGATTTTAATTTAACCACTACAGGAGTCAAATTTTGAATCTTGACTGGGTATATTCACAGAGCAGTATTGATTGGAACGAGTTATCCAACCTATATAAAGTCGCCCCTCTCGGTAACAAGCTCCCAGAGGATTTAGAAAAATCTTTTTCAAACAGTATGTTTAAATGTTTTGTCAAAAATCCGGAAAGGCTGATAGGTGTTGGTAGAGCTTTAGCTGATGGAATTGATTGTTCATATATCTGTGATGTAGCCGTTCTTCCTGATCACCAGGGAAAGGGTATAGGCAAGAGTATTATCGAAAAGCTTGTTGAGTGTTCCAGGGGACACAAGAAAATAATTCTGTACTCATATCCAGGGAAGGAGTCTTTTTATAAAAAGTTAGGTTTTAAGCGAATGAATACAGCCATGGCAATTTTTGAAAATCAGAACCAGGCCCTGGTGTCTGGTCTTATAAACGAAACATAACAATGCAATTCTAAGCGGCCGACTAAAATAGTTACCTGCTAAAAACCGGTAACAGTCAGATTAAGTACTGAACTAGTACATATAAATATTGTCATTGTATTATGATTGCCGGCACTCACCGATCAGCATAAACAAGAACAGTTTGATTTACAGACACGTACCTTTTCTTACCCAGGATTATATAATATGCTTGTACGTACACAATTCATCTTACTTTCAATCATTATCACCCTGGTTACGCTGGTACTGGCGATGTTCTGGCCGGTTTTCTACTGGCTGTTCCTTGTTATTCTGCCTTTAGTTTTACTTGGGCTGTATGACATGGTGCAACGCAAACATACGATATTGCGTCTTTATCCTGTTATTGGCCATCTTCGTTTTTTGTTTGAATCGATACGACCGGAGATCCAGCAGTATTTTGTTGAATCGAACACCAATGGCCAGCCGATTAATCGTGAATTCAGGGCGCTGGTGTACCAACGTGCCAAGGGTCAACGCGATACACGTCCGTTCGGTACCTTGTTTGATGTTTATAGAAATGGTTATGAATGGGTTAATCATTCACTTGCACCCAAACCGGTAAACAATAAACATCCACGGATTCGTTTCGGGGGACCCGATTGCAGCCAGCCCTATGAGGCTGCACCATTTAATATATCTGCCATGAGCTTTGGTGCTTTAAGTCAGAACGCCATTCTGGCTCTAAATATGGGCGCGAAAATAGGCGGTTTTTTCCACAATACCGGGGAAGGTGGCATCAGCCCCTACCATCTTGAAAATGGAGGTGACCTGGTCTGGCAAATAGGCACGGGATATTTTGGATGCCGTAATGTAAACGGAGAATTTGACGATGCCTTGTTTAGCGAGAAGGCCCGTCTGGATGTGGTGAAAATGATAGAAATAAAACTTTCACAAGGTGCCAAACCAGGGCACGGTGGAATTTTACCCGAAGTTAAGCTAACGCAGGAAATAGCGGATATTCGCCATGTACCAATGGGACATGATGTCGTGTCCCCTGCTGCACATTCAACCTTCTCGACACCACTGGGGTTACTCGAGTTTGTAGCACGATTACGTCAACTTTCCGGTGGAAAACCGATTGGATTTAAACTGTGTATAGGCAATAAATCGGAATTTCTGGCAATTTGCAAGGCCATGATTGAAACCGGAATTACACCGGACTTTATTACGGTTGATGGTGCCGAGGGAGGTACCGGAGCTGCACCCGTTGAACTCACTAATTCAGTTGGTACGCCATTGCGTGACGGTCTTATTTTTGCTCATAACGCATTAATTGGCTGCGGTTTACGCGACCGGATGCGTATTATAGCCTCTGGTAAAGTTATGTCTGCCTTTCATTTACTGCGTATACTGGCACTAGGTGCAGATACAGTTAATTCGGCACGAGCGATGATGTTTGCATTAGGATGCATCCAGTCGCGGCACTGTAATCAGGACACCTGCCCTGTAGGTATCGCTACTCAAAATCCGTCTCGGTACAAAATGCTGGATATTAATGACAAATCAAAAAGAGTAGCCAACTACCAGGCATCAACAGTTGAGAACCTGATGGAGTTAATCGCTGCAGCCGGTTTAATTAGTCTTGAGGAGGTACAACCCCGGCACATTAATTGTCGCATTAATGGTACAGAGATTAGTAATTATACAAAGCTCTATCCCTGTCTTGCAGAATGTTGCCTGCTTGCTGACAACACATTGCCCAAAACCTGGAAAAATGACTGGGAACAGGCAACCTCGAATTGCTGGTAATATAATAATTCATCCGGCTACAGCATAAATTATATTTGCTGCCAGGTTTGGCTTTGTAATATTAATCTGGCACAAATCAAGTATATACATTGGTGGGTCGGTGGTTTAATTGCTCGATCATTGTATAAAGCGTAGTCAGGTGCAGTCTTGTCTGTCTGGCATACAAAAAACTTGTTAAGCGTCGGCCTTCACCCCGGTATCCGGGCGAACTATAGTACTTCAGTGTTAATATGTAATAACATCATTTAGATATGTTACTAAATGCATCTCTTATCGCACCAAGGTCTCGTCCTGGAATAAGCAGTGCAACAGATACAAGTAATGCGGTCAGCGCAATCCAGTAACGTCTTGAGCATTGCTTGCCTTTAGCAGATAATTTACTGTGCGGCGGGAAACTGAAAATAGCAGAAAAGTTACTCTCTTTGGCATTGTTTTCAGTCTGGTAATAATACTTTACCATCAGGCGATAATAAATAATCGCATAAGTATCGAGCATAATAATAATGCCCAGCAAAGTATCCATTGTTATGTACATATTTAATGGACCTCTGATCCATTCATGAACTCGTATCTTGCACTCGGAAAATCCAGCTTCTGTGTTGCGAATTTTCGTAACAGCTTGCTATTATGTGCGTTTCGACATCTTGAATCTGTATTTTCCGAGAACAATCTGCTTCGTCCAGAATTAATCAGAGGCTCCTTAATTATAAATCAAGTGTTCCGGTAAACTGGATTTATGGATATAAATACTATTATTTTCAATAAATAGCAAACCTTCCTTTTTTAACTGGCTAATAATACTGCTGACTGTTTGCCGCGTTGAACTTACCATATCTGCAATTTCCTGGTGAGTGAGATGTATATTTAAACACAACGTATCCTGCTTCTGTGCGCCGTAGAGCATACTCATTCTGATCAGTAATTTAATAATACGAGATGTGACATCATCTGATGTCAAGTTAGTCAACATATCAGATAAACCACGCAGACGACATGACAGTAAACCGATAATCGCCATTGATGCATCGGGATGCTGTAGTAAAAAATTATTAAAGGCAAAACGTTTTATTAAATAGACATTAGACGGTGCACACGTTTGTGCATAAACAGAGCGACGTGCGCCACGAGTAATTTCAGATAAGCCAAAGACCTCACCTGGAAAACAAAACCATAAAATTACTTCTTTACCATGTGAAGACAATTCATAAATCTTTACCTGACCAGTTTTAAGAATATAAACATACTCCGATTCTGTGCCGGCACTGAATACAAGTTGTGATTTAGAAAAGTAGCGTTGCTCAGAAATTTTCAACAACGCATCCTTATCAAACATAGATAACTTATTTATAAAGTCTGATGTTTGTACAAACCAGTTTGAACTATTCGTCGTCATATTGATGCTTAATGTTCTTAGTTGCTTATTTAGTTATAAACTAACATGAAAATGTCAGCCAGCCGACAGATTTATACAACGAAGCCTGACATATTACAATTCAATAATAAATCGTTCGTAATATGCAACATAGATTACAAATGACAATAATACTAGCTTACACACAGGTGTAAAACAGGAGGGTTTTATGAATACAGCCACAGCAGAGTGGGGCGTTGTTCAGTATTTAGTAAGCAATATTGAAGCAACAGGCAAAAACCCCAAGCGAGTGATTACTGGATTTTTTGCCGCCTGGATATTATTTGCTTTAATTTTGTGGGTTTTTCCACGACCTGAAGGGTTAAGCCAACATGGTATGGCTGTTCTCGCGATTGTCGTGTGGGCCAGCATCATGTGGGTGTCAGAAGCCTTACCTGTCGGGATTACCGGTATTTCAGTACCTACATTATTAATTCTAACACATGGTATTGCCTGGGTTGAAAAAAAGGGACACCTGGTTCCACCCATGCATATAGTATTCTCCGGGTTTACCAAGCATGTTGTCTGGCTATCTTTGTTTGCATTTCTGGTTGGTGCGATGATGCAGCTACTTAAGCTGGACAGACGAATTGCCCTGGGTGTGCTGGATAAAATCAAGGCATCCAATGTTGGGCGAGTTATCTGGGGTATGTTTTTTGTGAACATTATTCTTGCATTTCTAATTCCAGCGGCGAATGCACGCGCTGCTACCTTGTTGCCTGTTGTAAAAGGGATTACTAATTTATTAGGTGATTCACCCGAGGAAAAAGAAGCGAAAAAAGCCATACTTATTCAGTCACTCGTATACGGTACGATGATTTGCGGTGTGTTTATATTAACGGCACATTTACCTAACTTGATCATGGTAGGCATTTTTTCCAATAATGGTTTTGAAGGGCTTGGTTATCTCGACTGGATGTTGTTGCAATTCCCGTATCTCGGTATGTTCGTATTAACACAGTGGTGGGTGCGTTATCATTTTAATACCGGCGGAATAAAAATTGCCGGAGGCCATGAAAGAATTCATGCCGAACATAAATCACTGGGTAAAATGTCCACGTCAGAATGGATGCTGGTGAGTGTGTTTGTGATAATCGCACTTTTATTTATGATGGGTAAAGGTAGCCCTATCATCGAATTACACGGGTTTAAGTTAGGTGTAATTGGCCTGGTGGGTATTTTAATTTTGTTCACACCTGGATTATTTCCTTTCACATGGAACCAGGTGCAGGCTAAAACCATTTGGGGAACATTTCTGTTGCTCGGTGGGGCCATTACAATGACGGCTGCCATGTCAAAATCGGGGCTGGCACAATGGCTGGCTGATGGAATTCATGGCGCTGTTGTTGGTCATTCATGGTATATGATCCTGTTAATCATGATGGCTGGTACGCATATTATCCGTATCGGTATGTTATCGAATGTGGCGGCCATAGCAATGTTAGCCCCCATTGTATTTGCGATGGCACCTGCACTTAACTTGCACCCGGTAGCTTTTACCTTGTTGGTGTGTGATACCGACACCTACGCCTACTTATTACCGACACAAATTACAGCTGCAGTTATTGCCTATGGCTCCGACGAATTCAGTGTGGCAGATTATGCCAAGGCGGGCTGGGTGTGTGTTTTGATAGCCATTGCATATGGTATTCTTATTATTGCCCCGTGGTATGCCTTTCTTGGCTTGCCTGTTTGGGATGCAACGGTACCGTGGCCATTTTGAGTGTTGGCTCCTTGCGCAGGCTGTTTGAAATACAGTATAAATTATTTTGCTAATTTTGATTGACCAATTAAAGTATAGAAATATTTTTTATTCGAGGTAAATATATGAAAAAGATGTCCGACTCCGTACTGAAGAAAAAATTAGGTAACTATACTGCACCCAGGGGTTTGTATAGCAAAACTAAAGATATGGACTTTCTTGGCAAAGTAACATGCAATGTCGTAGATAAATTAGTAGCAGGTAGTTGGCAGGAAATTATACTGGATTATGAGGTTGGTGCTTCCGGCATTGCTGATGGCGCATGGTTAAAAGCGACCTTTAAATTTTATTCGGATTGGGCATTATTTCAAACAACCGATCCCGGTGCCGCCAATTACGTTTCTGCGGAATACCAGGCGGGAGAATTGGCCAAGGGACAGTCGCCCGCGACTGTGCAGTCATTAAAGGTACGCTTCGATCAAAAAGGGCATGAACGCCCGTTTCAAAAGGCGATTATTGTCGATACGGTCGATGGTTTTGTAAAACCGGGCGACCATATCATTATCCGTCTGGGTGATCGCCGCTTTGGCGGACCCGGTACACGTATCCAGACCTTTGTTGAAAAAGGCTTCCGTTTTCGCTGTTATATAGATCCACTTGGTACGTCACGTTTTTGCGATATTCCCGGAGATATTGAATTTGATATTATTCCCGGTGTACCGGCACAAATAGTAATATCAGGCTCGCGTTTAGTTAAAAAAGGTGTGGCCGTTCCCTTACGTGTTCGTATCGAGGATGGCTGGGGTAATACCTGCTGGAATCTGGAAAAAGAAAAAATAGATATTCATGCTGCACTTGATGGTGCGGAGGTTTATAACCATAAAGTATCTTTAAATAAAAACGGCTGGACATATGTAAATATTACTGATTTGCCAACTGACAAAGACGGAGAGCTGGATATAACGGCAAGTTTAAGCACACACCACCAGGTTGCAGATGAGCATTTTTATATTACGATAGACTCAAACATAGATATCCCCAGGAGTTATTTCGGCGATTTACATGTGCATTCCGATGATACCGTTGGCACAAATTCTACATCCTATAACTTATCGTATGGCCGTGATATTGCCGGGCTGGACGTACTGGGTTATACCGCAAATGATTTTCAAATTACAAAAAAACGTTGGGAAGATGCGGTTGATCTAATTAATGAATTAAACGTCGAAGGTGAGTTTGTCTGTTATCCGGGAACGGAGTGGTGTGGTAACTCCTGTGCCGGTGGTGACCATAACGTGGTATTTTTACGTGATAATGAAACACCGCAATTTCCTTTTGATGCCGATGGTAATGTGGCGCGCTCCTTTGAGTGGAACGAAGACATGGAGGGCGACACCATTATGCCAGGGGCCTGGCCATTGGAAGAATTATGGGCAACATATATTCATGATCCTGAAGGCCATTTGCTGATGCCACATGTGGGTGGACGTCGGTGCAATATGGACTGGAATCATCCCTTGCTGGAACGGCTGGTTGAAATTGAATCTGCATGGGGGCACTTTCCGTGGCTGTATGCAGACGTTATGAGCAAGGGTTACAAGCTTGGTGCATCTGCAAATGGAGATGAGCATCGTGGTCGTTGTGGCGGTGGCGTACCGGGTACCGCTGTATTTGGTACGAAGGGCGGTGTGACAGGTATTGTAGCGAAAAAATTGAACCGTAAAACCATTGGTGAAGCGGTGCGTGCACGCCATACCTGGGCAACAACGGGGGAGCGTCTAGTAGGTTTAACCACCTGCAATGGGAAAATTCAAGGTGATGAAATTGACTCAACAGGCACTGTTGATATTAATTATCGTTTTCTTGGCGATAGCGGCTGGGATGAAATCGCTGCCTTCGATCACAGCGGTAAATTCTGGTCACGCAACATGCAGGAGGAGGCCGGCTATTCTGACCGTAAAATTCGTATCCGCTGGGGCGGGGCAAGAATTAAAGACCGCTATCGTTGGGCGGACTGGAGTGGCACCATTACCATTACCAATGGTGTAATCAATAGCTATGAATCACACGGTTTTGAACACAGTGAGGAAACCGCAGGTCGTCAGGGTGCTACAAAAATAAAATTTCGTTCCGATACCTACGGTGATGCCGACGCAATCGATATTGATGTAAGCAACCTGGAAAACTGTAGTATACGTGTACAAGGTACAATTGATGGTTATGTAAAAGTTGGCAACCCACTCGAAGGTAACCCCTTTGTGCATTGCCCGACATTTGACTGGGAAATCACCGGTAAAGAATTATTAGAGGGGGGTGCATTACGCCAGGAACTCGGCGGCACCGAATTATTTCTAGCTGCAGAGCGTTTAAGTGAGCAAGCCATGCCACGAGAAGTAACGGGAACTTTACAAGTGACGCCTGAAAATGGACCGCATGGATTCCGTCCGGTTTATTTCGCTGCACGCCAGATTGATGATGCAAAAGTCTGGACATCGGCCATGTTTATTACATTTAAATAATAAGAACGCGATCTCCCCTTTGTTCTTGTAGAGCAAAAGATACAGGATTATTTTTTCTGTTTTTTTGCTCTTTTTTTTACGGTGGTATCAAGCCGTATAAATACATGCCCGTTTTGGAATAAATTATTTACCTGTGGTTAAGCCATGCTTGTTATAAATGCCTGATGCGGTATCACTCAACATAAAATCAAGAAACAGCTTGCCCCATTTACCAGTACTTTTCATTAAACCAATATGGTAATCGGTCGTAACCGGGTTGCTGGTTTTAATCTCGATAAACTCAAAATCATCAGGAAATATTCGTGTATAACGCAACGCCAGGTGGTAATACATAACTGCTACATCTGCACGATTTTCAAAAATTGTTTGTGGTACTTCACGATGGTGTATGGATTCACCAAATATAGTCAGGCTCGAATTTTTATCAATTAAATCGGCGAAGGTTTTATCATCCAGGCCTTTTTCCTGTGCAGTATTGAGTAAAGTTTGTTTATAGATATCATAACTGGCCATTTCTGTATCAGGGTTCGATATAGTCAGACGCACATCATCACGTAGTAAGTCTGCAATATCGGTAATTGCCTTTGGGTTCCCTTTTTTTAACAATAAAACATTGCCACGACTGCGTGCAAACATCTGGTGAGAAGCTACCTGATTTTGTTCCATTAGCTTATCAAGGATATTTGCCGGGCTGATAAATACATGAGGCATAACGTTTAAATACAGATTTCCCAGCATGACGCCACCCTGTAAAACGGATTCCAGAATAACCTTGGGGGGAGTAGTTGCATAAAAAATATCACCAACATCGGGGTGGAGATTTAAAAATGCCTGGCAGCAAGCCTCCAGTGCCATATGATGGTTGCCGTCTGAAAAAACAACCAGCCTGGCTGCAACGGGGTCACCATGAAAATCGAGACACAAATTTGAACCGGCCTGATTCCAGCAAAAGGATTTGTTTAATTCCGGCCTGCTTGTCTCAACAGGCCAGTTTAATCGTTTACTCATATATTAAATATATGTAACTTATTGATTAAATGCAACTATTTACATCCATCCAGATCAAATTATTACATAAAATATACCCATTTTCTCAATATTCATTCCGAGTAAAACAGGCCCAGGCCCCGCGCAACCGGACAAGCAAGAGCATATACATCATAAGGGTTTTTCACCTGCGAATATAAGTATACTTGTCAATATCTCGGTAGCAGAAAAATATAGCGCTGATAGATTCGATGACATAATTTTGAAAACCATAAGAGCTGTAAAGAAACCAAAATAAAACAACTTACATTACAGCAGGAATATGACGCAATGGGTAGAAAAGACTCATGCTATGAAGGGGTATTTGCCATAGAGTTGTCGGGTCTGATGGTAAATTGGCTGGTTATGGTGGAGGGCTGTAACGAAAAAAAGTGGTTGCTTGAATTCGAAAGAGAAGGTTCCGGGTAGAGTTGAAAAATACACCGGTTAATACCAAACGTAATATGGCTAAGCCGATCTGAGAGGGAATATGAAAACAATTGGTCTTCTGGGTGGTATGAGCTGGGAAAGTACAGCAGATTACTATCGTGCGATAAATAAAGGCGTTAAAAAAGCACTTGGCGGTTTGCATTCCGCAAAGATTGTGATGTACAGCGTTGATTTCGATCCGATAGAGAAACTACAACAAAAAGGTGACTGGAGAGCCACTGCGAAGCTGTTATCAGAAGCAGCCAAAAACGTACAATCTGCAGGCGCTGATTTTTTGCTTATCTGTACGAATACTATGCATAAGGTTGCCCCCCAAATAGAGGAGGCAATAGATATACCATTGCTCCACATAGCCGATGCCACGGCAGGAGCGCTGCTTAAATGCGGGATCAGGAGGGTGGGCTTGCTGGGCACAAGATTCACAATGGAGCAGGCGTTCTACAAGGACCGATTGATTGAGAAATACGGGTTGGATGTACTGGTGCCGAATAATGCTGATCGACAAGTCGTTCATAATATAATCTATCAAGAACTTTGTTCAGGAAAAATTGAAACCGGCTCAAAAGCTGAGTATTTGCGCATAATTGACTTATTGGATAATCAAGGCGCAGAGGCAGTAATTCTTGGTTGTACAGAGATTGGAATGTTGGTGAACCAGAGGGACACCAACGTAAAACTATTTGATACCACGGCTATTCACGCAGAGATGGCGGTAGAATATGCAATATGACACAAATGAGCCACCAGCCCGTTAACAGGCATTGAGGTATTATTTTGTCTCACATAGCGAGACAAAACAAGAAACGATTAAAAAGGTTACACTTTACCTGTCATGGTTACCGTACCTACAATGATATTGCCTATGCAGGGTGTCAGGAGTTACCAGGATTTTCCTGTGAAGACAAGTATTCTACCCAGGCTAACGCGCTATAGACGCTGAATTTGATGAAATTAGAAAATATTTTCAGGTTCCCATGGAGGATGAGGGTTTTAATATAATCATGTGCCCATAATGGCAGCCTGATAAACTTAACCAAAGGTCTTTTAAAAAGACACACGGTTTTCTGCGTTTGATAAGGTCATGAACCCTTTGAATCATTTCTGATGAGAATGTTATAATCCGGGTAAATAGAATATAAGTAAATCTCATAGGGAATAAATACGGGATGAGATGTATGGCACGTCAATAAAGCCGGCAGGGTGTATTACGGATCTGGAAAGCAACAGAATTACAGGGTATATAAATGAAAAGCGAGATCTATCTAGTGAGGCATAAAAAACTATTTGAGCGCGCTCACCCGGAGCCATACGTGCTGGCAAGCACTGTTCAATTCAGACGACATACAATATACAAATAACCGGAAAGAACGGGAACATGGGCCAGGATCTGAAATCTATAATTGATGGTTATAAAAGTGACAGGGAGACAGTTTATAATAGCTGGTTTGTGAATAATGATGAACGGTTAAAGGCATTTCGAACTATCCGAAGGGGTGTATTCGATGTAATAGAGGATATAAAAAACGGGCATTTTGGAAATGACTTCAAGGAATCATCTCTGGAAATCGTACTAAACTGTATCACGGAACAAAAACAGGTATTTAAAGGTGCTGCGCATCCATTTTACTGGAAGCCAAAATTACGAATTCCTGATATCTATGAAGACGAGGAAAATAAAATTGCCTTTGGCCAGTTTCTGGAAAAATGCATAAATGCCACAAAAGATGAACAAATAATTAAAGAAATCATCCTGCTGGATCAGCGAAAAATTAAGGGCCTGGGCCCAGCAGTTGCCAGTATTCTATATTTTCTGCACCCTACCATTATACCCCCATGTAATACGGCTATCGTTAACGGTTTTAATACCCTGTTCAGGGATAAAGTCAAACTCGGATCATGGTCAGAATATCTGAGAATGAGAGAGGTTATAATAGAGAAAAATAATACACTAAAGTCTGAGCTGTCGAACGATCTGGGTGCTTTTGCGGGCCTTCTGTTTGACGTTGGTGAAAGGAAATTATTGATAAGTGACGACCATCTTTCTGATGAAGAAAGAATAAAAATTGAAAAAAAGATTAAAAAACGGCATAAGGAGGTTATGAATGAAATGGAGGAAGAAGACCTCCATACTGAGATGCAGCATCATATCCTTACCATTGGAAATTCTATCGGGTACGATGTTATTGCCGCTGCAAATGACAGGTCAAAATGTCACAATGGTAATAATCTGTCTTTTATTTGTATAAATAAATTCCCGGAAATAGATGTTGATAAAGACACGTATAAAACAATAACGCTTATTGATGCAATCTGGTTTGAAAAGGATTCAAATAAAATTACCTGTGCCTTTGAGGTAGAAAAAAGTACATCTATCTACTCGGGAATATTAAGGTTGACCGATCTTTATTATTCATTTCCAGACAACCTGCCATCTTTGTACCTTATCATTCCTGATAAACGGGAGAAAGAAGTAATCCTGCAGTTACAGAGGCCATCAATTAAAAACAGTGATATTGAGATTCACTACATACTCTTTAGTGAGTTAAGAAACGATTGTGATGCAATCTGCAAGTATGGAGAAAATAAAGATATCCTCAAAAAAATATCAAAGGTGGTGAATTAAAATTAATATTCGGGGTCAATAGAGTTTTAGGCCAGGTGTTCTATCTGAATATAAGTTTTAACTCTGACCCCGAATATACCATTAAAAGAGAGATAAAATATGGCAACCCCCGATAAATATGAATTAAAAGAGCGAGAACGCAGTAACTGGTCATCGGCAGCAGAAGGCTGGCGCAGACGTGATGAGTTATTACGCAAGGGTGCGGCACCCGTCACCGAACGTATGCTTGAACTGTCCGGGATATCCTCCGGGTCCAGAATGCTTGATATTGCATCGGGCACGGGAGAACCGGCGATATCGGCGGCACAAATTGTTGGTGAGTCTGGCAAGGTTATCGGTATTGATCTGGTCGATGAGATGCTCGCCGTTGCCCGTGAGAAAACGGCAAAAACAAATCTCAATAATATTGAATTCCATTGCATCGATGCTGAAACGCTGGATTATACAACTGCTTCGTTTGACGCGGTGACCATCCGTTGGGGGTTGATGTTTATGCCAGAGCCACAAGCCTGCCTCGCTGCCGCCTATAAGGCACTAAAACAGAATGGACGCATTAGCCTGGCCTGCTGGGCTGCCCCGGATAAAAATCCCTTTGTGGGCGTCCTTATCAAGACATTAGGCAACTACATGGATATCCCGACACCACCTCCCGGTACTCCCGGTATTTTCGCTTTTGCGGATGCAGAACGCTTGCAAAATGTCATCAGGTCAGCAGGCTTCAGAAATATCATACTGGAAGAGATGACAATTGATGTTGTTGAGGTTAATGACGGCCGCGCCTATTGGGATGCGATGTCAGATTTGGCTGCACCAGTCATGGCGCTTGTCAGGCAGTTGGATGAGTCGGTTCGATCGAACTATATTGATGAGGTAATCAAGGTTGCAGATGCATTGAAGCAAGGCGAAACATTGTGCATGAAAGGTACCACATGGATTGCTTCTGCCGATAAATAAAAAAGGAGAAATTTAATGGGAGATGTAGTAACACAGGATAAGCCAACCTCACAGGGCACAGCTAAAATTGTGTATATCCTCTATCTTGCGGGTATTGTCTTTCCTGTTACTGGAATAATCGGCGTGGTAATGGCATACATCAATAGAGGTGATGCCCCCGAATGGCTGAAAAGTCACTATCAGTTGCAAATCAGAACCTTCTGGATAGGCGCCTTATACATATTGATCGGTATAATACTCACTTTCTTTATTATCGGCTATTTCGTTCTTTTGTTCTGGGTTATCTGGCTGATTATTCGTTGTATTAAAGGCATGAAGTCGCTTGACCTGAAAGAGGCCCATCCAGATCCGGTTGGATGGATGTTCTGACCGGTAGCGGAGACAAATTAATATGACGGTAATTTCCAGTTGCATTATTTCCTGCATATTCACCAGTTGTATGTAACGTGGGCCTGAATATGGAAAAAATGTGAGAGTACACTATTTGCAGCATGTGCCATTTGAAGGGTTGAGTAGCATTGAATCCGTTTTGAAGGGAAAGGGGCATCAATTATCTTCTACTCATTTATATGATGGCCAGCCTTTACCGCCAGTCAATGATATTGACTGGCTTATTGTCATGGGCGGGCCTATGGGTATATATGAGGAAAATATCTATCCCTGGCTGAGTGAGGAAAAACAATTTATAAAAAAGGTCATTAACGCAGGGAAAATTGTATTGGGTATTTGCCTTGGTGCCCAGCTTATTGCCAGCACACTAGGAGCAAAAGTGTATAAAAATAAATATCGGGAAATAGGTTGGTTTAATATCAGACGTTCACCCGATACAATAAATACTATATTATCCACGGCAATGCCTGAGCTGGCAGAGGTATTTCACTGGCATGGCGATACCTTCGATATTCCGGAAGGGGCCAGCATTCTTGCCGAAAGCGAGGCATGTAAAAACCAGGGGTTTATCATCGATGACCGTGTTGTGGCATTACAGTTTCATCTGGAAACAACTGTGGAGTCGGCAAAAGCACTTATAGAAAACTGTTCTGGTGAACTCGATGGTTCTGTGTATGTACAGACAGAAAATGAATTACTTTCAAACATACAAAGGTTCATAAGTATTAATCGAATTATGATCGATGTATTGAATGCACTGGAAGAAAAAAACACCTGACAATGAAACGGAGAGGTTCCGTGAGTAATCCAGCTAATGACTAAACGGGATGATCTTGCTGCTCATCAGTCCGGAACACTTATGATAGAAGTACTGACGCCTTCAGAAGAACACATTCAGTTAATTGGTGGCGTTGCTATTGTCAATGTTAGAATGCATATATCAGGTAGTTACGCCGGCGTTTCATCTGAGAGTGATTTTCGATTTACCCGTGTTTGGGTACATACTTCTGGTGGATCATGTCCGGATTACGGGTTAGCTCTAAACGCACTTGCCGCTTACCTTTCAGCTACATCCGTCATGGGTTAACGGGACGGCAGTAATTTGTCATATTGCTCTCCATCGATATAAAACCACTGTCCATTTTCTTTCACAAAATGACTCTGTTCGTGGAGTTGATGGGCCTTTCCGTTGATCTTGTATGTGGCAATGAATTCAACCGTATTGTCGGTTGCGGCAATAATTCTGAGCCTTGTCCATTGCACACTGTCATCCATATTTTTTGAAATTGTTTCTGGCCGGGTAGTGTGGTGCCAGGTTTGTAACAGGTATGCATTGTTCTGTAATGCATAGGCACTGAACCTGGACCGCATCAGTTTTTCTGCGCCGGGCGCGTGTGTTGAACCTTGCATGTACTGTCCACAACATTCGTTCAGGCCCAGGCCGGAACCACATGGGCATTGGCCCACTGTGACCGGGCTACGTTTTTTACCCACTGTAGACGTGCCCTTGTACGCGTTGCACAAGTACCTTTGCCAACTGGGCGGTTGCCGGTCCAATATGATGGCGGTTGCCGTAAACCAGATACAATGTGGCATTGTAAATTTTGCCTTCGCGTAAGGGCAGGATACTGAGTTCGCCTCTGGTCAGGTGTTCACAAATCATGTGCCGTGGTAACCAGCCATAACCCATGCCGTTTCGTATCAACTGGAGTGATGCCTCAATACTGGAGACGCGCCATTGATGCTCGGCCCCCAGCCAGCCCAGGTTACGTTTATGTTCCTTGCCGGAATCGCTGATGATGATTTGCATCTGGTCACGCAGCTGGTCAATTGTCAGGGGTCCCTCAAGCCGATGAAGGGCGTGGTCGGGGTGGGCCACTGCAACGAATTCGATTTGCATGATTTCATCACCGAGCAGGTCATTGGGAACCCGGTGGCTGATGGCCAGGTCTGCCTCGCCGGCCGCCAGTTTCTCATCGGCCCCCGACAGAACCACCTGTTCCAACTGGATTCTGGTCTGGCCACATTCACGACGAAATTGCCGGAGTGCCTGGATCAGGATAGTGAAGGGAAAGGAGGCATCGACCACCAGCCGGATTTCGGCCTCACGACCGCTACCGACATCCGCTGCCAGTTGTTCAAGTTCGCCGGCATCCTCGACCAGTGTTCGCGCACGTTGCAGGATCATTTTACCGGCCTCTGTCAATTCGGCCTTGCGTCCCCTGACGATTAGTATTTCCATACCAAGCTGTTCCTCCAGCCTGCGAATGGCATAACTGACGGTGGACTGGCTTCGGTGCAGGGCCTCTGCTGCCTGTGCATATCCACCCTGGTCTACCACGGCTTGCAGCGTCCTCCACTGATCCAGTGTCACCCTTGGTGTCTTCATATCGTTATTATATCTATAATATAGATAATTACAGCCTAAATAATGAACTTTTATATCTAAATAATACTGCCATAATCAAAATACACAGACTTGAGAGGAGCATGATGATGAAAAACGGGGCATATTTAACGGGTCGAATCCTGCTGGGGCAGATGTTTTTACTGGCAGGCATCAATAAGATGGCTGCATTTGGCGGAACGCAGGCCTATATGGAATCCATGGGCGTACCGGGCATGTTGCTGATACCGGTTATACTGCTGGAAGTGGCTGGTGGTCTCGCGGTAATACTGGGCTGGCAGACACGCTGGGCATCACTGGCCCTGGCCGGCTTCACATTGATTGCGGCATTTATCTTTCACTATGACCCGGCCAACCAGATGCAAATGATACTGTTTACGAAAAACCTGTCTATCACGGGTGGCCTGATATTGCTGGCCGGGGCGGGTGCCGGTGTCTGGAGCCTGGATAACCGTCGGGTCGGGCAGCACGGACAAATAGCCAGTGTCTGAAAAGCGGGATATAGTCTGCCCTCCCGGGCAGGTTAATACTGAAATACGAGGGTAAAGATGAGTTTGCTTGTTAATGGAAAGTTAAAGGACGACTGGTTCGAGGCACAACATGAAGCGGGTGAATACATCCGCCGTGACTCGCAGTTCCGAAACTGGATTACCCGTGACGGGGCGGCCGGTCCGACCGGTGTAGGGGGGTTCAGGGCCGAGCCGGGCCGGTATCATCTCTATGTGAGCCTGGCCTGCCCCTGGGCACACCGTACATTAATATTTCGTATACTGAAAAATTTGCCGGACCTGGTCACGGTGTCTGTTGTAAACCCCGATATGGGTGTTGATGGCTGGCGCTTTGAGGAATTTCCGGGGGCAACACCGGATCAGGTGAATGGCTTCGATTTTTTGCATCAGGTCTATACCTTGGCACAGCCCGATTACACCGGTGTTGTGACAGTGCCGGTGTTGTGGGACAAACAGCAAAAGACCATTGTCAATAATGAGTCATCAGAGATCATCCGCATGTTTAATTCGGCCTTTAACGGGTTAACATCGGTAAAAACAGATTATTATCCTGAAGCGTTACGAGTGGAAATAGACAGTATCAATACACTGGTCTATGCCAATATTAATAATGGTGTGTACCGGGCCGGTTTTGCCACCAGCCAGTCTGCATATGAACGGGCATTTGGCAGGCTGTTTGATGCGCTACAGCAAGTCGAGCAAATGTTGTCGCGGCAGCGTTATCTTGCCGGTGAACAATTGACCGAAGCCGACTGGCGGTTATTCACAACACTGATTCGTTTTGATGCGGTTTATTACAGTCATTTTAAATGTAATTTGAAACGTATTATTGATTATCAAAACCTGTCCGGCTATTTGCGTGATCTGTACCAGATTCCGGGCATTGCTGAAACAGTTAACATGCAGCACATAAAGCGACATTACTATTACAGTCATGTGACGATCAATTCGACCAGGATTGTACCATTGGGCCCCGAGATCGATTTTATGGCACCGCATGATCGTGAGAGATTTTCAAAATAAAATAAATTTTTTTTATGCAAGGCCGTTGAGACCAGTAAAGGGGCCGGGGCCGACATCAAAAGATTGCTCGCTGTTCCTGCCTGGATGAACTTTACCCCGGCCACATTGCTCCATCACTGCTGCCCCGTTAACCCATGACGAATGTGGTTGAAATGCAAGCGACAGGTACGCTCTGGGCTAACCCGAAATCCGGACATGAAACCGGTATGGCCGGATCAAGACACGCAAAACATGCCATCTATGGCGGCTCGGCTGCCGTGTCCGTGCGGCAGACGGTCTTGACCCGGCCATACCGGTTTCATGTCCTCACATTTATATGTGCTTCACAAAGTTAACGGGGCAGCAGTGATGGAGCAATGTGGAATTACTGCTAAACTCAGCAGTATATCCATAACCATTGGAGAGCGAGATGCGCAAATTATCAATCATACTGCTTACATGTGTATCCTTTTTAATCGGCGGACTGGTTCAGGCGGATGACCTGAAGGCGTTTGCCGATGATATCAACAAGAGTCTTCCTGAAATGGTGGATAAAGGGACGCGCCTGGATAAGGTTACCAGTGGGGAAAAATCACTGGATTACCGGTATACCCTGATGAATCTATCTTCCAGAAAGGCCGATAAGAATAAAATCGCTGCATCATTGAAGCGTAATATTGTCAAGATAGGATGTTCGAAATTAAAGTCCCTTCTTGATCGGGGTATTCAGGTAAAATATTCATATTTTTCAAATAATGGCAGGCTCCTGGCCGAGGCCGGCATCAAGAAGAGTGACTGCTGATCAGAGGCTCCTTATCATTTATGTGAGCGGATAAGATCTACAATTTCATAATGTTTTCGAGACAGAGCCAGTCCAAGTGCAGTATTGCCTCTGATGTCTTTGATGTGAGTGGCGGCGTACTTGCCCAGTAATAACCGGACCAGATCTGTATGACCGTATTTGGCTGCAATCATCAGAATGGTCTGTCCCGATCTTGTTTTGAAATTAATATCGGCGCCATATTCAATCAACACCTTTGCCGCGTGATATCTTCCTTTTTTTACGGCCCAAAGCAAGGCTGTTTCTCCACCGGTGTTTCTGAAATCAACTTTTGCCCCATGTTCCAGTAGCAGTCTGACCATTTTACTGTTGCCCATTTGCGCCGCCTCCATCAAGGCAGAGGATCTCGATCGACTGAATAATTCCATGTGTGCCCTGTTTTTCAAAAGCAACTTTGCTATTTCCCTGTAGTCCCGGAAGGCCGCATGCATCAGTGCAGTTCTGCCATGGATGTCTTTGTGATCAATGTTGGCGCCTCTTTCCAGTAATAATTTTATGGCTTCAGGCTGGTTGCTGTTTGTCGCCTCGATCAGTGCAGTAAAGCCATCTTTGGAGGCAAAATTTATTCTTGCGCCGTGATCGAGTAATATTTTTATTATTTCACATTTGCCTCGTGTGGCAGCATTCATAAGGGGCGTGCGTTCGTTATAATCAGTTTGTTTAACATCGGCACCAAACTTGATAAGTGTTTTGATAACCCCGGTATTATCGTGGGCGGAGGCGAACATTAATGCTGTTTCACCCTTTTTATTTGCACGATTGACCATGGCACCTTTCTCAAGCAGAAATTTCATGGCCTCGGTATGTCCGTTGTAGGCTGTAATAATAAGGGCCGTCATGCCTGATTGGTCTGCCCTGGAGATATCGGCCTGGTGCTCGACCAGTAATTTGATTATGTCCATGTTGCCTTTATAGGCAGCATAGATGAGAGGTGTTTTCCACTGCTTGTCGGTGTCATGCACACTGGCGCCGTGGGCCAGAAGCAGGGTAACAGTCTCCACGCCTTCATTCAGGGATGTGGCATACATGAGTGGGGTGGTGCCAGATTTGTCTTTCTTGTTGATATCGGCCTTTTTTGATAACAGGTACCTGGCGGTCTTGTTTTTTTCGAGTGCAACGGCATACATCAACGGTGTCATGCCTCTTCTGTCTATGGCATCAACTGTATTTCCTTTTTCCACCAGCACCTTCAGTTTGTCAAGTAATCCACGTTTGGCGAGATCATGTATTCTGGCGGCATGTGAGGTGGGGGATGATAACAGGAACGCAATCAACAACAGCCCCGGGATTTTTAATAAATGGGACCTGACTACTCGACCAGAGGGCATATTTTGTTCAATTGGCACCGGTCTGTTTTTCATATCAATCATTAATTTATTTATACCGTTTAATTACCCGGGCGTGCTGGCAAACCCTGCGGCAGGTAAATCTTCTTGATGGAAGACTAGCCCGCATTTCTCATCACCATTCTACTGCGACGGCCCAATGGCACGCCCTGCTTGACTTTCACCTGGTCGGGCTGCCCGACATAGTGTTGACTATGCCTGCGCGGCCCTCGGTCGCGAAAGCCAATCATGCCGCACCCTTGAACCGTCTCGCTACGGTCGGTGGTGAGAAATGCGGGCTAGAAGTCATTCTCTATTTTGAAAGCATTAAACAGAATGTCGGAGGCAACCTGTCTGGCGCCGTGATGCAAGGCGTCAAAAATTTCCTGATCGGAGCAGCCCGACTCATGCAGTACATCAATATCGGACTTATCGACGGCATTGGAATCAAGTGTGGCCTTGACGACATATTTTAACAAGGCCTTCTCCCGTGGTTCCAGCGGTGCTTTATCGGGGTCATCCTTTATGGCATGTATTTCGGCCATGGCCATTCCCAGTTCCTTGTTCAGTAAATGGGTATTGATATTGATGCAGTACTCACAGTGCTGAGCGGTTGAGACCAGCAGCCTGATCATGACCATCAGTTTTCCCGACAGGGTCGGGTGGTTAATGTGATAGCTGAGGTACTGCCAATGTTGCTCCAGCATTTCGGGATTGATACTGTATAGCCTGAAGGCGTTGGGTATAAAACCAATCGCCTCCTTGAAGGTATCATAGAGTTCATCTACCTTTCCTTCTGCCTGTTCCGGGTTGACTGTTTGAAGCAGACTCATGTCTATTCCTCCTTATTTTTTAATACAACCTGTTCTACAGTATCCGGGAGAGCTGTCTCAGGGTGAGTTAGACAAATATTATTTGATTTGGGACGAGAATATCCGAAAATCATCGTTACCGTATTTTATTTTTCCCGAGGCACCAGCACCCTAACCCTATATCCACTCAAAATACCGGATGCAGCCGGCAGATTTGTTCTGGACAGACTATTGACCATTATCAGATATTACCCGCAGTTCAGCTTGTTAAAATTCAGCTCGTTCGAAGAAGCTGAGGTTGAAGATGTCAGGACAAACAATGTTAAAAGAGTAAATGTTTGCATGTAATCCCGATCGGGTAGCAGTGCTGACTACCAGAGGATAGATTTATTTATTGAGCCAGTAAAGCCCTGATTTCAGCGAGACTGCCTGCATCAGATCAAGACAGGGACGCTGAATCTGTCATTATCACATGGACAGGGCAATAGCCCGCATTTCTCACCACCATTCTACTGCGACTACCCAATGGCACGCCCTGCTTGACTTCCACCTGGTCGGTCTGCTCAACATAGTGTCGACTATGCCTGCGCGGCCCTCGGTCGTGAAAGTTAATCATGCCGCACCCTTGAACCGTCTCGCTACGAACGGTGGTGAGAAATGCGGGCTAGAACAGCTCGATATCGTCTTCTTTTGCCTGGTGTTCCTTTTCACGGTTGACCCTCAGGGCCTCTTCAACACTGGCGCCACTCAGGAGAAGATCAAACATGGCCCGGTCAGATTCAATGGTGTACTTGGATTTTATTTTTTCCTGCAGACCCTTCCATTCAAACGGGTTATAGACATGTTCGTCATGGCCGACCAGATCACCCAGTGCCGACAGGCTGTTGGCAACATGTGAAATTCGTTGTGTCAGCTTGTCATAAAACTGGAATGCGATAATGGCCGATTGCATTTTAGTGTGTATTTCCTCACAGTTTTCCTTGATGACTGTTTTTTCATTGCCATCCTCAAGTGATTCCATCGCCAGACGTATCACCTCGGTATTGCCTATCATGGTGGTAAAGGAGTTGGTCAGTGTGTTGACCGAGTCATCACCCTCTTTCATGGCGTTCTCGATATGTGCAACCGCCAGATTCAACATTAATACGGTTTCGCGAATCTGGCTCCAGTCCAGGTCAGGGTTAAGCGCGTTGGAGGGTGATGTGCTGGCCATAATTATTCCTTATTTCCAGTGGAAGTATTGTGCCCAGTAGATCGGCATGGTTGGTGTAAGACTTTAGAGGAAAAATGGTGTAAAAAATTTTATGGTTACCCCGTTAATCTGTAACGAATATAGTTGAAACATAAGCGACAAATACGTTTTGAGCTAAAGAACTATCAGGACAGGGAACTGGTATAGCCAAACCAGGACACACAAAATATGTCATCCATAAGTTAACGTGACAGCCATGAAAAAATATTTAACATGTATCACACGAAGATTAAGGAACCTCTGATCAATTCATGAACTCGCATCTTGCACTCGGAAAACCCGGCTTCTGTGTTGCGAATCTTCTCAATAGCTTGCTATTACGTGCGATTCGACGCCTTGAATCTGTATTTTCCGAGCACAATCTGCTTCGCCCGGAATTAATCAGAGGCTCCTTAAATTATCGCCCTGGCAACAGACCAGATTTCGACCGTTTCGACACCGGACTTTTTCAGGATACGCGCAATCTCATTCACCGTTGAACCCGTGGTGACCACATCATCCACGATAGCAATATGCCGGGGTGGATTGTCACCATTCAGCCTGAATGCACCCCTGACATTCCGGCGTCTTTCTTTAATAGCAAGCTTGCTCTGTGGTGGCGTGTTGATGGTACGTGTGAGCAGGGCAGGCTTTAACGGGATACCCAGCTTGCGGCCGACAGGTCGCGCTATTTCCATTGACTGGTTAAAACCCCGGCTGCGGGTTCGCCTGCCGGAAAGTGGAACCGGGGCAATGCAGTCGGGCAGGGCGCTGGCACCATCCAGTCTGATGGCCAGCATGTCACCAAGCAAGCGGGCAAGATTCAGCCTTTTTCCAAATTTCAGGCCCTGCACCAGATGACTGGCGGGAGGTTCGTAGGTAAACAGGCTCACTGATCGGTCGAAATGGGGGGGATATTGCAGGCATTTGCCACAGATGAGGCCAGATGCAGATTCGGGTAGTGGCAGGGCACATTGTGTGCAGCAATTTGTTATAAAATTCAATTCATTATAACATTCATGACACATTGCCATGTGTTCCTGGCCTGCCTGGCCGCATAGTATGCAGTACTGTGGCAATAGCCTCGATTGTATATTATTTAACCACTTGTAAACCATATAGAATCCATTCTGGTTGACATCATTATTACGGGCGCTAATATGCCCACATCCATGGTGACTATATTAAGCCCCATACCGGCAGTGAACAAGGCCACTGAAGGTGATGCGGCACATGAACATATATTATATAGAGTATGACAAATGACTGAGCTGAGATACGACTGGGACCTGGCCGAGATCCAGGGATTTTTTGATCTGCCGTTTAATGACCTGCTTTTTCTGGCGCATTCAGTCCACCGGCAAAACTTTGACCCGAATGCAGTCCAGGTCAGTACCCTGCTCAGCATCAAGACCGGTGGCTGCTCGGAGGATTGCGGCTATTGCTCACAAAGTGCCCGCAGCAAGACCGGGCTGGAGCGTGAACGCCTGCTTGCCGTTGAGGAAGTGATCGAACAGGCGCGTCTGGCCAAAGGGAAAGGGGCCGGCCGGTTTTGTATGGGGGCGGCCTGGCGCAGCCCGAAGGAGAAGGATTTTGGCCAGGTACTTGAGATGGTCCGCGGGGTCAGCGAGCTGGGCATGGAAACCTGTATGACGCTGGGCATGCTGACGGATGAGCAGGTGCGGCAGCTCAAGGCAGAGGGGCTGGATTACTACAACCATAATCTGGATACCTCGCCCGAGTACTATGAAGATGTGGTAACAACCCGAACCTACCAGGACCGCCTGGATACACTGGAGCGGGTTCGTGCGGCGGGCATGAATGTGTGTTGTGGCGGCATCGTCGGCATGGGTGAGTCGCGAGCGGACCGGGTTTCGCTGTTGCAACAACTGGCCAACCTGCCCAAACACCCGGAAAGCGTACCAATCAACATGCTTGTGAGAATAGAAGGTACACCACTGGCCGATGTGGATGACCTGGACCCACTGGAGTTTGTGCGCACGATTGCCGTCGCCCGAATTATCATGCCAGGCTCCATGGTGCGGTTGTCGGCCGGACGCGCCGGGATGCATGATGAGCAACAGGCGCTTTGTTTTTTTGCCGGCGCGAATTCCATATTTTATGGCGACCGCCTGCTGACGACGGACAATCCCGAGGCCGACCACGACAGGAAACTGTTTGACCGCCTTGGCCTGTATACCCTCCAGTAAAACATGAACTGAAACATGAGGGATTTATCTCTACAACTTCAGGACAAAAAGCAGGCAAACCAGTACCGTACCCGGCGTATACAGGATGGCATGCAGGGTGCGCACGTCGTGCTGGATGGTAAAAAATGTCTGGCCTTTTGCAGTAATGATTATCTCGGCCTGTCACATCACCCCGATGTCATCAAGGCCATGCAGCAGGGTGCAGCGAAATACGGGGCAGGCAGTGGCGCGGCCCACCTGATCAATGGTCACAGTCGTGCGCATCACGCACTGGAAGAAGAGCTGGCCGATTTTGTCGAGCGGCCACGTGCGTTACTGTTTTCGACCGGCTACATGGCCAACCTCGGGGTGATATCAACATTGTTGCAGCGTGGCGATACTGTTATTGAAGACAGGCTGAGCCATGCCTCAATGCTTGATGCGGGCCTGTTGAGTGGTGCCAGGTTAAAACGTTATTCGCATAACGACGTTGACGATCTTGAGCGCAAGCTGGCCGACAGAAAATCGTCCGAAACCCTGATTGCAACCGACGGTGTTTTCAGCATGGATGGCGACCTTGCGCCGCTTGAGCGGATAGTCGCCATTGCCCGCAAGGAACAGGCATGGCTGATGGTCGACGATGCCCATGGTCTGGGCGTACTGGGTAAAAATGGCCGGGGAACACTCGAGCATTTTAAGTTGGGGCTTGAAGACGTGCCCATTCTGATGGGCACACTGGGCAAGGCCTTTGGTTGTTCTGGTGCATTCGTCGCCGGTAGTGAAGACCTGATTGAAACCCTGATCAATCAGTCGCGCAGTTATATCTATACGACCGCATCACCACCCGCCGTTGCCGAGGCGTGTCGAACGAGTTTAAAACTGGTTTGTGAAGAGTCATGGCGGCGCGAGAGGCTTCGCAGCCTGATCGACCAATTCAGGCAGGGTGCGCAACAACTGGGCCTCGAGCTGATGTCATCCAGCACACCCATACAGCCTGTGTGTCTGGGCGACAGTGCAAGAGCAGTACAGTGCAGTGAGTTATTATGGCAGGCGGGTATCTATATTCCTGCAATACGTCCCCCCACGGTGCCGGCAGGTTCGGCGAGACTGAGAATCAGTTTCAACGCCGATCACGAGACGGGGCATGTTGATCAATTACTTGATGCGCTGGAGAAGACGCTGTGACCAGCAGCGGCAAACAACCCGTTGCAGACAGGCTTTACATGCAAACAACGGGTAAAGGCGAACCACTGGTGATGTTGCATGGCTGGGGTTTCCATTCAGGTGTCTGGGGTCATTTTGCAGAGCAACTTTCGGAATCTTTCCGGCTAACCCTGGTGGATCTGCCGGGACATGGCCGGAGTTCGATGGCCTGCCCGTTACAACTGGATAGTGTAGTCAGCCAGATACTGTCCCGGATAACAGAACCCGTTCACTGGCTCGGATGGTCGTTGGGTGCCAGTATTATTATGCGTCTGGCATCAATCGCCCCGGGACAGGTGCGATCAATGTCGTTACTGGCGGCCAGTCCCTGTTTTGTACAAACAGGGTCCTGGCGGTCGGGCATCAGGGCAGACATTCTGGCGCAGTTTGAACACTCCCTGGAAACAGACTACCGTAAAACATTAATGAAGTTTATTGCCTTGCAAACCTTGTCCGGTAACGATGCGAAAATGGTACTGACCGATCTGCGTGAAAAATTATTTCAGTCAGGCTCCCCGGATAAACTGGCCCTGCAACAGGGGCTGGATATTTTAGCCAATGCAGATTTACGTGCAGAGATGACGGCCAGTAATAACAGGTGTCTGGTTGTGCTGGGAGAGCGCGACCAGTTGGTGCCGTCATCGGTTTCAGAATTTTACCGGGGGCTCGGATGCAAACCGCGGGTGGAGATTATCAACGGTGCAGGCCATGTGCCTTTTATTTCTCACCTTGACCAAACGACAGAAATGGTCAGAAAATTTATCACTGTTGTGCCGTTAACTTTATGAAGCAGGTATCAATGTGAGGACATGGAACCGGCAAGCCTGATCAAGACCGTCTGCCGCAAGGACGCGGCAGCCGAGCCGCCATGGATGGCATGTTTTTGCGTGTCTTGATCAGGCTTGCCGGTTTCATGTCCGGATTGCGGGTTAGTCCGAAACGCACTTGCTGCTTATATTTCAGCTACATTCGTCGTGGGTTAACGGGACAGCAATGAAAATTTATACAAAAATGACAGATACGGAAACAATGCTGGACAAAAACAAGGTGAGGCGATCATTCGATCGCTCTGCTGCAAACTACGACAAGGTAGCTGTTTTGCAGCGCGAGGTGGCGCATCGCATGCTGGAGAGGCTGGATTTTATTCGCATGCAACCTGAGGTGATTCTTGATGCAGGTGCAGGTACCGGCTTTGTTGGCAAGGGACTATCCCGCCACTATCGCAAGGCAGACATTATCGAGCTGGATATTTCCATTAATATGCTGAGGCAGATCAGGGGCAAGACACCCTGGTATCGACGACCCTTTAATAAAAAATTACTGATCTGTGCTGATGTGGAACAGTTGCCTGTTGCAGGCCGGAGTGTTGATATGCTGTTTTCCAGCCTGGCCATTCAGTGGTGCAATAATCTATTGCAAACCTTTATTGAATTCAGGCATGTTCTCAGGCCGGGCGGGCTGCTGATGTTCACCACCTTCGGTCCGGATACACTGAAGGAGTTGCGCGAGAGCTGGGCCGGCGTGGATACGTATGGTCATGTCAGCCGGTTTCTGGATATGCATGATATTGGTGATTTCCTGTTGCAGGCAGGTTTTGCCGAACCGGTTATGGATGTTGAACACTTTACACTGACCTATCCCGATGTTTCCGGGCTTATGAATGATCTCAGGGAGCTGGGTGCGACCAATGCCCTCGAACAAAGACCGCGTGGCTTGACGGGGCCGGCCAGCTACCGGCAGATGTTGCAATCCTACGAGGGAAAAAGAATCGATGGCCTGATACCGGCTACTTATGAAGTAATATATGGACATGCCTGGGTGCCCGATTTTCAAGCCCCGGAGGTGGGCCTGAATGAACTCATGTCATCGGAACAGGGGCCGGCATGAAGGGGCTGTTTATAGCCGGAACAGATACAGACGCAGGCAAGACGGTCGTGAGCTGTGCCTTACTGGTGAAGTTTGCACAGCAGGGCAGGCCGGTGCAGGGGATGAAGCCGGTTGCATCCGGTTGTAACAGAACGCCACATGGATTGCGCAATGAAGATGCAGAGATGTTGTCGCGATACAGCAGTGAAGCCCTTCCCTACTCAACCGTGAATCCCTATGCCTTTGAGCCGGCCATCGCCCCGCACCTGGCGGCAGAAATGGCAGGAACGGATATCGAACTTGATGTTATTGAGGACGCCTATCATAAATGTACCCGGAGCGGCCTGGTTATTGTCGAAGGCGTGGGGGGCTGGCAAGTACCTCTTAATCAGTCAGAGACAACAGCAGATATGGCAATCCGCCTGCAGTTGCCCGTCGTACTGGTTGTTGGTTTGCGGCTCGGTTGTATCAACCATGCATTGCTGACGTATGAGTCTGTCAAACACAGCGGACTGGTTTGTGCCGGTTGGGTGGCCAATAAAATCAGTCCGGAAATGGCGTGCGTCGATCACAATATCGAGGCGATTGACGAGCGTCTGGACGCCCCATTACTGGGTGTCATTCCCTGTTTAAAAGACATAAAAGCAGGCCAGGCAAGCGGGTATCTGCGGCTTGATTTACTGGCCGGCCAACAGGATATGGGGCCATAAATTGATGGATAATTTGATCTGGATCAAAGTATAAAATTGATCCAGATCAATAAAGTGTCATTTATATATTGTCATGGGGCATTAAATAAGTTCCAGATTTTTATTAAAAAGGCTTGATTCTGAGGGTATTCCATGAATTCAGCTTTTAATTGTAGTTTATTATCAGAAGCTAATACTCTTCCAGGTTATTGTAATAAAACATAAAATAATGAGTATTGGATTATTTTCGACACGCTGATATTAGTAAATAATAGCCATCTAATATAAATTCATATTATGAGATAAAACTCCAATTTTAATTGCGACATACTGGCGCATGGGTTAGCATCAGCGCCGATTATCAAAATATGCATGGTATCCAAGCCGTCTAACGATATTTAACGGGTCGTGAAGCAGATGTCGGAACGAGTCTCGCTGACAAAGAACGGAGGAACCGGGCAATAAACAGCAACGGAAGCTGATATAAAAATCTTTGCAAGAAGATCACGTAATCTTTAACTGAGGAGTTAGAACGGCATGTCGTTGAAGCATAATAATATAATGACAAAAGGCCTGGTTCTCTTGGGTTTGTGGCTTGGGGGGATCGGTTCATCCCAGGCAGAATACAAACTTAATTTCCAGGAACCGGTAACCGCTGTTGCTAGAGAAATCTATGACCTGCACATGCTGGTTATCTGGATATGTCTTGGTATAGCTGCTGTGGTATTCACGATGATGATTTACTCGATCATCAACCATAGAAAGTCCAAAGGTGCCGTGGCATCCGATTTCCATGAGAGTGCCAAGGTGGAAGTTGCATGGACCATTATCCCGTTTATTATCCTGATCGCTGTTGCCATACCCGCAACGTCCACCTTGATCGATATTGAAGATACCTCGGATTCAGATCTCACGGTCAAGGTGACCGGCATGCAATGGAAATGGAAATATGATTATGGCGATGGTGTCAGTTATATCAGCTCTCTCAATGCCGAACATAACCGGGCCCGCCAGAGAAACTCGGGAATCGATGTCACCCAGATAAAAAACTACCTGCTTGAAGTGGATAACGAGCTCGTTATTCCTGTCAATAAAAAAGTGCGGTTTCTGGTCACTTCGGATGATGTCATCCATTCATTCTGGATGCCCGCCTTCGGGGTGAAGAAAGACGCGATCCCGGGTTATGTAAACGAGACGTGGACCAGGGTCGAGAAGACCGGTATTTACCGCGGCCAGTGTGCCGAGTTATGTGGCAAAGACCACGCCTTTATGCCAATTGTTATTCGTGTCGTTAGCGATGCAGACTACAAGATCTGGTTTGTCAGGAAAAAGGCCGAGGCAGAAATAGCGGCGGCAGAGGCCTCTGCAGACAAGGTCTGGAGCAAGGCCGAGCTGATGGCAAAGGGTGAGGATATCTATAAAGGCAAGGGCGGGTGTTTTGGCTGCCACGGTATCAAGGGTGAGGGCATTGCAACCTTCCCCAAACTGGTTGGTAGCGCAGTCACAACCGGCCCTGCGGCCGAACATATGAAGACCGTAGTAAAGGGCAGGCCGGGTACGGCCATGGCGGCATACGCCAACCAGTTAAATGATCTCGAACTGGCAGCCGTCATCACCTACGAACGTAATGCATGGGGTAACAATGCCTCTATCGTACAACCGGCTGACATCAAGGCCAGCCGTTAAGGCGAGTGTGGAGGAAAATATAAATGAGTGAAACAATGACACACGATGCACACCACGAAGAACACCCGGGCGGCATCAAGCGCTGGCTGTTTACCACTAACCACAAAGACATTGGTACCCTGTACCTGTGGTTCAGCTTCATTATGTTTTTTGTTGCAGGCTTCATGGCACTGGTTATCCGGGCCGAATTATTTCAGCCCGGCATCCAGATAGTGGACCCCAACTTCTTTAATATGATGACCACATTGCATGGTCTGATCATGGTATTCGGTGCCATCATGCCTGCCTTCGTTGGTCTGGCTAACTGGCAGATACCGATGATGATCGGGGCACCCGATATGGCATTACCCCGTATGAATAACTGGAGCTTCTGGATTTTGCCGTTTGCGGCAACCTTGCTGGTCGCCCCGATGTTCATGGGTGGTAACTTTATGGCAGGCCAGGGTCCGGCCTTCGGATGGACATTCTATGAGCCACTTTCCGGCCAGTATGGACACCTGGCGTTTTTTGTATTTGCAGTCCACCTGCTGGGTTTCTCATCCATTATGGGTTCTATCAATATAATCGCTACTATCCTGAACATGCGTGCCCCTGGCATGACGTTGATGAAAATGCCATTGTTTGTCTGGACCTGGCTGATCACCGCCTTCCTGTTGATCGCAGTGATGCCGGTACTGGCCGGCGCGGTCACCATGATGCTGACCGACAAGTACTTTGGTACGACATTCTTTATAGCGGCCGGTGGTGGCGACCCCGTTCTGTTCCAGCATGTATTCTGGTTTTTTGGTCATCCTGAAGTCTATATCATGGTATTGCCGGCATTCGGGGTTATTTCGCAGATTATTCCAACGTTTGCCCGCAAGCCCTTGTTCGGTTACGCATCGATGGTATATGCAACGGCTTCTATCGCATTCCTGTCGTTCATTGTATGGGCGCACCACATGTTTACAGTGGGCATGCCGGTCGCGGGTGAACTGTACTTTATGTATGCGACAGTTATGATTGCGGTCCCGACCGGTGTGAAGGTATTTAACTGGGCAACCACCATGTGGCGCGGTTCAATGACCTTCGAAACGCCCATGCTGTGGGCCATTGGCTCTGTATTCATGTTCACGTTTGGCGGGTTCACCGGGTTGATGCTGGGTGTTGCCCCGGCAGACTTCCAGTACCACGATTCCTATTTTGTTGTGGCCCATTTCCACTACACGCTGATAACCGGTGCATGGTATGGAATTATTGGTGGTGTTATGTACTGGCTGCCAAAATGGACGGGTAATATGTACAGTGAAAAACTGGGTAAAACACATTTCTGGCTGACGGCGATCGCGATGAACCTGACGTTCTTCCCGATGCACTTTACCGGCCTGGCAGGTATGCCGCGCCGTACGGCGGATTATCCCCTGCAATTTACACAGTTTAACCAGTTATCATCAGTCGGTGCGTATATCTTCGGTTTCTCTCAGCTGATCCTGTTGTACCTGATTATCAAGTGCATCAAGGGTGGCAAGAAGGCCACGAATGAGGTTTGGGAAGGTGCGGAAGGACTGGAATGGACATTGCCATCGCCAGCCCCTTACCACAGCTTCAATACGGCACCTGAAGTTAAATAAGGCAATAACAGCCCCTGTTGGCAGGGGCGGGTAGTTTTCAGCTATGAATGAAGTCACGATTGAGCAGAAACGCAAGGTAAAAAAGACTGCAATAAAGCTTGCCATTGTTGTGCTGGTTATTTATGCAGGGTACTTTTACATACAGGCAATCAACTGATGGACCAGTCTGATATTCAGACATCGAATAAAAAAGTAGTACGCAACTCGATTCTTGTTGTAGCGGCCATGTTTTCATTTGGTTACCTGTTACTGCCGGCATTGTATACCCTGATTTGTGACTCATTCGGTTTGAATGGTCAGACAGAGCAACTGACCAATGCCGAAAGCGCTCAGTTAAAGGTCGACAAAAATCGGCTGGTTACAATCGAGTTCAGCTCGATTGTAAACAGTAAATTGCCCTGGAGCTTCAAGCCCGAGGTCGAAAGTGTGAAGATACATCCGGGTGAATTGAAAAGGGTCAATTACCTGGCCAAAAACCTGTCCGGGTCAGACATCGTAGGACAGGCTATTTACAGCGTAACACCAGTTGAAGCGGCACGGCACTTTAAAAAAACTGAATGCTTTTGTTTTACCCAGCAGCGATTGAAATCAGGTGAATCGAAGGAAATGACGGTTTTATTCACGGTAGACACGGATTTACCAAAGGAAATAAAGACAGTCACCCTTTCCTATACGTTTTTCAGGGCAGACAAGTACACAAGTAAATGAACGGGTTTTATCAGGAAATATAATATTTTTTTAAAATTTAATAAATATAAAGAGAGGGGTAACTATGTCCAGTACACATGGTGAATACTACGTTCCACAACCCAGCCACTGGCCTCTGGTCGGTTCACTCGGGTTGTTCCTGGTCACGGGTGGGCTGGCACTGGCATTGCCAGGTAATGCCAGCGACCCGATGGGAAACCTGGGGATAATGTATACTGGTTTCGCAGTCATTATATTGATGCTTTTTGGCTGGTTTGGTACGGTCATCAGGGAAAGCGAGGGTGGCCTGTATAATGATCAGGTAGACCGTTCCTTCCGCATGGGTATGAGCTGGTTTATCTTCTCGGAGGTCATGTTCTTTGCAGCCTTCTTCGGTGCATTGTATTACATTCGAACCTTTTCCGAGCCATGGCTGGGTGGTGCAGGCAATAACCTGCAAACACATGCATGGTTATATCCGGAATACACATCAACCTGGCCTGCAAACGGGCCTGGAAATGTAGGCGGTAACTTCAGGACGATGGAAGCCTGGGGGATACCTGCAATCAATACCCTGATCCTTCTCTCTTCGGGTGTCACAGTAACCTGGGCACACTGGGGTCTGAAGAAGGCCAATCGTAACCAGTTAATCCTTGGCCTGCTCGGGACAGTGGTACTGGGCTTTACGTTTGTTGGTTTGCAGGCGTATGAATATATCGAGGCCTATCATATATATAATCTGAAGCTGACATCTGGTGCGTACGGCAGCACGTTCTTCATGCTGACCGGCTTTCATGGCCTGCATGTAACGATTGGTGCAATCATGCTTACGGTGGTGTTGTTAAGAAGTATGAAGGGTCACTTTACAGAAGAGCATCACTTCGCCTTTGAGGCAGCCGCATGGTACTGGCACTTTGTTGACGTGGTCTGGCTGGGCCTGTTTATTTTTGTATACTGGCTGGTATAGGGAAAAACAAATTTGTATTATGCGCCGCTGTTGCAGTGGCGCATTTTTTTATAGCGGGTTAATGTGTTGAAGAGCCGATCTATACTGCTGTGAGGCCAGGATATTCTGGCTAAAGCCCGCGACGGGCATTATTACAAGGCCCCATGTGGTTCAATCAGGCCGGTTGCCTGCCCGATCAGCAAGATGACAAACAAGGCTATTGATATGCCGATGCGCCAGGTGAGCGCCTTGACGGTCCTGTCAGACTTACCCTTGTCTTTCATCATGTAGTACATTCCTGAAAACAATGCTGATATGATGACCAGCAGCAGGGCAACGACCAGTATTTTGAACATAAGCCTTATACTTCAATTATTATCAGTCCTTATATTATATCAAGTACTCAAAATATTTTATATCGGGCTGACAGTAAGGTGACAGAGTTTTGATTCAGATTGGAAAATTCACCTTTGTACCTAAAGCAGGTTTTACAATACTGATGCTGGCGCTGGTCGCGCTGGGTATTTCATTGGGTAACTGGCAGCTCGAACGTCGGGCAGGAAAACTGGCCATACAAAAACTAAGGGGAGACAATTCCCGTCAAAAACCGGTTAGTCTGAAAGTGTCGGACACAAAAAAGGATCTGGTGTTATATAGAAATGTCGAGGTAGAGGGTTATTTCGTGCTGGATAAACAGTTATTACTGGAAAATCAGATGCAGGCGGGGGTCCTCGGTTACCATGTATTTACGCCCTTAAGGATCAAGGATAGTGATAGCTTCGTACTCGTTAATCGGGGCTGGGTAGCCCAGGGTAATGACAGACGTGTACTGCCGAAACTGGCAGGGCCGGTCACTTCAGTCATCATTCAGGGCCGCGTTGAAAATGTACCCGGAATAGGCATAAAGCTGGGTGAGCCTGGAGCGGCAGGTAAACAGTGGCCAAAGCGTGTCATTTATATCGAGTTACCCTGGCTGGAAAAACAGATGGGACTGAAACTGTTTCCCTATGTTGTATACCAGACAATGGGTAAGGACTACGGGTTGATCAGGGACTGGAAAGTCAAATTCGCATCAAAACAAAGAATGACTCCGGAAAAACATATGGGCTATGCAGTACAATGGTTCTCCCTGGCGGCACTGGCCGTTATTATGTACCTGGTGTTGTCGTTCAGGAAGACAGGCAAGACATAGAAAAAGGTAAAATTGTGAATAATGAAGTAAAAAAATCGCTGCTCTCACGTGCATCTGTGCCGTTGATAATAATTTTATTTGTCTCACCAATGGTTGCGGCCTGGATTGTTTTTAATTATTTTCCGGACTCGGTAAGGGGGCTCGGTACTACGAACAAGGGAGAGTTTATAACCCCGCCCGTCAAGGTTTCAGTGGCAGGCTACAAGACGATTGAGGGTAAAACACTACCGGAAGATTATTTCAGTAAAAAATGGACATTTGTTTATATCAATTCCGGGAAATGCAGTAATAACTGTTTTGATCACTTGATGTTACTGAAAAATGTACGCCTGACACAGGGTAAGGAAATTTCACGCATAAAACGATTGTTTGTTATTGACGGAAAAAATACCAGTGAGTTATTTTTAAAAAACATGAAGAACTATCCGGGTATGGATACCGTGCCGTTGTCTACACAGAAAATGCAGGAGGATTTTTTTCAGGCATTCCGGTTTGAAGGGAATACCGACCCGGCCAATGCAGGTTATGTATATGTTGTTGATCCGTCCAGTCAGGTGATGATGTATTACAAAAATGACAAGGGTATATTGATGGTCGGTAAGGACATGCAAAAAGACATGTCCACCTTGTTGCGAAACAGCCAACTGCGAAAGTAAACCATCAGAAATGAGTACGGGTAAGATAAAATTAGTTGATTATTATGAACTGACCAAACCCAAGGTGGTGATGTTGCTGGTATTCACGGCCGTTGTGGGTATGTTTCTGGCAGTACCGGGGATGGTTCCCTGGCAACCGTTGCTCTTTGGGTCTCTGGGCATTGCATTGGCCTCTGCATCTGCGGCCGCGATTAACCAGGTGGTCGACCAGAAGGTCGACGAGGCGATGGCCAGAACGAAAAATCGTCCCTTGCCCCAGCAAAGTATGCCGGTTAAAAATGCGCTGATTTTTGCTCTGGGGTTAGGTGCAATCGGGCTGGGCATTTTATGGTTTCTGGTAAATGAGTTAACGGCATGGCTGACATTTGCATCATTAATCGGCTATGCCATCATCTACACTATGTATCTCAAGCGCGCCACACCTCAAAATATTGTTATCGGCGGGGCTGCGGGGGCGGCACCTCCGGTACTCGGCTGGACAGCGGTCACCAATTCCGTTGACCCGCATTCCCTTTTGCTATTCCTGATCATATTTGTCTGGACGCCGCCACATTTCTGGGCATTGGCAATTTACCGCAAGGATGAATATGCCAAGGTGGAGATTCCGATGCTGCCGGTTACACACGGCGTCAAGTTTACCCGTCTGCACGTGTTGCTATATACCATCCTGTTACTGGTTGCCAGCGTGCTTCCGTTTGCAACCCGGATGAGTGGTGTTTTTTACCTGGGGGGTGCGCTTGCATTGGGGCTGGGTTTTCTCTATTACGCAATTTTATTGATGAAATCAGAAGACAGTATGGTAGCCATGAAAACATTTGGTTACTCTATACTGTATTTAATGGGGCTGTTTACCTTCCTGTTGATTGATCATTATATTCCTCTGCTGCAAGCTTATTATAATAAATAAGTTGTCCGACAGGCCTCTGGATAGAACACTGGTATCATCCGATCGATGCACAATAACTGTTATCACTGCGATCTTCCTGTACCACCTGGTGCCAGTTACCAGGTCACAATCGATGGCCGGTCAAGAGAGATGTGCTGCCCGGGCTGTCAGGCCGTGGCTCAGGCCATTGTCGATAACGGCCTGACTGATTTTTATCGATATCGTACAGAGAAATCCCGTAACCCCCAACAGGCCTTTGATGAAGCAAAAAAGACATTGTCGCTATATGACAGGCCCGAGCTGCAAAAGAGTTTTGTTACTCAGGATAATGAAAACACCCGACATGCTTCATTGATTCTTGAGGGGATCGTTTGCGCTGCCTGCGTCTGGCTGAATGAACGGCATGTTATGGCGTTAGCCGGGGTGTCCGAGTTTCGCATCAACTATTCAACGCGCCGTGCAACCGTAAAATGGGATGACAGTCTGGTAAAGCTGAGTGATATTTTAAATGCGATTACCTCGATCGGTTATATCGCCCATCCATTCGATCCGGGCCGGCAGGAACAGTTACAAAAGAAAGAGCGTTCGCTTGCCATGCGCAGGTTGGCTGTTGCAGGGTTAGGTGCCATGCAGGTGATGATGCTGGCGGTGGCCATGTATGCAGGCGAAAACCAGGGCATGGAAGAGAGCCTGAAAAATTTCATGAGATGGGTCAGCCTGCTGATAACGGTTCCGGTCGTCTTTTATTCATCCAGTATTTTTTTTAAATCTGCCTGGCGTGACCTGAAGCATAAACAATTAGGTATGGATGTACCTGTATCGCTGGCCATCGGCAGTGCATTTCTTGCAAGTATCCAGGCCACAGTCATCGCACACGGAGAGATCTACTACGATTCCGTTACGATGTTCACCTTTTTTTTACTGGCAGGGCGATATCTGGAAATGATGACCCGGCATCGTGCAGGTCAGGCAGCGGAAGAGCTGATCAGGTTATTGCCCATGGCGGCAACCCTGGTTGTTGACGGGCAGGAAGAGGTGGTCAGTGCCGGCGATTTACGGTGCGGTGATTGTGTGCGGGTCAGGCCGGGGGAAACAATACCGGCAGATGGCATCATAATTGATGGCAACAGTTCTGTTGATGAGTCACTGATGACAGGTGAGAGTGTGCCGGTGGGCAGGACGGTCAAAAGCCATGTGATTGGCGGCAGTATCAATATCGACAGTCCTTTGCTTGTGAGAGTAGAAAAGACAGGTGAAGATACCGTGTTGTCATCGATTGTGCGTTTGCTGGATCGGGCGCAAACAGAGAAGCCGAAACTTTCCAGGCTGGCCGACCGTGTTGCCGGCTGGTTTGTGGGTATTATTCTGCTATTGGCAGGACTGGTCGGCTGGTACTGGTGGCAGCATGACCCGACCAATGCCTTCAGGATTACACTCTCCGTTCTGGTGGTCACCTGTCCCTGCGCGCTTTCACTGGCAACCCCCGCGGCATTGGTGGCAGCAACGGGCCAGCTAACACGGACAGGGCTGCTGATAACGCGGGGGCATGCGCTGGAGACGTTATCACAGGCCGATCATATTATTTTTGACAAGACCGGCACACTGACGTATGGGCGGTTACAGCTACAGGAGGTTATCAACTTGCATTGCGATTCCGCGCAACAGGCGCTGGCCATTGCAGCGGCAGTTGAAACGGGCTCGGAACACCCGGTTGCCAGGGTCATTGTCGAATCAGCGGACCAGATCCCCGATGCGCAACAGCACCTGACCACAACCGGTCAGGGTGTGCAGGCCGTGGTCAATGGAAAACTGTATCGTGTGGGAAAACCCGATTATGTCAGGGAGCTGAATAATGACCCGTTTACACATACTGTCCTGGAAAATGACAGGACGGTAATAGCATTAGGTGATGGAAAAAATACCCTTGCCCTGTTTGTGATGGATGATCTTGTACAGAAAAATGCAGCTGACGCTATCAAGGACTTGCGTGGCCTGGGGCTTTCGGTTTCCTTGCTGAGTGGTGACAGGAAGCCGGTTGTGGACTATATTGCCAAACAGCTTGGAATCAGTGATGCGCATGCAGAAATGTTACCCGGGCAGAAGTTGTCTTTTATTCAGTCACTTCAGCATTCAGGCCAAACCGTGGCAATGGTTGGCGACGGTGTTAATGACGCACCGGTACTGGCCGGTGCGCAGGTATCCATTGCGATGGGAGGCGGGACACAAATTGCACATGCCAGTGCTGACATGGTGTTATTGTCCGGGAATCTGTCGCACATCAGTGAGGGGGTTGTCATGTCCAGGCGAACGCTCTCGGTGATCAGGCAAAACATCATCTGGGCACTGGTTTACAATGCCGTTGCCATGCCCATGGCCGCCGCAGGCTGGGTTGCCCCCTGGATGGCCGCGATCGGTATGTCCGCCAGCTCACTTATTGTGGTGTTAAATGCCCTGAGGCTGACAAGGTAAATCGGGCAAATTATTGCTACTATCCTTAAAACAGTAAGCCACAAATCCATATTAACGAATGAATATACTCTACTTACTGATACCAATCGGAATTATTTTTCTGGGTGTCGCTATCGGCTTGTTTGTCTGGGCGATACGCAGTGGGCAATATGATGACATGGAAGGCCCTGCGCATCGTATTTTAATGGATGATGATGACCCGAAGATTCCCGGAAATGAGAACAAGCCTGAAGTGGAAGGGAATCAGGGTGATGAACGGTAAAGAAATAACCGGGGCCAGTCATCAGTCGTTCCCTGTGATCCCGGATTCCTGTTCTTCTTTGCTATATCATGTCCAGTGTTACCGGCCTTTCCCGGGTACTTCCGGGCGCAGCGACAATAAGGATGGTAATGTTATCATGGCCACCTTCTGCCAGGGCAAGCTGAAGCAGGCGGCCGGCCATTTCCTGTTCATTGATGTCACATTCCAGCACTTCAGCAATGGCCTCATCCGTGACTTCATCGGTCAAGCCATCACTGCAAAGTAACAAAAGCTGGTTCTTGTATAGTGGTACACGGGTAACGCCCACATCGACCTGTTTAAGGTCATTGGCGCCGATGGCCTGGGTGATGACGTTGCGGTGTGGATGGACAACGGCTTCACTTTTGCTTATTGCACCTGCATCCAGCATTTGTTGAACATATGAATGGTCTCTGGTGACTTGCCTCAGGCGCCGTTGCTCCCAGAGATAGGCGCGGCTATCACCCACCCAGGCTACTTCATAATGATCTTGCTGCAATTGTGCGGCAACGACGGTAGAACCCATACCCGGGAGCCCGAGTCGTTGGTCAGCGGCCATCAGTACAATCTCGTGAGAGGCGGTAATGGCATCAGACAGGTTGCCGCCGTGTTGCAGCTTATCATGAATGAGATCCACGACGATCTGGCTGGCCACCTCGCCACAAGCATGCCCGCCCATTCCATCAGCTACAATCCAGATCCCCAGGTCTTCATCGATAAGGTAGTTATCTTCGTTATGATCCCTGACAAGGCCTGGGTGCGTGATGTGTCCGTAGCTTGGCATATTAATGGCATCAGATTTATTTACTCTAATAATGTTAATCACCTTAACTTAAATTCAGACGTTTTGCACACCGTAAGAATATGCTTTTATTAGTATTTTTATCGGTATTGTTGCGTAAATCTTTAGCTGAATCCACGGATTCAGGTCACTGGTTGCCGGTAATTTTTTGCGGAATGGGACGTATGTTTTTGAAAACAGATATAAATTGAAGCATTGTCAGAGCGAACCGGGCCGGCAAATGCAATTTATTAAAATCAGTATATAATAATTAATTAACATTACTGTTTCCCGGAATATCCACATCAAGTTATGTGCATGAAGATTTTATTTTCTATGTTAAGATATTGACTTTGAGGGAGATTTAATACATTTAGCCTGATTTATGTCACGATTTCCGGGGTAGGTAATATATGGCAAAGGATTTTTTCAAGATTCCCAAAAAGGAAAGGCCGGTTACGTTGTGGGTTCATCCAGAGGGACGCGTTTTGGGCTCTATTTTTATCCGCGAGCAGAGCCTGCATCACATTGGCGAAGAAACCCCGGTAGAGTTGCTGAATCAAATCAAGCCGTTTCTTGTCATTCATCGTGATGATCTGAATGAGTACCGTTTCTACAATAAATCATCCATTGTGCGCCTTGAAATTGAAAATCCGGCTGAAAATAATGCCGAAGAGGATTCAATAGAATGCGAACTTTATATGATGGATGGCTCGCTGATATCGGGCAGTATTCGAGGCGCCTTTCCTCCTGATCGTACTCGCCTGTACGATCATCTGAACAAGGAAGGCGATCAGTTTATTCCCCTTCATCAGGACGATAATAGAGTGTTGCTGATGAATAAAAAATATATTATTTATGCCAAGGCCCTCTGAGTCTGCTTATATCAGGTTTTTTTATGGGACTACTGGATACATTCAAATCTAAAAAGGCCGTTGCTGCAATCCTCGCGGCCGTATCACCCGCGTCCGCCGAGGTCACACAGGCCAAATCAGTACTGAAGAAAATTGGTAATGGCGCAATCGCGGATATACTGGATGCATTGGGGGAAGGGAAAAATATTGACATATTCGAGGGTTTGCTGGAGAAGTCCCTGTCAAACAAGACCCTTGATATATATCTGGATGCACTGGCCTATGATGACAGTTCTGTTGTTCCCGTTGTCAGGCGACTGCTGGGCTCTTCCGGAAAATATGACTGCAATCTACTGATTGATGCGATTGAGCGTGACGATATTCGCAAGGAATATCTGGCTGGAATTATCAAGCAGCAAGCGAAAAACATCAGTCAGAAAAAATTGCTCGAGATCCTGGCGAGTGGCGGCTCCGGGATACGTCAGTCGATTTTCCAGATTCTGCAGGAGATCGGCACAGAGGCGCTGGTTCCCAATCTGGTCAGTTACGCCAGAAGTGAATCTGCGGATACGCGTTATCGTGTTGCAAAACTGATGGCGTCATTCAGCAGCGAGGAAGTCCGCACTACGCTGTTCCAGCTTTTGAAAGATCCCAACAAGAATGTACGTATGGCGGCCCTTGAAGGGTTGTCCGGCCTGACAATACCGGTTCCTGCACACGTGATATGCAAGTTATTACGTGATCCGGATATGATGGTTCAGTCCAAGGCAATTGAAACACTGATTCGTTTGAATGACGCAAGCACTGTAAAATATTTGATTGAATACTTGCAGGATGAATCAGAATATATTCGAAGATCCGCCGTTGAAGTGCTGAATGAAGTGGGTGATGCCAGGGCGATCAAGGACCTGCTAATGGCATTACGTGACCAGGACTGGTGGGTGCGCGTTCGCTCTGCAGACGCGTTGGGTTCAATTGGCGGGCCCCGCGTGGTCGATGCCATACTGGCGCTGATCAAGGATGAGGACCCCTTCCTGCGAAGAACTGCCGTGGAAATTCTCAACACCAGCCAGGACGAACGCGCCTTTGAAAGCCTGGTAGAGGCGTTGCAGGATGAGGACTGGTGGGTTCGTGAACGTGCCGCCGATGCACTGTCGTCAATGGGTAATGAACGCGCCGCCGAACCGCTGAGAAAAATGCTGGACAAGGATCCGCAAACAACACAGGTAGCAATACGCGCACTGGCCAATCTGGGAGATCGTGGTTCAGTAAAAGACCTGATTAAATCTCTTCAAAGCAGCAACAGCGCCGTGCAGAAAGAGGCCATTGCGGCACTCGCGCAGTTGGCAGACGAAAGTAATGTGCAGGATGTGCAGGATGCGGTAACGCAGATGATCGAGGTCAGCGATGACGATGTTGTACAACTGGCAAGTGAAACCGCAGCCGGTCTGGCAGACAAGTTTTCGGGCAAGACACAGGTATTAAGCCGAAAAGATGTCAACCGCATCCGCAAGCAGGTTGACCGGGAACCCGCTGTTGCCCGGGGAAACAACGCAGGGATCAGAATTTCAAATACTGCCAATAGTCAATCTGAAGTTATATTAATAGATGCAGACCGATTGAGACCGGGTGACATGGTCGGTAATCGTTACAAGGTCATAAAGCGTGTCGGCAAGGGCGGGTTTGGAACAGTCATGCTGGTTGAGGATGAAGTGGTTAATGATGAGTACATCCTCAAATTCCTGAACCCGGCATTTGCATCTGACAGTTCGGTGGTGAAACGATTTACCCATGAACTGCGTTATGCGCGAAAGGTTACACATGAAAACGTTATTCGTATATATGATTTTCTGACATTCGGGAAGTCCTATGCCATATCAATGGAATATTTCTGCAGCCACTCGCTGGCCGATGAACTGGATAAAGGGATACCCAAAGATATACCCCGCATGATAAAGATACTGCGCGATATATGTATTGGCATGAACTCGGCGCAGCTGGTCAATGTCGTACACCGTGACCTCAAGCCTGCAAATCTGTTAATCAATGATGATAATGATGTCAAGATAGTTGATTTTGGCCTGGCAGCGGCCGCATCTGAAATGGACGGACGAATCACCAAGACAGGCATACTGGTAGGGACGCCAACGTATATGGCGCCGGAACAGGCCCGTGGCGAAGAG
>VAPH01008115.1_pt1 | contig 44345 bp, 39 predicted proteins | sample 3393861 | NCBI WGS metagenome assembly VAPH01 (sample SAMN08290439, study PRJNA428436) | hydrothermal vent metagenome | isolation source: Deep-sea hydrothermal vent chimney | place: Atlantic Ocean: South-mid Altantic Ridge | reverse complement strand
CCATGCACCGCGCCGAAGTGAATATGATGGTCTGTTCCAAGGCCATGATCAACGTGGCGCGCAAGCTCCGGGAACGGTACGGCACGCCTTGGTTCGAGGGAAGTTTCTATGGGATCACCGACACGTCCCAGGCCTTGCGTGACTTCGCGCGCCACATCGGCGATCCCAGCTTGACCGGCCGCGTCGAGGCGCTGATTGCGCGGGAAGAAAAGCGCATCAACGAGGCGCTAAAGCCTTGGCGCGAACGCCTCAAGGGCAAGCGGGCATTGCTTTACACGGGCGGCGTCAAGTCGTGGTCGGTGCTCTCGGCGCTGCAGGACCTCGGCATGGAGGTGGTCGCCACCGGCGCCAAGAAGTCCACCGAGGAGGACAAGGCGCGTATCCGCGAACTCATGGGCGAGAACGTCAGGATGATCGAAGACGGCAACCCGAGGGCGTTGCTCGACGCCGTATACGAGCACCGGGCGGATATCCTTATCGCCGGCGGGCGCAACATGTACACCGCGTTGAAGGCCAGGCTCCCGTTCCTCGACATCAACCAGGAACGCGACTTCGCCTACGCCGGTTATCGGGGCATGGGGGAACTGGCGCGCCGGCTCGCACTGACCCTGGAAAGCCCCGTATGGGACGCCGTGCGCAGACCCGCGCCATGGCTTGCGGCGACCGGCGGAGGCTGACATGGCCAGGATCATCAAACGCAATAAGGCCCTTTCCGTCAGCCCGTTGAAGTCCGGCCAACCGGTGGGGGCGTCCTTGGCTTTCCTGGGTATAAACCGGGCCATTCCGATGATGCACGGCTCCCAGGGGTGTTGCGCCTTCGGTAAGATATTCTTCGTCCGTCATTTCCGTGAGCCCATCGCGCTGCAGACCACCGCCATCGACCATCTAAGCGCCATCATGGGGGCCGACGACAACATCATCGAGGGCCTGAAGACGATTTGCGGGAAATCCAAACCCGATCTCATCGGCCTGCCCACCACCGGTTTATCGGAGACCCAAGGCGCGGACGTTAAAGACGCGGTCAAACGGTTCCGCGGCCTTTATCCAGAATACGACGATATCGGGATCGTGCCCGTAAACACGCCGGATTTCAACGGCTGCATGGAGACCGGTTTCGCCGCCGCGCTCGAAGCCATGATCACGCGGCTTGTGCCCGAGCGCGCCACTGGGGATGGACGTCCCGGCGGACGTCCGCGCCGGGTAAACGTGCTGGCCGCGTCCTTTCTGACGCCGGGAGACGTCGAGTGGCTGAAAGACACCATCGCCCTTTTTGGCTTATGCCCGGTTGTCGTTCCCGACCTCGCCGGTTCTCTCGACGGACATTTAAGCGATCCGGATTACAGTCCCCTCCCCATCGGCGGCGCGCCCGTGTCCGGGTTCGCCAATATGGGCTCCGCCGCGGCCAGCCTGGTGATAGGGCCTTCGTTGTCCAAGGCCGGAGATATCCTAAGGGAGCGCACCGGCGTGCCGGACTACCGCTTCGACCACTTGATGGGGCTCGAAGCCGTGGACGGATTGCTCTTGGCGCTGTCGGCCATCAGCGGCAACGAGGTGCCGGAATGTCTGCAACGCCGACGCTCGCAGCTCCAGGACGCCATGCTCGATACCCATTTCATGCTGGGCCAGGCGCGTTTCGCCATTGCCGCGGACCCGGATCTGCTGAACGCCTTTTGCGGTTTTCTAGTCGGCATGGGGGCAGAGGTGGTGGCGGCGGTGGCGGCGGGCAACGCGCCGGTGTTGAAACGCGCGCCGACAGAAGAAGTGAAAATCGGCGACCTGGAAGACCTGGAGCATATCGCCGGGGAGCGGAGCGTGGACATAGTGATTGGGAATTCCCACGCCCTGGGGACGGCGGAACGCCTGGGCGCGCCGCTGTTGCGCGCCGGTTTCCCCCAATACGACCTGGTCGGCGGTTATCGGCGGAACTGGATCGGTTACCGCGGCGCGCGCCGGACGCTGTTCGACCTGGCCAACATGATTCTTGATAGGGGTCGTCATGAAATTAAACCCTACCATTCCATCTACGCACAGAAATGTCGGGAAGTATCCAGCGATGGGTTTGCAGCGGTGTTTGAAGGTGGTTGACGGCGGCGGCGTCGATGAGGCGCTGAAGATTGCGTTCGCGACCACGGACATGAAACATGTGGACCAGCACTTCGGTTCGGCGCGCGCGTTCGCCATCTACGCGGTGAGCACGAAGGATGCCGGACTGCTCGAAGCGGCCCAGTTCGAGGCCGTCGAACAAGACGGTCGCGAGGACAAGCTGGCCGCCAAGATCGCCATGCTGGAAGGCTGCGTCGCGGTCTATAGCCGGGCGGTGGGATCGTCCGCGGTCCGTCAGTTGCGGGCCCGGGACATCCAGCCGGTCAAGGTCGCCGCCGGCGCCGTCATCGCCGATCTGATCGGGGCCGTCCAGGACATGTTGCGCGCCGACGCCCCGGCCTGGCTGGCGAAGGCCGTCGCCCGCGGGCGCGGGCCGGACGCGGGCCGGTTCGATGCCATGGAGACGGAAGGGTGGGAGGAATAGAACGCGCCCGGCTTATGAAGAGCGATTGAAACAGGTTTCACCTTCAGGATAGATGGAGAACAGATCATGTGTACGGCGGCGATCGTAATCAGAGATGATGATCCGATACTGGAAACGGATTTTATGAAGGAAATAGATAAGCAGATACAGATGCTTAACTCTCGCGGCGGCGATGGCGACTGGTCGGTGAGCAGTATCCTGAGCCCTTTCTTATCGGCCGGGGAAGGCGCTCTCGATGAAACCGTCCTGCCGCGTTTGGATGCGTTCTATAACGCCATCGCATCCCTGATCGAGAGGGAATGCGGCCTGACGGCCAAACCCATTATCGACCTTGGCCATGAAGGACAAGGCCGCGCCGTGATCACCGCGGGCAAGCTGGTGGTGATGGACAGGGTTCTGCGCGATGTCCGGCGCTTCGGTTTCCCGAGCCTGTCGAAAATGAAAGACGAGGCCGACAAGATACTTTCGGTGGCCCTTGAGATTATCGGCAAGAACCCCGAAGTGGCAGGCATGCAATAGGGCGCGGATCAATGACCGCCGAACGGCGCGCCCTGGTCATAAACGACACGACGTTGCGCGACGGCGAGCAGTCGGCGGGCGTGGCCTTTACCTTAGACGAAAAACTCGCGATCGCGCGGGGCCTCGACGCCGTCGGCGTGCCCGAGATGGAGATCGGCATCCCCGCCATGGGCGGCGAGGAGCGTGACGGCATCCGCGCCGTGGCCGCCCTCGGGCTCGACGCCCGGCTCCTGGTGTGGAGCCGGATGTGCACCGGGGACCTGCTTCTTTGCCGCGGCCTCGGCGTCCACACGGTCAATGTGTCCATCCCCGTGTCCGATCAGCAGATTTTCAACAAGCTGGGCATGGATCGCCGGGGCGTCCTCGCCGCCGTCGCCCGCCATGTTTCCCATGGGCGTGATCTGGGCTTTGAGGTATGCGTGGGCGGCGAGGACGCCTCGCGCGCCGACCCGGATTTTCTGTTGCGGGTGCTGGAGGCGGCCCAGGCCGCCGGGGCGCGGCGGTTCCGTTTCGCCGATACGGTGGGGGTGATGGAGCCCTTCGGCGTGTTGGAAACCATCCGCCGCCTTCGCCTCGCCACCGATCTGGAACTCGAAATGCACGCCCACGACGACCTGGGCCTGGCCACGGCCAATACGCTGGCCGCCGCCCTTGCCGGGGCCGGCCACGTGAACACAACGGTCAACGGTCTCGGCGAACGGGCCGGCAACGCCGCCCTGGAAGAGGTCGTGCTCTGTTTGCGGCGGCTTTACCGATTCGATCTGGGCATTGATCCGCAAGGATTTCCGGCCCTGTCCCGGCAAGTAGAGCGCGCTTCCGGCCGCAGGCTGTCTTGGAACAAGAGCCTGGTGGGCGAGGGGGCCTTCACCCACGAGGCGGGCATCCATGTGGACGGGCTGTTGAAGGACCCCCTGAACTACCAGGGGGTGGACCCGGCGGAACTGGGGCGGCGCCATCGCCTGGTGCTGGGCAAGCATTCGGGCACGGGCGCGGTCGTCGAAGCGTATGGCCGGCTCGGCGTATCGCTGAGCCGCCGCGAGGCGGGTTTGGTCCTGGGCAGGCTGCGCAGGTTCGTCGCCCCCGCCAAGCGCCCGCCTGGACTTGAGGACCTGCGCTTTTTGTACCGGGAGCCGCGTTCCTAACCGATAAGTTCGATGTTCTAGAGAACCCGGCCTTTCCAGGGGATAAGGGCGGGCACGCGTTTTCTGTAATCGGCGTAGGCCTCGCCGTAGAGGCGGAGCAGCTTGCGTTCCTCGAACGTCGCCCCGACCAAGAGATAAAGGCAACCCCAAAAGGCGGTGGCGAGATCGAAGGGGGTGGCCACCCGTCCCAGCAAAATAAGCACGGCCCCCAGGTAGATGGGGTGGCGGATATAGCAAAGCGGCCCTTTGTAATGAAAGGGTTCTTCGCTGGGGCCGGTGATCCCGCGCAGCCGGTCCCGGATTTGACGGGTGCCCGCGAACAGGCCCAGGTCGTAGGCGCTGAGGCCGTAAAACAGGACGAACCAGCCGGTCACATAGGCCGCCTGAAGCATCCTCGCCACCCATTCGGGTTTGGCGAGCGGCGTCGCGTCCGCGAACAGAAAAGCCCCCAACGCCATGACCGCGCCGATATGAAGGGCGGCGAACAGGTTGTACGACAACCGGTAGAAAGCGCCCAAGGCGGGCTCAAGCCGCCGTTTGACGCCTTCCGAGGCCAGCAGCGAATGGCCGACGCCGAAACTCAACCAGGCAAGGGCATAGAAAATATGGGGCTTTATCATGAGGTTATGAGGATTCTTTCTTAAGGCGCTTGATGGTGTCGGTCGTGCTGTGGCCCGGCTCCAGCTTGGCGAGCAGCACCTTTCCACCCGCTTTTTCGACCACGTCGGCGCCGACGACCTGGTCGAGTTTATAATCGGCGCCTTTGACGAGAACGTCGGGGTGAAAGGCCTCGATAAGCCTGATCGGGGTGTCTTCGGTAAAAATCACGACCATGTCCACGGGGGCCAGGGTCGCGAGGACGGCGGCGCGGGCCGCTTCGCCCTGCACCGGCCGGCCGTCTCCCTTGCCGAGCCGTCTCACCGAAGAGTCCGAGTTCAGCCCGACGACGAGGCGGTCGCAGGCGCCTTTGGCTTGGCCGAGCAAGGAGATGTGGCCGGGATGAAGCAGGTCGAAACACCCGTTCGTGAAACCGACGGTGAGCCCCTTGCGCCGCCAAAGGCCGATCCGGTCCAAGGCCTGGTCAAGCCCTAAGACCTTGGCTTCGGCTTCGGAAATATCGCGGTGGTGCAGGGCGCTGACGAGGTCCGCGGCGTAAGCCGCCGCCGTGCCCACCTTGCCGACGACGATTCCGGCGGCGACGGTGGCCAACGCCGCGGCGTCTTCGAGGTCCGCGCCGGCCGACAGCGCCGCGGCCAGGGTCGCGACCACCGTGTCCCCGGCTCCCGAGACGTCGAAAACCTCGCGGGTTTCCGCATCCAGGTGAACGACGCCGCCCCCGGCGCGGACAAGCGTCATGCCGTCCCGGCTGCGGGTGGCGAGGACGGCGCCCAGATCGTGGGCCTCGATCAGGGTCCGGCAGGCGGCGACGACCGCGTCGTCGGTCCCGGTTTCCATATGGGACGCCGCCGCCAATTCCTTAAGGTTCGGCGTGATCAGGTCCGCGCCCCGGTATCGTGCGTAGTTTCCGCCCTTGGGGTCGACGATCACCGGGCTTTGCGTTTTTCTGGCCGCGCCGATCAGGGCCTGGCACAGGGTTTCCTCGAGCATCCCCTTGCCGTAATCCGAGAGCACGACCACGTTGACGTGACGCAGGCCGTCGATGGCGGTTTTCCGTATTTTCTCCCTGATGGGGCCGGGCAGGGGGTCCGTGGTTTCCCGATCCGTGCGCAGGATCTGCTGGTTGCCGGCGAGGAAGCGGGTTTTGATGGTGGTGGCGCGGCCCGCCTCTTCGATCAGGGCGGGCGCGACCGTTTCAAGATCCTTGATAAGGGTGCGGATTTCGCGGCCCTCTGCGTCTTCGCCGATGACGGCGACGAAGCGAACCGCGCCGCCGAGCGCGACCAGGTTGCAAACGACGTTTCCGGCCCCGCCGAGCATGGCGGTTTCGCGCCCGATCACAAGGACGGGGATCGGCGCTTCCGGCGAGATGCGTTCCACCGCGCCGGTGACGAAGCGGTCCAGCATGACATCGCCGACGCAAAGGACGCGGGCCGAACCCAGGGCCTCGACGAGGGGAATAAGGTCGGGCCGGGCGTTCATGTCATATCCAGTTCGGAGTTGAAAAAATCCTTGATGTCCATGGGATTCTTTTATCACGCCGTGGCCCCGATAGCGCCACTAAAAAAGGGTTACAGGTCGATCCGGGCTCCCGATCGCAAGGATTCCATGACCGCGACGGTCGCCGTGCTGGTTTCGATCAGTTCGGCCTCGTCGACCGGGGCGGGCCCGCCGGTGGCGACGGCGGCGGCGAAAGCCCGAAGCGCCGCCTTGAAGCCCTTGTCCGGCGTTTTGCGGGACGTTTCGTCTTTTCCGCCGTCCTCGACGATGGTCAGGCGGCGGAAGTTTTCCAGGGTGATCGCCGCCCCGCCCGCGAACCCTTCGAAGCGTTCCTTGCCATAGGTGTTGTCGCCGAGGCCGGTGTAAGCGATGGTGGCCAGGCTCCCGTCCTTGAAATGCACGGCGATGGACAGGTCGTCGGCGGTGGTGGCGAGGGCGTGGGCCGCGTCGGCCTGAACCGAAGCGATTTCCGAACCGGTGAAAAACCGCGCCAGGTCGATGAAATGACAGACCTCGCCGAGAACCCGGCCGCCGCCCTCGCCCGCGGCGTGGATCCAGCTTTCGGCCGGGACCGCCCCGGCGTTGATGCGAAGCAAAAGATATTTCGGGCCGCTCAGTTGTGCAAGGCGGTCCCGCATCGCCACGGCCAAAGGGGCGTAACGGCGGTTGAAACCGATCTGAAAGAAAGCGGGTGAGGCGTTGCGCGCCTCGATAACCCGGTTGATGTCGCCGCGCGAAAGGCCGAGCGGCTTTTCCACCAGGACCGATTTCCCGGCTTCGAGGGCGCGCGCCGTCAACTCGGCGTGGGAATCGTGCCGGGTGGCGATGAGGACGGCGTTGATGTCCGGGTCCTCGAAGATGCGGGCCTCGTCGGCGACGGCGCGGTCGAAACCGAAGGTTTTTCCGCCGTGCTCGGCGGTTGCGCCCCGCTGGGTGGCCAGCGTGTGGAGCCGCACGCCTTTAATTTTCTTCAGTTCGGGCAGCAGGACCGACTTGGCGAAACCGCCCGCGCCGATGACGCCGAGGACGCACCCGTCGGCCGCGGTCACGGACGCCTTGGGGAAAGCCGGGCGGATCGGGGTTTTGTCTTCGCCGTCATAGGTCAGCACGATGCCCAGATGCGGCTCCGTTCCCGCCGTGACCAGGGCGTAGGCCTTTTCGGCGTCGCTTAAGGGGAAGGTATGGGTGGTCAGGGTTTTGACGTCGAGCCGCCGGGGCGCAACCGGCGACATCAGGCGCAGCACTTCGGCCAGATTTTCCGTCTCCGTCCAGCGCACCCAACCTTCGGGGTACTTGACGCCCCGGCCCTCGAAATCCGGGTCGTAACGGCCCGGCCCGTAGGACCGCGAGACGATCAGGGTGATTTCCTTTTTCATGAACCCGGCGTAAGGGAATTCCGTGCCGGTAAGGCCGACCATGCAGACCTTGGCCCGGTCCCGGGCGATGGCCGCGGCGACCTCGAAGGGCTCGGACGACTTGGTCGCCGCCGCGATCAGCACCCGGTCGCATCCCTTGGCCCCTGTCAGCGCGGTGACGGCGGTTTCGGGGTTTCCGTCCTTGAGGTTGACGGCGGCTTCCGCGCCGAGATCAATCGCCAGGCCGAGGCGGTCGGGGTCGTAGTCGAGCGCGAGGACCCTTGCCCCGGCCAGGGTCAGCAATTGAACCGCCATCTGGCCCAACAGGCCGACGCCGATGACGGCGACCACATCGCCGAGCCCCGCTTCGAGGTTGCGCACGGCGTGCAGGGCGATGGCCCCGAGGGTTCCGAAACAGGCCTCCTCGTCGCTCAGCCCTTCGGGAACGGGGGCGCAAAGGTTGCGCGGCACGACGTTGAGTTCGGCATGGTTGGCCAGGCCGGCCCCGCCGAGCGCGACGCGCTGGCCCACATGGAAGACGCCTTCCAGGCCCTGGCCCAGCGCCACGACCCGGCCCGCCGCCGAATAGCCAAGCGGCAGCGGCTCATCGAGACGGGCGAGCACGGCCTTGAGCGTCGCCTGAACGCCGTCCCTCTTGGCCTTGGCCATGACCTGTTTGACCAGGTCGGGCCTGGCGCGGGCTTTTCCGGCGAGACTCTTCTTGGCGAACGCCACCACCATGCGTTCGGTTCCCGGAGAAATCAGCGAGGACAGGGTCCTCACCAGCAGGTGTCCCGCCTTGACTTTCGGGTCTGGAACATCAAGCAGCGCCAGTTTCCCGCTCCGCGTGCTTTGTATGACTTGTTTCATAGGCGTTCTTTTAACCCGAATGATCCCAAGGGGGGCAAAAAACATTTTATGTCGATAATAACGGGCCGTCATGGTACTGATGAGGGGGGATTTGTAATTGGAGGGGAGCGGGGCGTGGCTGAGGTTCGATGGTTGGAATCGTTCGAGATCGGCGTTCGCGCCATCGATGACGACCACCGCGACCTGGTTGAAAAGATCCAAGCCATCGTCGTCGCCGTCGAGAGTGAACGCCTCGATATTTGCCCCTCGTTGATTTCATCGTTCCTGGACGCCGCCCGGGATCATTTCACCAGGGAGGAAAAGATCCTCGATAAAATCGGGTATCCCGATACCGAAAGCCATGCCTTGGAGCACGGCAAGCTTCTCAATCAAGCCGATGAACTCAGGGACAGGGCCGAAAGGGCCTCGGACAAGGCCCAACTGCAACATTTCCTGGACGAACTCGTCGCCTTTCTTCTCAGGGACATCATCCATGCGGATGTGGATTTCAAATCCTACATCCAGGAAGAACAGTCCTCTTAAAGAGGTTATGCTGCTTCTTGAGGGCTTGGTGGGGTAGAAACAAACTTAATGTGTGGTCTTTGCGCTATATTCGCCTATGGGAGCGACGCGCCGCCGGTTGCCGAAGGTGAATTGCTCGGCATGCGCGACGCCATGGCCTCGCGCGGTCCCGACGGGGCCGGTTTGTGGGTCGGTGAAGAAGGCCGGATCGGGTTGGCGCACCGGCGCCTGTCCATCATCGACCTTTCCACCGGGGCGGCCCAGCCCATGTCGCTCGACGGCGGCCGTCTGCGGATTTCGTATAATGGCGAGATTTACAATTACAAGGCGCTTCGCCGGGAATTGGAGGGCCAGGGCCGGGTTTTCAGGACCGGTTCGGACACCGAGGTCCTGCTCCATCTTTACGACGCCCTGGGTCCGGCCATGGCCGGGCGGCTGCGCGGCATGTTCGCCTTCGCCCTTTGGGACAGGGAGCGCCAAGGCCTGTTCCTGGCCCGCGATCCCTTCGGCGTCAAGCCCCTGTATGTGGCCGACGACGGCGAGACGCTGCGCTGCGCGTCCCAGGTAAAGGCCCTGCTGGCGGGCGGCGGGGTGGGGCGCGCCCCCGACCCGGCCGGCCACGTGGGTTTTTTCCTTTTCGGTTCCGTGCCAGAACCCCATACCCTTTACGCCGCCATCCGCCCCCTGCCCGCGGGCGGCACGCTCTGGGTGAACCGGTCCGGGGCGCGGAGCGTTGGCCGCTTCTTCGACCTTGCGGAAAAACTCGCCGGGACGTCGGGCGAGACTCCGGGCCCCCTCGATCTTCGCCGGGCGTTCAAGGACAGCGTTTCCCATCATCTGGTGGCCGATGTGCCGGTCGGCGTTTTCCTATCTTCGGGCATCGATTCGGCGGCGTTGACGGCGCTCGCCTCGGAAGAGCACGGGGCCGGCCTTGCCACCGTGACCCTCGGGTTCGATGAATTCGAGGGCACGCCGCGTGACGAGTCCCCCCTGGCCGAAACCGTCGCCGACCTCTACGGCGCCGAGCACGAGACCGTGCGGGTCGCGGGCAAGGATTTCGCCGAAGACCTGGACGCGGTGTTCGCGGCCATGGACCAACCCACCATCGATGGGGTCAATGTCTATTTCGTCGCCAAGGCCGCCGCCCGAAAAGGCCTGAAGGTGGCCCTTTCGGGCTTGGGCGGCGACGAGTTGCTGTGCGGCTACGACACGTTCGCCCACATTCCCCGCCTGGTCGGGGCCTTGGGATGGTTGCCCGGCGCGGCGCTGCTCGGACGGGGCCTGCGGATGGTTTCGGCGTCTCTGGCGCACGGGTTGGGCTCGCCCAAGGCGGCGGGTTTGTTGGAATTGGGCGCCCGGTTCGGCGACGCCTATCTGCTCAGGCGCGGCCTTTTCATGCCCTGGGAGCTGGGCCGTGTCCTCGATCCCGACATGGCGCGCGAAGGCTGGCGGGCCCTGGAACCCTTGTCCCTTCTAAACGCGACGCAAAGCGGCATCGAAGGCCCGCGGCGCAAGGTGGCCGCCCTGGAAATGACCTGGTACATGCGCAACCAGCTTCTACGCGACGCCGACTGGGCGGGCATGGCGCACTCCCTGGAAATCCGCGTCCCGCTGGTCGATCCGGTCTTGTTTTCCGCCCTCGCGCCCGGCCTGGGGCGGGCCGGGGGGGCGGATAAACGGGCCTTGGCGCTGGCCCCGGAAAAACCCTTGCCGGACGTTGTCCTCAACAGACCCAAGACCGGATTTTCCGTTCCGTACCGCGATTGGCTGTTGGCCGGTGAGAGGCGCGCCGAGCACGGCCTGCGCGGCTGGGCGAGAAGGGTTTATAAAGAGGCCTTAAGCTTCTAAGAGATCGCGGAAGTAGGCGATGGTTTTCATCAAGCCCTCTTCCAGCGCGATCGTCGGTTCCCAGCCCAACGTCTCCTTGGCCAGTCCGATATCAGGGCAGCGTTGCACGGGGTCGTCCTCGGGCAAGGGCCGGATTTCCATGGCGCTGTTTGAGCCGACGAGTTCGATGACCGTTTCGGCCAGTTCCCGGATGGTGAATTCGACGGGATTGCCCAAATTCATCGGCCCCGTCACCTGGTCCGGCGCATCCATCAGCCTGACGAACCCCTCGATCAGATCGTCCACATAGCAAAAAGAGCGGGTTTGCGAGCCGTCGCCATACAGGGTCAACGGCTCGCCCTTCAGGGCCTGGACGATAAAATTGGACACCACCCGTCCGTCGTCGGGATGCATCTGCGGGCCGTAGGTGTTGAAGATGCGGGCGACGCGGATGTTGAGGTCGTGTTGGCGCTTGTAATCGAAGAACAAGGTTTCGGCGCAACGCTTGCCTTCGTCGTAACAGGCCCGCGGTCCGATGGTGTTGACGCTGCCCCTGTAATCCTCGGTTTGCGGATGGACTTCCGGGTCGCCGTAGACTTCGCTGGTCGAAGCCTGAAAGATCTTCGCCTGGGTGCGTTTGGCCAGGCCGAGCATGTTGATGGCCCCGTGAACGGTGGTCTTCGTGGTTTGAACCGGATCGACCTGGTAATGGATCGGCGAGGCCGGACAGGCCAGATTGTAGATTTCGTCCACCTCCACATAAAGCGGAAAGGTGATGTCGTGGCGCATCAGTTCGAAACGGGGGTCGCCCAGGAGGGGAAGGATGTTGTCTTTCGTTCCGGTATAGAAATTATCGATGCAAAGGACGTCGTGGCCCAGGCCCAGAAGTTTCCTGCAAAGGTGGGAGCCCAGGAAACCCGCCCCTCCCGTCACCAATATCCGTTTGCTCGACATAAGCACTCCGTCGTTTTATTCCGCCGAGACCCTATCACGAGAGCCGTTCAAGAAGAAAGCGGGCGCGTGGGATTATTCGGGTGAAATCTCCAGAAACCTCCTGGTTGCGCCGTCGAGAACCAAACAGGTGAGACGCCCCGTCCAACAGGCGCCGGTGTCGATGCCGATGCGGTTGGGTCCGATCTCCGGCCGGGCGCTGATGGAATGACCGTAGACGACCACCTTCCCGAAATCGTCGTCGCCGTCCAGGAATTCGTTGCGAATCCACAGGAGGTCCTCCTTGGATTGCTCGCCGATGGGGATGCCGGGGCGAAGGCCCGCATGGACGAAGAGATAGTCGCCTTCCATATGGAAGAGGCGAAGGTTTTCCAGGAACCTCCGGTGGGAGGCCGGAAGGTTGCGAAGGAAATCCCGGCGCGCGTTTTCCCCGTTCGATCCGCCGATGAAGGGAACGAAGGGCTCGACGCCGTAACTGGCCAGGGTCGCGTCGCCGCCGTTGAGCATCCAGCCACCATCCAGACCGTCCGGGCCCTCGATGAAAGACAGAAGGAATTCTTCGTGGTTGCCCTTTAGAAAGACGGATTCGAAGCCTTCGAGGGGGCCGGCGCAAAGGCGCTCGATCACCGCGCGGGAATCCGGGCCCCGGTCGATGTAATCGCCGAGGAAGACAAGAACCTTTCGCCCGATTGCGAGACCCTCGGAATCCTTTTCAATGAGGTCGAGGAGAGGGTCGAGCAGGTCGGCGCGGCCGTGAATGTCTCCCAGGGCGTAAATTCGGCATCCTTCTGGAATCCGGGGCGTTTCGGGGCGATTTCCCTTTTCGCTTTGTTGTAAGGAGGCCATAACAAAGAATATGATGGAATGAAGCCGCCGCGTCGTGGGAAAAATACGGGGAAAACCCTGACCCTAGGTCGTTTAATTAAAATCTGTTTAACGGTTTACCCCCTAACCTAGACAAGCGTATCAGGGATGGACGAATGGAACATGGCCGATAACGCCGACCCGGCGGGGACGTCCGGGGCCGAGCCGCCGAGCGAGGAAAGCCTTCTGTTGGACCATTTCCGCCGTCTCGGCGAGGACCGGAAGGACATGTTCGCCGTTCTCCTTCATTTGTCCGGGCTGCGGGCGGGAAACAAAAAGCCCCATTTTATCGATATCGCCGCCCATTCCTTCGACGACCTGGTCAACAACAACGACGCCACCCTGTTTTCCATGGGCACGGCCGACCAGGTGCTCATATGCCGTGACGTTCCCATCAATAAAGTCGATCCGGTCATCGAGAAAATCCGTGGATTGTTCAGCGAAGACCCCCTGACCCTGGGCGAGAGCGGTTCCCTGGACGACCGTTTCACCACTTGGTACGACTTATCGAACCTTGAGGACTATCTCGCGTTCCAGTCCGCCGTTAACGCCTGGGTCGAAGAAGAGGAAACGCGCAAGCGCCGGAAAAGGGAGAGCCGGAACTCCATGGGCGCCGCCATGTCCGGCGTTCTCCTCGACCCCACAAACTTGAACGAAATAGGCCAGCGGCTCCAGGGGGTCCGGGTCTCCGATTTGATCCAACAACAATCCGTGATCGAAATAAATCCCCATGCGAAAGGACGGGTGCTGTTCCGCGAATACTTCGTTTCCATGAGCGGGCTGCAACAACGCCTTTCGCCCGACGTCAACATATTGAGCAACATCTGGCTGTTTCAGTACATGACCGAAACGATCGACCGGCGCGTTCTCGCGGTGCTTTCGAAACGTGATTTTTCCTCCCTCCCCCACGCCATTTCCATCAACCTCAACATCCGCACGGTTCTGGCCCGCGAGTTCCAGAGTTTTCATCAAAGCGTCCGTCAATATGCGGACAAGGTCGTGATCGAGTTCCAGATGATCGATATCTTCTCGGACCTGGATGCGTTTACCTCGGCCAGGGACGCCCTTCAGGAACAGGGCTACAGGGTTCTTATCGACGGCCTCAATCCCTTGTCGCTTCAATATTTCGACCCGGGGCTGCTGGATACGGATTTCATCAAGATCAATTGGGGGACGGAATTCGTCGGCGAGGTGTCGGACCGGAGGATGACGGAAATGCGCGAAGCGGTTAAAAACACGGGCCGGGCCCGGGTCATTCTGGCGCGCATCGAAGACGAGGCCGCCGTGAAATGGGGATTGTCGCTCGGCATCAACAGGTTCCAGGGCCGCTACATCGATACCATCGTGGCGGCCATGATCGCCAAGGGCATCGTCTGAACGAGGTTGGAAACGACGGATATGGCCGAACAGACGGAAACCCAGAAACGCCTTCCCAGTCAGGAAAACCTCCTGCTGGACTATGTCCATCGGCTCGAAAAACACAAAACGGGCCGCAAGATCGTTCTCATACACCTTTCCAAATTGAAGCCCTACAACCGTCGCAAGCAACATCTCCGCGCCGCGGCGCACAGCTTCGAGGGACTGGTCAAGTCCTTGAAAGGACAGCTTTTCCAGATCAAGAACGCGGACCTGTTTTTCATTTATAAAAGCGAGGCCCAAGCGCAAGTCGAGACGACGGTCCGGAAGGTCCGGTTCCTGTTCGGCGACGACCCCCTGATTGAAAACGAACGAAAAGACGGGCCGTCGTTTTCCACCTGGTACGACGCCGAGAGGGATTTCGAGCAGGTTCTGCGCCTGGTTCAGGATTTGGCCGATGTGGAACGCAAAAAAAAGGCCGTGGCGAAGAAAAAAATGGACAGCCGGGCCGCCCTTCTGGCCAAGCAGCAGAAAGGCGAACCGCTGACGCCGGAAATTCTGCAACGGGTCGAACAAGCCCTGGAAAGGGCGGATCTATCGAATCTCGTCAGGCGTCAGTTTATCTGCTCCATCGATGAACAAATGGTTCCCGAACAGATCTTCAGCGAACTGTTCATCTCGATCATGGACCTGCGCGAAACCCTGCTTCCCGGCGTTAATCTGACCTCGAACCAGTGGCTGTTCCAGCACCTCACCGAGGCGCTCGACAAACGCATGCTCGCGATGTTGATCAAGACCGACACCATCAGCCTGTCCGGCGACATCAGCTTCAACCTCAACCTGTCCACCTTGCTGTCGCCTGAATTTCAGGCCTTCGATGAAAGCGTGACCGCGGGCCGCCGGGGGGCGATGATTATCGAACTGCAAAAACTGGACATTCTCGCCAACCTAGGATCCTACCTGTTCGCCCGGGAATACATTCAGGATAAGGGATACCGGGTATGCCTGGATGGGTTGACCCACGATACGTTTAAAATCATCAAGCAGGAAAGGCTGGGGGCCGACCTGATTAAGTTGGTCTGGCATTCCGAGATGATGGACGGCGGCGAGAGGATGCACGGCGAAATTCAGGAAATCGTCGAGAAAACGGGCCCGGCCAAAGTGGTCCTTTGCCGCGTCGACAACAGGGAAGCCGTCGATTTCGGCCATTCGGTGGGGATCAACCAGTTCCAGGGCCGGTTCGTCGAGAATCTTATCGCCGAGGACAACAGGCGTCGTGAACTGTTGAAGATCAAGCGCAGGATGGAGCGCAACGAAGAAGAAAAAGAAGAAGAGTAAAAAATGAAAGAGTCGGGCCGATTTTTCCTTTTCATGGTCCGCCGCGCCCGCGACCGGGGGCCGTCGTTTCAGCAGGGGGAATAATGGCCGAAAAGACGACCCGATGGTGGTGGGTGCGCCATGCGCCCGTGCCCGGTCCCAGGGGCGGAATTTCCGGCCAGTCCGACCCGCCCTGCGATCTTGGCGACGCCTTGGCCCTTGCCCGGCTGGCGGCGGCCCTTCCCGAAGGGGCGCTCTGGGTGTGCAGCCCTCTCGTGCGTGCGCGCGACACGGCGGGCGCGATCATAAAGGCCGGGATCGAAGCCCCCGCCCCCTTGGTCGAGCCCGACTTTACCGAGCAGCATTTCGGCCGATGGCAGGGCCTGACCTGGGACCGGGTCGAGAAGGAAGACGGCGAGGCCGCCCGGGTTTTTTGGGCCGATCCGGCGACCGCCCGTCCCCCCGGTGGGGAAAGCTTCAAAGAGCTCGCCGGGCGGGTCGAAGAGGCCATCGACCGCTTGGGCCGTGAGCACGCCGGGCGCGATATTATCGCCGTCGCCCATGCGGGCCCGATCCGGGCCGCCCTCGCGCTCGCCCTGGACGTGGAGCCGGGAAAGGCCCTTTCGGTGGAAATCGACCCCCTGTCGCTGACCCGCCTCGAGCGCTTCGGGCAAACATGGCGGGTGGGCGCGCTTAATATTCCGTTCATTTGTCCGTGATAGTGTTTTTTGCGATTCATAAGAGGAGCCCGAGCATGAGAAAGGCCGTCGTTTTCACCCTATTGCTGACGCTCGGGCTGGGCCTTTCGGCTTGCGCCGAGATGCGCCAGGATCCGGGCCTGGTGGCGAAAAACATCATCATCCAGGCCGCCGAAACGGTCGAGAGGTTCAAGACCGTTCCGGAACTCAAACAATTCGCCAAACATATTCCCGGCGCGCGCGCCGTCGTCGTCCTTCCCAGGGTTATCAAGGCCGGGTTCATCGCCGGGGGCGAAGGCGGAAACGGCGTCCTGATTGCGCGCGACGCAAAGGGGAAATGGGGCTATCCGGCCTTTTACACCATGGGGGCCGCCAGTTTCGGCTTTCAGGCCGGGTTTCAAGACACCGAGATTATTTTGGTCATCCGCAGCGAACAGGCCCTAAGGGCGATCCTCGACAACCAGGGCAAGCTCGGCGCGGACGCCGGGGTCACCATCGGCTTCGCCGGCGCGGGCATCGAGGCCTCGACCACATCGAACATGGGCGCCGATGTCGTCGCGTTTTCCAATTCCAGGCTCGGCGTGTTCGGCGGGGCGTCCCTCGAAGGCGCGGTGCTGGCGCGCCGCCGCGACCTCAACGAGGCCTTCTACGGCAAAGGCGCCACGCCGCGCGGCATCGTGCTGGCCGGAAAATTCTCCAACCCAAAGGCCGAACCGCTGCGCGCCGCCCTTTCCAAACGCTAAAGGGCGAAGCGGATCACGGCGATGGCCGCCACCCACATGGCGTTGATCAGGCAGGCCACGGCGAAAAGATAAAGGGCGCGGCGGATGTCGAGCGCCGTCGCGCGCGCTTCCCCGCTCCCGATCCAGGGAAGGTCCAGGGTCTTCCCCGCCATGGGCCGGGGTCCCGCGAGCGCCAGGCCGAGAGACCCCGCCATGGCCGCCACCGGCCAGCCGCCGTTCAACGTCCTATCCTTTCCCGCGTCCCGGAGCATGGTTCTCAGCCCGGCGGCCGGATTGGCCGTCGGAACGACCGCGGCGGCGAGGACGATGAACAGGCCGGACAGGCGGGCCGGTATATACAAAAACACGTCGTTCAGCCGGGCGCTCGCGAAGCCGAAGGCCCGGTAACGGGGCGTCGTGTGGCCGATGGTCCGGTCCAGGATACCCATGCATGCAAGGGCGAAAAAACCCGGAAAGCCGAAAAGCAAATACCAGAAAACCGGGGCCACGGCGCCGGCATTAAGGCCGCGCGCCGCCGCTTCCATGGCGGCGCGCGCGACGCCGTGCCCGTCCTTGGGGACGAGGCCGCCCCCGTCCAGGTCTTTGAGCGCCAGGGCGGCCTGGTCCTCGCCCTCGGTTTCGAGCTTGCCGGCGACGGTTCGCACCTTGTCGTAACCGGCGCGCTGATCGAGAAACAAGACGAGAAGGACCGCCTCGACGATCCAGCCGAAAGCGTGATTGCGGCTCAGCCAGGATACGCCCCAGCCCAGGCCGAGGCTCAAACCCAGCATGAAGAAGGCGGCCAGGGCCCCGCGCATGGCCCTGTCGGTCTCGCTGCGCCGTTCCCGGTTGAGCTTGCGCTCGAAGAATCCGGCCAGGCCGCCGATCAGGTCCCTGGGATGGCGCAGGGCGGTTCTCAGAAACCGGGCCTCGCCCACATAGGCTTCAAAAAAGATCGCCATCAACAGCAAAACCAGGGGATCGAAGCCGCTCGGCCCGTCTCTAAGCCCGAAAATAAACATGGCCGGCAGTCTGGGATCTGAAGCGTATTCGGTCAACCTCTTGAAGAGCGGACGAAGAGCGATATCATGGCTTCAAGGAGAAACGCATGACCGGTAAAAACAACGGGGGGGCCTTCTGGGAAACCAAGCCCCTGGACAAACTGTCCGGTGAAGAGTGGGAATCCCTTTGCGACGGCTGCGGCAAATGCTGCCTGGAGAAGCTCGAAGACGCCGATACGGGCGAAATCAGCTATACGGACGTGGCCTGCCGCCTGCTCGACCTGAAAACCTGCCGGTGCACAAATTACGCGGAACGCAAACGCTTCGTTCCCGATTGCGAACGTCTGACGGCGCAAAGCCTCCCCGGGATTTCCTGGCTGCCCGCCACGTGTTCCTATCGTCTTCTTGCCGAGGGCAGGGGCCTTCCTTCCTGGCACCCGCTGGTTTCAGGGAATTCGGAAACGGTTCACCGGGCGGGCGTCTCGGTCCGGGGCCGCGCCGTGCCGGAAAAGATGGCCGGAGACCTGGAAGACCACATCGTCGATTGGCCGAGGTAGAATCCATAAAGATGGAAACCGGACCAAACGGTGTTTTCGCGGCGGTGCTGACGCCTTTCAACGAGGGCCTCGGCCCCGATCACGAAGGCCTCGTCGCCCATTGCCGGGGGCTTCTGGTGCGCGGGTGCGACGGCCTGGCCGTCCTGGGGACCACGGGCGAGGCCAATTCCCTGGACCTCGAAGAAAGGCTCGGCATTCTCGACGCCTTGGCCGATGCCGGGATTCCGGGCCGGACCCTGATGCCCGGAACGGGGTGCTGCGCGCTGCCCGATACGGTGGCGCTGACCCGGCGCGCGCTCGATGCCGGGGCCGCGGGCGTCCTGATGCTGCCGCCCTTTTACTACAAGTCCGTCAGCGACGACGGCCTGTTCGCCGCCTATTCCGAGGTCATCGAACGGGTCGGCGATACGCGTCTCAGGGTTTATCTCTACCACTTTCCGCAGATGTCGGCGGTCCCCTTGAGCCTGGATTTGATCGAGCGGCTTCTGACCCGTTACCCCGACGCCATCGCCGGGATCAAGGACAGTTCCGGCGATCTCGCCAACATGGCCGCCATGGTCCGCGCCTTTCCGGGGCTTAGGGTTTTCAGCGGCGCCGACGATCTTTTCCTGCCGCTTTTAAACCAAGGTGGGGCGGGCTGCATCACGGCGCTCAACAACGTCGCCAGCGACATCTCGGCCAAAACCTTGGCGGCCTGGCGGCGGGGCGAGGCGGAAAAAGCCGAAGCGGGGCACGAAAAATTAAGCGCCCTGCGCCGGATCGTCACCTCTTTTCCCCAGATCGCGGCGCTCAAGGAAATCATGGCGCGGCGCGATAAGGACAACGGGTGGCGAACGGTCCGTCCGCCCCTGGTCCGGCTCGGCGCGAAGCAAGCCGAAGGGCTCGCGCGCGCCTTGGAGGATGAAAATTTTGCCCCATAATTTGGAACTTGGCGGCCAGGCGGTCCCGGTCCGGTTCAGGCGCAACGGCAGGGCGAAAAGGATGGTCCTCAGGGTCGAGCGTAACGGAGAGGGCGTCGTCGTCACCTTGCCCGAAGGCGTCACCGAGAAAAACGGCCGCGAATTCGCCAAAACCAAAACCGCCTGGATTTCCGCCCGCCTGGCCGCCCTGGCCCCCGCCGTTCCCTTTGAAGACGGCGCCGTCGTTCCCTTCCTCGGGCTCGATCACCGCATCGTTTTCAAGCCCGGACGGGGCCGCCCGGTTTTCCGCGAAGCGGGCGAAATTCGTGTCCGCGGCAGGCCCGAGCACCTTTCCCGCCGCCTGACCGAATGGTTCCGCGGCCAGGCGAAAGAGGCCATGGGCCCGCTTTGTGCGGCCAAGGCCGACCTATTGGGGTGCGGGCTTGGCCGTATTTCCGTCCGCGACACCCGGTCGCGTTGGGGATCGTGTTCGGCGGCGGGGAATTTGTCTTTTTCCTGGCGTCTGGTCATGGCCCCGGAACGCGTTCTCGACTACGTCGCCGCCCACGAGGTCGCCCATCTGAAATTCATGAACCACGGCGAAGGGTTCTGGAACGCCGTTTGCGCCTTGACCGCCGACCCGGGCGCGGCGCGCGCCTGGCTCAAGGACCACGGGGCCGGACTGCACCGGTTCGGGTAGGGCATGAAACGAAAGCCAAATCCCGCGTCCCTCGCCGTCGGCGCCTTGCTGACGGTCCTGGTCGCCTTGGGGCAGATATCGACGTCGATCTACATCCCGTCCCTGCCGTCCCTGGTCGAGGCCTTCGATACGGTTCCGGCCCGGGTGAACCTGACCTTGAGCGTCTTTCTCGTCGGGTTCGCCGTCGCCCAATTGATTTACGGCCCCCTGTCGGACCGTTGGGGGCGCCGCCCCGTTCTGCTCGCAGGGGTCGCCCTTTATTTCGCCGCCAGCGTGGCCAGCGCCTTCGCCGGGTCCATCGAGGCCCTGATCGCGGGCCGGTTCGCCCAGGCGCTCGGCGCATGCGCCGGCCCGGTCTTGGGCCGGGCGATCATCCGCGACGTTTACGGAAGCGACCGTTCGGCCCGCGTCATGGCCTATATCGGGGTCGCTTTCGCCATTTCCCCGGCCCTCACCCCGATCCTCGGCGGATACCTGCAGGTCTGGTTCGGGTGGCGGGCCAATTTCATTTTCCTGGCGGTCCTCGCCGCCCTGGTTTACGGGGCGGTTTGGGCGTTCCTGGAGGAAACGAACCCGCCCCATCCGGACCGGGAGGCCTCGAGCCTCGTTTCCCTGAGCGGAACGTTCGCCGTCTTTCTCGCCTCGCCCGTCTTCATGGGATACGCGGGGGCCGTCGCTTTTGTTTTCGCGGGCATGATGGCCTACACCGCCTTGGCCCCTTTCGTGTTCATAGAAGGTTTCGGTCTCGCGCCGGACGCCTTCGGACTCCTGTTCGTCTTCATCGTGCTCGGGTTTCTTGCCGGAACCCTTACCGCCGGGCGGTTGACGCTCCGCCTCGGCGTCGAACGCATGGTCTTGGCGGGCATCGTTTTAGCCCTTTTGGGCGGCGGGACCATGACGGCCCTGGCCCTGGCCGGATTGAACGCGCCAGCCGCCGTCATCGCGCCCATGATGGTCTTCCTGGCCGGCATGGGGATCGTTTTGCCGAACGGCATGGCCGGGGCGATGGCGCCCTTCCCAAGGGCCGCCGGGGCGGCTTCGGCGCTGATGGGGTTTACCCAGATGGCCGTCGCCGCCGGGGCCAGCCTGATCGCCGGACGCCTTCCCTATCAAACCCAATTGGCCATGGCCGTCCTGATCTTCGGGCTTTCCCTGCTGGCGCTGGTTTTGTTCGTTTCGTTGGTTTGGCGGAATCGCACTTGAGCGTTTTCTCCCTTGAGGGAAGGCCGGATGTGGAATAGGACTCCGGGACAACGGGAAATGGACTTTAAACCATGCTTAAGGTCATCCGCGCCAAGCTCCACGGCCTTCGGGTCACCGAGGCCGATCTGAACTATCACGGCTCGATCACCCTCGACCCGGAACACTGCGCGCTCGCCCGCATCCATCCCCTGGAATTCGTCGATATCTGGAACAAGAACTCCGGCGCGCGGCTTTCGACCTATGTCATCTTCGGCGAGCCCGGCTCGCGGTGCTGCGTGCTCAACGGGGCGGCCGCCCGGTCCTGCCAGCGCGACGACGAACTCATCATCGCGGCGGCCGATTACACGACGCCGGACAAGCTTTACGGCCTCAAGCCCCGCATCCTCACCTTCATGCCGGACAACCAAATAGACCAAATCCTGGAATACGAAGTGTTCAAGAGCCCCGCGCGTGAGTTCGATTTTCACATCATCGACGCGCGCGATCAAAAGGAAGAAATCTGCCATACCTATTCCAACGTCGACGTCAGCGCCGTCCGCGACGACCTCAAGGCCCGCGGCTGGAGCGAGGAAGACGCCGAAGCCTTCGTCGCCCGGCATCTGGCCCTGTAGGCCCGCCTCCCTTGCGCCAGTTCCTGCTCACGGCCGTCGCGGCGCTGCTGGCCTTCCCCGCCCACGCCGGCAGCCACGCCATCGCCATGCACGGCGAGCCGAAACAGGGCCCCGCGTTCACCCGTTTCGATTACGTCAACCCGGACGCGCCCAAGGGCGGAACCCTGACCCTCGGCCGGACCGGAAGTTTCGACAGCCTCAATCCCTTCATCATCAAGGGCGTTCCGGCGGCCGGCCTTAATCTGGTTTTCGAGCGCCTTTTGAAGCGGGGCCGGGACGAGCCGTTCACCCTTTACGGCCGCATCGCACAAAGCGTCACCGTTCCCGACGACCGTTCCTGGGTCGTTTTCACGCTCCGCGAACAGGCCCGGTTCCAGGATGGAACGCCGATCACCGCCGACGACGTTATTTTTTCCGTCAACACCTTGGCCAAAAAAGGGCGGCCCAATCACCGGCTTTATTACAAGCGGGTGGTTGCTATGGAGAAGCTGGGGCCGCGCAAGGTCAAGCTGGTTTTCAAGGACGCCTCGAACCGGGAAATGCCCATGATCATGGGCCTGATGCCGATTTTGTCCAAGGCGTATTACGGCAAGGTCGATTTTGAAAAAAGCGCGCTTCTGCCGCCCATGGGCAGTGGCCCGTATAAGGTGGACAAGGTGGACCCCGGGCGCTCGATCACGTACCGCCGCGACCCCGGCTATTGGGGCCGCGACCTTCCGGTCAACAAGGGGCAGTACAATTTCGACACCATTTCCTTCGAATATTTCCGCGACGGCGTCGTCGCCCTCGAAGCCTTCAAGGCCGGCCTGGTGGATCTGCGCCGCGAGACCGATCCGGCGCGCTGGGCCACCGGGTACGCCTCGCCTGCGAAAAGGGAAGGCAGGATCGTTCTCGATGAAATCGCCAACGGCCGCCCCGCCGGCATGTACGGCTTCGTGTTTAACACCCGCCGCGCCATTTTCGCTGACCGCCGCGTGCGCGCCGCCCTGGCCTACGCCTTGGATTTCGATTGGATGAACCGGTCGCTTTTCTATGGCGCTTATAAGCGCAGCGCCAGTTATTTCGAAAAATCCGAACTGGCCGCCAGCGCCCCGCCGTCCCCCGCCGAAATCGCCTTGCTCGAGCCGTTCCGCGCCGGCCTTCCGCCCGAGGTCTTCACCAAGGCCTATGCCCCGCCCGGCGCAAAGGGCAGGCAAGGGCTGCGTAAAGCCTTAAACGGGCTCAGGGCGGCGGGGTGGCGGCTCGAAGGCAAGACCATGGTGACCGCCGAGAATCGTCCGGCGGCCTTCGAGATCTTGTTGGTCAATCCCAGGGACGAACGCCTGGCGCTGGAATACCGGCGCAGGCTGGGACGGTTGGGAATAGGCGTCTCCGTGCGCACGGTCGATACGGCCCAATACCAGTCCCGCCTCAATACCTACGATTTCGACATGATCGTCTATCTCTGGGATCCGTCGCTCTCGCCGGGAAACGAGCAGGCCTTCTATTGGGGCTCGAAGGCGGCCCTGGAGGAAGGAACGCGCAACTATCCCGGCATCCGCGATCCGGCCGTCGACGCCATGATCGCGCGCCTGGTCGATGCGCGCCAACGCCGGGACCTCATCGACGCGGCCAGGGCGCTCGACCGGGTCTTGCAGTGGGGATATTACGTGGTGCCGCTGTTTCATCTGGAAAAAGACCGGCTCGCCTATTGGGACCGGTTCGCCATGCCCGACACGATCCCGCTTTACGGCTATCAGATCGACGCCTGGTGGGAGGACAAGGCGGCGCGCCTGGGCCGGGAATAAGCTACATTTCCCGCCCGAGTTTCCTCAGGATATGTTCGACCTCCAGCCAGGAACGGCGGACCCGGCCGTCGTTCTCGTCGCTGAGGGAGCGGTAGAAATAGGCGTGCAAGGCCTCGGCCAAATGGGTCAGGATCTCTTCCGCGCCGTCCGTGTTCCTGACGTCGTCCAAGGACCTGAAAAGAACGCCCGTGACGGTGCTTTTCAGGTTCTCGCTGGACGTGCAGGCGGTTTCGAAAATCCTGCCCAAGAGCGCGAAGCGGCGCGCGGCGCGGTTCTGGATGACATAGGCGTCGTCCAGGCGAAGGGCTATTTGGCGTTTTTCCCTTTCCCGGAACAGGTTTTCCGTCTCGATACGCCGTTCGGCCTCGTCCCCGGCCGAGACGGCCTTCAGGCGCTGGCTGAAATCCAACTCCAATTCCATGACCGATTTTTCGGTTCGCCTGACCTCGCCGACGGCCCAGTCCAGTTCGTCTTTTAATTCCCGGATAAGATGCCTGTGTTCCTCCATGCCCCGTTCCCATCTTGCTTTTGACGTGTTGATTTTATCGCACCCATGGGGATATTAACCACTTTAATTGGAAAGTCCCTTAAAAATAACGGCCCGGAATAACCGATAAATGACCCTGCGCGCCCTTATCTTCGATGTGGACGGCACCTTGGCCGATACGGAAGAGGCCCACCGCCTGGCCTTCAACGCGGCCTTTCGGGATTTCGGATACGACTGGTCCTGGGACCGGGGGGTGTATAAAAGCCTCCTCAAGGTGACCGGAGGGCGGGCCAGAATCCGCCATTATCTATCGGAACGCCACCCGGACATGCTCGAGGAGCCCGGCCTGGATGATCTTATCGTTGAAATCCACAAGCATAAAACGCGCCTTTATGGGGAAACCCTGGCCGGGGGCGGCGTGGCGCTCCGCCCGGGGGTCGAACGCCTGATGCGCGAAGCCGGGTCTTCGGGGCTCCGCCTCGCGCTGGCGACGACGACCACGCGGAGCAACGTCGGCGCGTTATTGTCCGGGACGGCGGTGGCGCAGGATTGGTTCGAGGTGGTGGGGACGGGGGAATGGGTGGAAAACCTCAAACCCGCGCCCGACATCTATTTCCGGGTCCTGGAGGAATTGGGCCTGGGGCCTGAGGAGTGTCTCGCCTTCGAAGATTCCGAAAACGGGCTCAGGGCCGCCCTCGGGGCGGGGTTGGACGTTATCGTTACGCCCGTGAGCTACACCGAAGGCGGAGATTTCTCGGGCGCGCTCTGCGTTCTCAGCGATCTCGGGGAACCCGGCAGGCCTTTTAAGGCGCTGGCCGGGGACGCCCATGGGCGTCCCCTGGTCGATGGCGGCTTCCTTGGGGATTTGAGTCGGGATTAGGGCGTTTTTTTCGTTTCCGGTGACCCCCGTCACATCCCGGGTCCGCGAAGTCCGTTAAATTCGCCGGACTGGAAAGAACGAAACAATTAACCATATTAAAGATAAGAGCAACGCGTTTCAGGAGGCGGTCATGGTTCACTCCCAAAACACTCATTCCCATCCGGTTCCCGGTATAAGGCCCCTTATCCGCGTTTCCGCCAGCGCGTTTTTCGGCGTGCTCCTGGGACTGGCCCTGCTGGCGGCGGCGGCGCTTTCTTAGTTCCTATCCATCCTGATACCCTTTAAGCTGCGTCACCTTCCGTTTGCTTAAGGGGACACATGAACGAACATTCCCATGACCGGATTCCTTTCGTGGATCTGGCCCGGCAGTTCTCGGGGATGGAAGCCGAGGTCATGGCCGCGATCAGGTCCGTCGCTTCGGGGGCGTCGTTCATCCGCGGCGCGGCGCTCGGCGACTTCGAAGAACGGTTCGCCGCCCTGCACGGCGTAAAGCACGCCCGCGGCGTCGCCTCGGGGACCGATGCGTTGGTCATCGCGGTGCGCGCCCTTGGCATCGGCCCGGGCGACGAGGTCGTCACGGTTCCCAATACCTGGATTTCGACGGCGTTCGCCATATCGCACGCCGGAGCCAGCCCGGTTTTCGCCGACATCGATCCCGAAACCTATCAGATGGACCCAGGGTCCCTTGAGGCCGCGATCACGCCCCGGACCAAGGCGGTGATCCCGGTTCACCTGTTTGGCCACCCCGCGCCCATGGCGGAAATCGAGGCCATTTGCAGGCCGCGTGGCATAAAAATAATCGAGGACGTGGCCCAGGCGCCCTTGGCCAAGGAAAAGGGACGGCTCGCCGGAACCATGGGCGATATGGCCTGTTTCAGCTTTTATCCGAGCAAGAATTTGGGCGCTTTCGGTGACGGCGGCCTCATCCTCACCGATGACGACGACTTGGCCGCGACCGTGCTCAGGCTTTCGAACTATGGACAGGAAGGCGTTATCGCCTCGGGAAGACACGACGACATCGGGTTCAATTCCAGGCTCGATACCCTTCAGGCCGCCGTCCTCGCATGCAAGCTGCCCTACCTTGAAGGATGGACCGACGCGCGCCGCCAGGCCGCGGCCCGGTACGATGACGTGCTGGAAAAATTACCCGTGGAGCGTCCCGTCACGGCGTCTGGGGCCGAGCCCGTTTACCATCTTTACGCCGTCCAAGTGGACGACCGGGACGCCTGTCACGCCTATCTGCGCGGACAAGGGGTCTTGGCCCAGGTCCATTATCCGGTCCCGTTGCATCTGCAAAAATGCTACCGAAGCCTCGGTTACGGCCAAGGCGACTTTCCCGTCGCCGAAAGCCTAAGCGAGCGGATTCTTTCCCTGCCCATATACCCTGAGATTACCGGGGATCAAATCGGGCGCGTCGCCGATGTTCTTAGCACTTTTTTCGAACGGGGGGCGTAATGGCCGAGTACGGGGACAGCGCCGTCATCGACGTCGTCTTCGGCGAAAACGTGACCGTCATCCGGCCCGTTAATTTATACGGCTGTTCCATCGGGGACGATTGCTTCATCGGTCCCTTCGTCGAAATTCAGCGCAACGCGGTGATCGGGGACCGCTGCCGGGTTCAGTCCCACAGTTTTATTTGCGAGGGCGTGACCCTGGGCGCCGATTGCTTCATCGCCCATGGGGTGATGTTCGTGAACGACCTTTTCAGGAACGGAAGGCCGGACCGGGAGAAGCCTGAAAACTGGCTGCCGACGAAAATCGGCGACAACGTTTCCATCGGGTCCAACGCGACCCTGTTGCCGGTGAGCGTTTGCGACAACGTGGTCATCGGGGCCGGGGCCGTGGTCACGAAGGATATAACGGAGCCGGGAATTTATAGGGGAAATCCGGCGCGGAAATCGGGCGGCTGAGCACCGGTCACAGTTTCGCGATGATCCGATCGAACATGCCGTCATAGCTTTTCCGCCAGTCCCGCCATTTTTCGATGTCGGTTGCGCTTAAAGAGCGCTCGAAGACGGAAACCAGGTAATCGTCGGAAATTTCGCCCGGAAATCCGTTCATGGAATCCATGTCCCCGGCCAGCCAGGCTTCGTCCACCGCCCTGTTATACAGCGCGTTGTCGATTTTCACCTCCACGCCCGTTCCGCCGCTGTCGGTTCGGCAGGTGGACGCATGGGACTGATGGACGGTTTCCTTGCCCGAACGCGCGAAGGTGACCTTGATGTTCTCGGACTGGCGTTTCAGGACGTACTCCAAGGCCCGGTTGAGCATGAAGACCTCGTCGAGGTAATGCGCCGCCCCCTGGAAGCTGTTGAGCCAGTATTCCTTTTTGTAAACGGCGCCGCAAAGAATGAAGATTTTATAGACGTCGAAAATTTCCTTGATGACGGGCGTAAAGTAATCGAGGACGAAACCGCCGTCGAACGGAACCCTTATGTCCACCGCGTCCCCCTTGGCCTCGCCGGGCTTACCGCCGAGCCAAAGCTTGAGGATCGCGGTGTTGTTCGCCGCCAGGGTGGTAACGATGGGGCCGAGGTCGGCGGACGCCTTGAACCAGGTGTCTTCTTCCAGGACGGCCACATAGGGGTTCTCGTCCTTGGCTATTTCCTCGACCCAGAACCCGACCGGGTCCAATCCCATATCGGTCAGTTCGCGCCTGAGGTCGTTTTTTTCCGTGTAATGGGATCGAAGGTAGCGACGCTTCTCGGCGCCGCCCGGCGACCTGCGGATGGTGACGTCGCCGTGGTCGCCGGCGATTTTTTCGAGGAATCTTTCTTCCGTGCCGTCGTCGAGAACGACGATGTCCCCGTATCCTTCGGCGTGGGTCTTGATCGAGCGGATACAGCGGTCCAGGTACATGGCCCTGTTGAACGACTTGATGTAGATGTTGGTCATCGGGCGGCCTCGATGAAAAAACGCTCCAGCTCTCCCACCGCCCCCGTGTCCCCATAAAGCCTTCCGCAGCGGTCCATGATCTTCGCTTTCATCTCCTCGCGCCAAGCGCGCTCATGGGCCAGCCGGAAGGCGATGTCCACATAGGCCTGCGAGCAGTCCGCGATAAGGCCGGTGACGCCGATGTGGTCGTAAAAGGCGGCGGTAACGCGTTCCTTCAGGATCGGTCCCGGCCAGGTGACGACGGGCGCGCCGAGGGAAAAAGCCTCAAGGGTGGTGTTGCCGCCCGAATATTGGGGGACGTCCAAAAGCGCGTCGGCCATGGAAAGAAGATGAAGGAAGTCTTCCCCGGACAGGCGGTCGATGAAAACGACCCGGCCGGCCTGGTCTGGGAAGGCGCGCCCGAAGCGCGCCGCCAGCCGGTCCCGCCACCGGCCCTCGAAGGCGTCCGTTATCAGGATTAATTTTCCTTCAGGGTCGCGGCGCAACAGCGCGCCCAGGGTCGCGTCGAAATCGGGATGAAACTTGAACAGGGATTGGGGGCAGACATAAAGCGCCCCTTCTTCGGGCAGGCCGAGCGCGGCCCGGCCCGGCGGCGGGCCGGGAAGGGGGGGCCTGGCGTAGAACATGGGGAAGTGGTCCAGGGTGACGAGTTTTTCCGAATAATATTTCTGGCCGTCGGGGTCTTCCATGGCCGTACACGAGATAAAATAATCCATGTTGGGGATGCCCGTGGTGATCCCGTGCCCCCAACTGCAGCATTGGACCGGGGCCAGCCTGGAAAAGGCCAGGAAGAAGGTCAGCGAGTTCATGCCGATGTCCGGGTAGAACAGGACGTCGGGCTCCTCGGCGGCGATTTGTCCGCGCGCCCCGGAAAGACTATTGGTGGCCAGGGCGACCACCTTATGGATATGGCCGGCGTAGGTTTCGGCCACGCCGGTCCCCTTGCCCGAGGCGTCGAACAGGACCAATTCCAGGCGGTCGCGCGACAGGGTCTTAATCACGCCCCCGAACAGTTTAGCGACGGTGTGGCCGGTGAAATGGGCGGAGATTATCCCCAAACGGACCTTGCCCTTGCGGCGGTCTTTTTTGCAGTGCGGCGCGGTCCACCCCAGGTCGGGGCAGGCGCGCAAATAGAAGGTCGCGATCTTTTCCTGCAAGGGGCGGTCATCGAGCCCATGATAGGCGAACAGGAAATTGGTGAACCGGGTTTCCAGGCAGGGATCGGCGATCCGCAGTCCTTGGTTCGTTAAATCGTCAAGGGCCGATTCCACGTTCCCGCGAACGGATTTTATTTGCCCTGTGGATGCGGCGATGATCGGGCTGAGCAAGGCGAGCCGGACCGCGACGCCCGATGAATTATCCAGCTTTCGGCATTTTTCAAGGGAGGCGACGCTGCTCTCGAATTGGCCCAGGTCGTGCTGGGCGTTGCCGAGATTGTAATGGGCCGAGGCGTAATTGGGATCGATTTTGATGGCGCGCCGGTATGAACCCAGCGCCTTTTCGTAATTCCCTTGCAACTTCATGGCGTTGCCGAGGCTGTTGTGGGCTTCGGCCAAATTGGGGTCGATTTCGATGGCGCGCCGGTAGGCGCTGACGGCCTCGTCGGTCCGGCCCAGACCGTGCAGGGCGTTACCCATAGCGCCGTGGGCCTTGGCGTAGGTTGGGTCGATCCCAATGGCGCGTTCGCAAAATTCCAGGGCGGATTGGAACTCCCCATGGGCGAAAAGCAGGATGCCGAGATTGTTATGCGCCAGGGCGTTGCCGGGGGCGAGTTCGATGGCCTTGAAATAGGCCGCCTTGGCGGGCTCGAAAAGGTTCAGGGCGGCCAGGGCCGCGCCCAGGTTGTTGTAGGCCTCGGCGTATCCGGGATCGAGCGCGATGGCGCGGCGATGCGCCGCCGCGGCGTCTTCCCATTGCCCCATCGCGCCGAGCGCGCCGCCGAGATCGTTATGGGCCGGGGCGTTGCCGGGGTCCAGTTTGAGCAGGGCGATCAGATGCCCGGCGGCCCGGCGGTGCTCGCCCAGGCTGGACGCCAGGCCGCTGGCGAGTTGAAGGATGTCGGTTTGATCGGGAACGGTGGCGAGGATGTCGTCGCAAAGCCCCAGGGCTTCCTTGAACCGGCCGTCCCGGTACAGCGCGATCGCCAACTGAATGGCGCCGCTTACGGTCATGGCGTCGTTTCCGGTGTCGCTCAAGGGTGGGCCTCTCTTCTGATCCGGTCCGGTCGGAACTGTTCAATCCAATCGGAAAACCCCTAAACCGTAGCGAAGTGCGCCCTTGCGCCGCGCTCGATGGCCGCCGCGGTCAGCCGGTCGATGTCGAGGCGGTGGCGGATCATTTCGAGCAGGCGCAGTTCTTCCTGGTGCACCTCGCCGTCGGCCGCCGCGATGTCGCACGCCAGCGCATAGGCGGTCTGGCGCAGTTTCTTAGGGAGAGCGGCCTCAATCTCGTCGAAGGCTTCATCGAGCCCGTCCTGGCGGTTGAGGAGTTCGGCGCAATCGGACGCCGTCGCGGTCAGGGTTTCCATGTCGTAGCCCTTGAAAACCGGGAGGGTATTGATCATCTCCCCGATCATTCTCAGTTCCGCGTCGGTCATGTCGGTGTCCGCCGCGGACATCAGGACCATGGTGTAGATAAGGGCCGTTTGGTGATCGATCATTTTGTTCCGCCGATAAATCAGTGCAATTTTTTCGATGTTACCTAATCATCCCCGCTCAGGAAAGCGCGGGTTTCGGCGACCGCCTCGGCGATGCCGAGACGCCGTACCTCGACCCCGGCGGGAAAGGCCCCGGTCAACCGGCTCGGCAATCCCCGGTCCAGCATGACGAAGACGCCCCGGTCGTCGGCCCGGCGGATCAAGCGCCCGTAAGCCTGCTTGAGTTTTCTTCTCGTCAGCATTTCATCGAACGCCCGCCCGCCGAAGGCCGCGCGGCGCGCTTTATGCAAAATATCCGGGCGGGGCCAGGGAACCCGGTCGAAAACGATCAGGCGGAGCGACCGGCCCGGCACGTCGACCCCGTCGCGGACCGCGTCGGTGCCGAGCAGGCAGGAATCTTCCTCGGCCCGGAACAGGTCGATCAGCGTGCCCGTGTCCATGCCGTCCACATGTTGGGCCAGCAGGTTGAGGCCGCTTTCTTCCAGCGGCCCGGCGATCCGTTGATGAATGGCGCGCAACCGGGTAATGGCCGTGAACAGGCCGAGGCCCCCGCCGCCAGCCGCCAGGAACAGCTCCCGCATGGCGCTTCCGACCTGGGCCGGGTCGTTCTTGTCCACATCGCCAACGACGAAGACCCGTGTCCTGCCCGCGTAATCGAATGGCGAGGGCAGCGACGCCCGAACCGGGCCGGAGGCCAAATGGGCGGCCCCGCTGCGTTCCTCGGCTGAAATCCAGTCTCCGTCTCCGTCCCCGGCGCAGTCCTTGAGCGTCGCCGAGGTAACAAGCACGCCGTGGGCGGGTTTCAGGACCGCCTCGGCGAAAGGCCGCGTGGGATCGATCCAATGGCGGTGGAAGCCCACATCCAGGTCGCGCCCGTCCATGCGTTCGATGCCGAACCAATCGACGAATTCGGGCGGCGTTTCCTCCTTTAAATCGAGCAGCATGGAGCGCCAGGCCTCGATCTGGCGGCGGCCCCGCCGGTTCAGGCCCCGGCGCACCGATTCGATGCGCGAACGGGACGTTCCGTCCAGTTCCGCCGTCTCGTCGTCGAGCAAATCGCCTAAGGCCCGGTACAGGCCGGTCACCGGCTTGGCCAGCTCACCCAGGGCGATTCCCAACTCACCCGCGGCCTCGATCAGGCCGGGGCCGTGGGGACGGGCCTCGCATTCCAGGCTGTAGCGATTGGGCGTTCCCGCCTCCCTGGCCCGGACCTGGGCGCGAAGGCGGGCGAGGAAGGCTTCGAGAGGCCCCAAGGGCTCGTCATCGGCCAGCCTTCGCCGCCATCCGGTTCCGGGCAGGACCCTGGCCGCGCGCAGGACTTCGCCGAGACTTTCCTGGGCCTTTTCGCTGCCGCGCGCCAGGTCCTCGATACGTTTTTTCAAGCCCCGCGAGCGCGACCGCCCGCCGCCTTCGGCACCCAGCAGCCAGCGCCGCAGGTCGGCGGCCTCCATGCCGGTCAGATGGGCGGAAAACGCGCCGTCGGCGGCGTCGAACAGGTGGTGTCCCTCGTCGAAAACGTAACGGACGGGAAGGGCCGCCTCGTCGCCGGTTCCCAGCGCCGCCTGGATCATCACCAGGGCGTGGTTGGCGACGACGATCTCGGCCCGTTTGGCGCGCCGCGCCGTCCTTTCGATAAAGCACTTGTTATAATGTTCGCAGATGGAAAAGACGCATTCGCCCCGGGTGTCGGTCAGGCCCAGCGTCAGTTCGCGGCCCAAAAGAGGCGCCAGCCAGGCCGGGAAGTCGCCGCCCACCATGTCGCCGTCCCGGCTGGCCAGGGCCCAGCGGGCCATCAGGCCCAAGGCCGCCGCGGCGCGCCCGCTCCCCTTGCCGTCCTCGACCCAATCGCCCTGGGGCAACCGGTTCAGGGCGTCGTGAAAATTAAGCAGGCAGAAATAATTCTCGCGGCCCTTGCGGATGACCGCCTTCTTTTCCTTGACCTCGGGATCGGGGTAGAGGCGGTCGAGCTCGGCGTCCAACTGGCGCTGAAGGTTCCGGGTGAAGGTGCTGATCCAGACGGGCCCCTTGTTCCGTTCCGCCCAAAGGGCCGAGGGCGCGATGTAGCCGAGCGTCTTGCCGACCCCGGTCCCGGCCTCGGCCAGAACCAGATGGGGTTCGTCCTCGCGCTCGCGGGGCAGGAAGGCCGCCGTGGCGATTTCGGCGTAGTCGGCCTGTTCGGCCCGGTCCTCGGCCCAGTCTTCCGTGTAGCCCTCGGCGTTGGCCCCGAGAAGCACGGCCAGTTTCCGGCGCGCTTCAAAGGGCTCGACCGGTTCCGATCCGGGCGGGGGCTCGGGCGGGCCGTCTTCCCATTCGGGCAAGGCGTTCCAAATCTGCAAGGCCCCGTAGGCGGCCCCGCCTTGAGGGGTTTCGCCCAAAGCCGCGAGCACGGCCGCGCCCCAGGACCACCGCCCAAGGGCCATGGCGCGCGCAATGGAGGCTGCTTCCCGGCGCGCCGCCCCGGTGAGGCCGTCCAGGGGACCGAGCAGCGCGGCGGCGCTGGCGAAAAGGCTTTCGGCTTCGCGTTCCCGGCCCATGGGCAGGGGAAGCATCAAGGCCTCTGCGAGGCCGCGCGGGCTGGGCAGGCAGAACCGGGCCGGGTATATGAAAGCGAACAACTCCAACAGGTCGAAGGCGGGAAAGGGGGCGGTTTGAAGGCGCGCCGCCGTTTGCGCGGCGTGACACACCAGTGGCGCAGGCCCCGTATTTAGGCGTTCCGCGGCGGCCTTCGGGGACAGGGTCTCGATTTCGCCGTCCGGGGTGAGCAAAACCGCCTCGCGGATGCCCGCGACCAGGGCGGGCGCGTCGGGCAGAAGAACGGGTTTGGCGGTTTCAGGCGCAGGCGTCATGGTGCGGAGTCTTAACACGGCGACGACCGGGCGTGCACTCAATTCGGTTCCTCCTTTTGCCCAGGGGTGATAAGCAGGTTGTTTCAGAAGGAAACGCCGCATGCTTTCCGTTCAAGGCGTCAGCAGACCGGGGCTTAGCCCCGCCGACCTTGACCTCGGCAAGGGGGAAAGGATCGCCCTTTCCGGCCCGTCGGGGGCGGGGAAGTCCCTTTTGTTGCGCGCCATCGCCGACCTGGACCCCAACGAGGGCCGGGTGACCCTGAACGGGGAAGACCGCGCAACGTTTACCGCCCCGGATTGGCGTCGCCGGGTTTGCTATCTGGCCGCCGAGTCCGGCTGGTGGGAGCCGACCGCCGGGGCGCATTTCGGCGACCCCGAGGCGTTAAAACCCCTGTTGACCCGCCTCGGCCTGGGCGGCGAGACCCTGCGACGCCCGGTCGGCTATCTTTCCACGGGTGAAAAGCAACGCCTGGCGTTGATCCGCCTTCTCGTCCAATCGCCGCCGGTGATGCTGCTCGACGAGCCGACGGCGGCGCTGGACAGCGAGCGCAAAAGAGCCGTCGAGGACATTCTTCTCGAACGCTGCGAGGGCGGGGCGGCGCTTCTGATCGTCACCCACGATGCCGCCCAGGCCAACCGCCTGGGTGCGAAACGGATGGTTATGGAAAACGGCCTGCTGCGAAAGGCCTCCCAATGATCTATCTCCCGCTCAGCTATACCGATCTGGTCCTGGCGTCCTTGTTGTTGCTTTTCGGCGGCGCGCTCTCGATCGTTCTGCGTTTGGGCCTGGAAATCAAGATCGGCGTCGCGGCGTTGCGGATGACGGTGCAACTGACCCTGATCGGCCTGGTGCTGAAGGCCTTGTTCGCCATGGTTTCACCCTGGTGGACCGGCGCGGCGGCGCTGGTCATGCTGTTGATGGCGGGCCGGGAGATATCGGCCCGGCAAAACCTGAAATTCACCGGATTCTGGACCTACGGGATCGGCACCACGTCGATGATGCTGGCCGGGACCGTCGTCACCGTGCTGGCGCTGACGACGCAGATCCGGCCCGATCCCTGGTTCGACCCCCGCTACGCCATTCCGATCCTGGGCATGATCCTGGGCAACACCATGAACGGGGTCAGCATCGGCCTGGACCGGCTGCTGAACGCGGCGGTTCGCGAACGCCTAGCCGTCGAGGCCCGCCTGGCGCTGGGCCAGGACAGGACGCAGGCCTTCCGGCCCCTGGTCCGGGACGCCTGCCGGGGCGGACTGATGCATATCGTCAACGCCATGTCGGCGGCGGGGCTGATTTCCCTGCCCGGCATGATGACCGGACAGATTCTCGGCGGCGTCGATCCCATCGAGGCGGTGAAGTATCAAATTCTTATTATGTTCCTGATCTCGGGCGCCACCGGGATCGGCGTCATCGCCGCGGCCATGGCGGCCATGCGCCGCCTGACCGACCCCCGGCACCGGCTCCGCCTGGATCATTTGGAACCCGAGCGGTAATAGGCTAAGCTGCCATTACCGGTCTTACGGGATTAAACGATGACACTCGAAACAGCACCCGGAACGGAGACCGCTCCGCCCGACCTCGCCGATCACTTCCTCGCCTGTTCGAAGCTCGGAAGGTACCTGACCCTTTTCGATGAAAGCCGTTTCGTCATCACCGACGATTTCGCCCCCGGCCAGGCGGTTCCGCCCGCCGCCGCCGCCATGGCCTCGATGTTTTCGAAAGACCCGCTGGTCGCCCACGCCGCCCTGGTCCCCTTGGGCTTCCGGGCGCGGTCGGGGTCGTCCCGGCGCATGGAACGCTTCGAGGAACTGTTTTCCCTGATCGAGGAACAGGCCTTGAGCGACGAGGTGCGCGCCGGGGCCAAAACGCTTCTTCAATCGGGCTTCCGCGAGGCCCGCATCAAGGAGATCGAGGCGGAACTGGGCGGCAAGATCAACCCGGCCAGGATTCGCTACCGGGATTTCCTCGGCATCGTCAAACATCTCATGGACCGGAAAATCGACGCCTCGGCGTTCCGCGATGAATTCATCGAGTTCACCTACGCCGTCGCCGGCAAGCTGGACTTCGGCATCTACAGCTTCTGCCTGGACCGGATTTTCGCCAATCCCCACATCCCGATCCGCGCCAAGGGATACCTGGTGGCGGAACTTCTCGGTTATCCCCCGCTGATCCGCCGCGAACTTCTGACCAACCTGCTGACCACGCCCGGCCACGATCCCGCCCTGCTCGGCTTCACCCGCGAGGCCATCAGGCTGGAACTGGACGAAGCGTCGGCGACGGAAATCCACCTGCTCGAGGCGCTCAAGTCCTCGCGCCTTTCGCCCGGAGAAATCGAAGGCATTCTGACGTCCAAGGGTGAGCTCCGGCGGGTCGGTCCGCCCGGTCGGGTTTTTCCAGAACCAGGGTCCGCCAGCCGTTGATGTCGTAGCGTTTTTTCAAGATTAAACCTTGAGAGCGGTGGGCGCGAAGGACCCGGTTTCCGTCCCGCACATGGAACCCGGCCAAAACGGCCACGCCGCCCGGACTCAAGATACGGGCAAGGTCGCCTGCCATGCGGCACAGCGGATTGGCCAGGATGTTCGAGACGATCAGGTCGAAGCCTTTCGAGGCCGTTATGCGCTTCGATGCGTACCCGTCGCTTTTGACAATCGAAACCAGGGAAGCGAGGCCGTTGCGCCGGACATTGTCCCGGGCCACCTGGACGGCGCGCGGGTCGTTGTCGGCCCCGAGCACGGATACGCGCCACGTCCCGGCCATGGCCAGGGACAGGATGCCCGAACCGCACCCCATGTCGAGCGGAAGGGCGAACCGCCTTGATCGGGCGAGATCGTCAAGGGCGGCCAGGCAGCCTTCGGTGCTCGCGTGCTCGCCGGACCCGAACGCGGCCCCGGTATTGAGACGCAGCGCGATCTTCCCCGCCGGGACGGGGTTCCGGTAATGATCGCCGTGGATGAAATAACGCCCGATCGAAACGGGTGGGAAAAGGCGCAGGCTTTCGCCCACCCAGTCCCTGTCCGGCATCCTGTCGATTTGAACGACGGGCGCGTTCAGGCCCAAATCCCCGGCCGTGGTGGATAAGGCCGAGGCGAGCGCGGATGCATTGGGCTTGGCCGGGCCGTAGCCTTCGATGTGCCAGTTGTCGTCGCTTTCGTTGACGAAACACGAGATCACCTCGCAAAAAGGCTCCAGCACCGCTTCGAAGGCGACGACGGCGCCGGGGGGGGAAACAATTTCAATGCGCCAGGTTTCCCCCTTCATCGGACCCTTTCTACGAAGCCGGCCATGACTTTCTTCAGGCCCGCCTTTTCAAAATCGATTTCCAGCTTGTCGCCGTCCGCGGCCAGGACCCGTCCGTATCCGAATTTCTGGTGGAAGACGCGCCGCCCGACGCCGACGCCGCCTTCGCCCGCCGGGGCCTGGGTTCTTTCCACCACCCGCCAGGACGGCTCGGGACCCCGGCGGAGGCGCTGGGGGGCCGGGGCTTCCCTTAAATTTCCGCCGTAAAGCCCTTGGGCCGCCTCGCGCTTGACGTGGTCTTCGGGCAGTTCGTCGATAAAACGGGACGGAACGGCGCTCTGCCACCTGCCGTAAACCCGCCGGCTGGCGGCGAAGCTGATGACCGCTTTTCTCCGCGCCCGGGTCAGCCCCACATAGGCCAGGCGGCGTTCTTCCTCCAGGGCGGCCCGGCCGCCTTCGTCGAGCGCGCGCTGGTGGGGGAACAGGCCTTCTTCCCAGCCGGGCAGGAAGACGGTATCAAACTCCAGGCCCTTGGCCCCGTGCAGGGTCATCAAGGTCACCTTGTCTTCTTCGGCCCGTTCCTCGTTCTCCATGACCAGGCTGACGTGTTCGAGGAAACCCTGAAGGGTTTCGAACTCGGCCAGCGCCGCGATCAATTCCCTGAGGTTGTCGAGCCGCCCCGGCGCGTCGGGCGATTTGTTTTCGCGCCACATGGCGGTGTAGCCGGATTCGTCTAAAATCATCCCCGCAAGCTCCCCATGGCCGGTTTCCGCGGCCAGCCCCCGCCAGCGCTCGAAATCGGCCAATAAACCGGCCAGGGTATTGCGCGCGCGGGGCTTGATCTCGTCGGTTTCGACCAGCTTTTTCGCGGCCCGGGTCAACGCGACGCCCTCGGCTCTGGCGAGCAGATGGACGGTTTGCAGGGTCTGCGCGCCCAAACCGCGTTTCGGCAGGTTGACGATGCGCTCGAAGGCCAGGTCGTCGTCGGGCTGGACGGTCACGCGCAGGTAGGCGACGGCGTCGCGGATTTCCTGGCGTTCGTAAAACCGGGGGCCGCCGATGACCCGGTAGGGAACGCCCAGTTGGACCAGCCTTTCCTCGAACTCGCGGGTCTGGAATCCGGCCCGGACCAGGACCGCCATTTCGTTTAAGCGATGGCCCTTGCGGTGCAGGGATTCCATTTCCTCGACGGTGGCGCGGGCTTCTTCCTCGCCGTCCCAAACGCCCTTGACGGCGACCTTTTCCCCTTCGTTGACTTCGGTCCAGAGGGTCTTGCCGAGCCGCCCTTCGTTGTTGGCGATAAGGGCCGAGGCGGCGGCCAGGATGTGCGGCGTGGAGCGGTAGTTGCATTCCAGGCGAACCACGGTGGCGCCGGGAAAGTCGGCCTCGAACCGCAGGATGTTCCCGACCTCGGCCCCGCGCCAGGAATAGATCGACTGGTCGTCGTCGCCGACGCAGCAGATGTTCCGGTGCTTGCCGGCCAAAAGCCTGAGCAAAAGGTACTGGGCGACGTTGGTGTCCTGGTATTCGTCCACCAGGATATAGCGGAACTGGTTCCGGTAGCGTTCCAGGATGTCGGGACATTCCTGGAAAAGGGTCAGGCACGACAGCAAAAGGTCGCCGAAATCGGTCGCGTTCAGGACCTTGAGCCGTTCCTGGTATTGGGTGTAAAGGGCCGCGGCCCGGCCGTCGGCGGCGTCGGCGCCTTCGGCCCCCGTGACCTTGTCGGGCGTCAGCCCCCGGTCCTTCCAACGCTGGATGATGCCTGAGACGACCCTGGCCGGCCAGCGTTTTTCGTCGATGCCGTGGACATCGAGGAGTTGTTTGACCAGCCGGACCTGATCGTCGGCGTCGAGGATCGTGAAGTTGGATTTCAATCCGGCGGCTTCGGCGTTGGCGCGCACTATGCGTGCGCCGAGGGCATGGAAGGTGCTGATCCACCAGCCTTCGACCGGGCGGCCGAGCAGACCGGCGACCCGGTCCTGCATTTCGCGCGCCGCCTTGTTGGTGAACGTGACGGCGAGCACTTCCCAGGGCCCGGCGCGGCCATCGAGCAGGATATGGGCGAGCCGGGTGGTCAGGACGCGGGTTTTGCCGGTTCCGGCCCCGGCCAGAACGAGGACGGGGCCTTCGGTGGCGAGCACGGCTTGGCGCTGGGTCTCGTTGAGGCCGTCCAGATAGGAAATGGGGGCGGCCGGGGGCGCGTCGCTCAACTCGAAAGGATCGTTGGGACAGTTCATGGAGACTTATAACAAGGCCATCACCCCTTGTCCCGCCCGACCCTCGGGAGCCGACAAACCCCAACGCCCGCGACTGCGGCGTGAGCCAAGGGGCCGAACGGCCCCGCCCGACCCTCGGGAGCTGACAAACCCCAACGCCCGCGACTGCGGGCCGCCGCCCCTGCGGCGAAAGCCTAAGGGCGCGAACGCGCCCGCCCGGCGCTTGAGGGACTTTAAACCCTAACCACCCCGCCCGGCGCCTGAGGGACAATATCAATGATCGTATTCTTCCCGGCGGCGTTCGAGAAGGGCGCGGTTATAGGCGGCCAGGACGTCGCGCTCGAAGACGCAGCCGAGGAACAGCATGGAATCCCTGTCCTCGACCACGGCGATATGGTGTTCGCCGGTTTCCCGCATCAACTTTATGGCGGCTTCGAGATTATCGGTTTTGCAAAGAACGGGCGGAGCCGTGCGGGCCACGTCGCCGGCCTTGATAAGGTCGTCCATATCCGAATCGAAGGCGGCGTCGCTCATGTCGGCAAGGGTGATCGTCCCGAAAAGCGCGCCGTCGTCGTCGACGACGAAAAGTTCGCCGCCTTCGGACTTCTGCAGCATTTCACGTAAATCGGGCAAGGCCACGTCACGGGTCGCCGGTTCGCCCACGAAGGTCAGGGCCCGGCCCACTTCGAGCGAGCGCAGAAGGGCCGACTCGAAGCCTTCGTGGAGGTCGAGGCCGCGGTCCTTCAATTGCAGGGCGAAGAAAGAACCGCCGCCGATCTGGCTGGTCACCAGGGACGAGATCACGACCGCGACCATGACCGCTATGGTCATGGTGTAATCCCCGGTCATCTCGAAAACAATCAAGGTGGTCGAAATCGGAGCCCCCAGGACCGCCGCCGCCATCGCCCCCATGCCGATGACGGCATAGCCTTCGACGCCCGAGGACAGCCCCGGCGCGATCATGGTGACGGCGGCGCCGTAGAGCGCGCCGAGAACGGCGCCGATGACCAGGGACGGGCTGAACACGCCGCCGCCGAACCCAAGTCCGAGGCTTATCATGGAGGCCGCCATTTTGGCTATGAGGAGGGCCAGCAGGAGAGACATCGGAAAGAAGCCCGTGAGAACCGTGTCCATGGTGGCGTAGCCGACGCCGAGAACATGGGGATAAACGGTGGCGATGAGGCCGACCGCAAGACCGCCGAAGGCGGGACGCGACCAAGGGGGAAGCGGAGAGCGCGCGGCTTTTCGCCCGATCCAAAGCGAGCCCCTGACAAAAACGGCCGCCATGAGCCCGCTCAGCAGCCCGAGCCCGATAATGGCGGGGAACTCCAGGAGTGAAACGGGGTCGTGCTCGGCCAGCATGAAGGCGGGAAAATCGCCGAAGTAGGCGCGTGATATCATCGTCCCGATAACGCTGGCGATGACGATGGGGGCGAAGGCCTTCAAGGCGTAATGGCCGATCACCACTTCGCTGGCGAACAGGGCCCCGGCGATGGGCGCGTTGAACGATCCCGCCACGGCGGCGGCGACGCCGCAGCCCAGAAGGGTCCGCGCGAAGGTGCGGCTGAGATGAAGGCGCTTGGCGATCGCTCCGCCTAAGGAAGCGCCGAGATGCACCGCCGGGCCCTCGCGCCCCACCGACGCCCCGAAACCTATGGAGGCGGCGTTGACCAGGGCCGCGCGCAAGCCCGTCGATCCCGACATGCGCCCGCCCTGCAACGCGCTCGATTCGATCACGTCGGCGACCCCATGGGGCCTTCGTCCCGGTAAAAATCGATGGGCGAGGATTCCGACCGCCAGTCCGCCGAGCGTTGGGGCGAGAACGATCCGCCACCAAGGCAGTTTCATGGCCTCGGCGTAGAGGTGCTCGGTATTGGTTCCGAATGCGGTGAATTGGAAGAAAACGATGGCCTCGCGAAACCCGATGACGGCCACGCCCGCCACGGAACCCACGGCAAGGGCCAGGAACGACAGGATTAATTGATCGTTCCTGACCAAGGCGCCGAGGCGCGTCAACACGGGAGCGAATAGAGTGCGTTTTCCGGTCATGGCATATCCGGATGGACGGTCGGCTCGCCCGTTTGGCGGCGTAAGGAGACTATAAAATCAATTTTGCGCAACGACCTGATTGCGTCCGTCTTGCTTGGCCGTGAACAAAGCCGCCTCGGCGCGCGCCACGACCTCGCTCAACCCTTCTCCGCGCACATGCTGGACGACCCCGACCGATACCGTGATCCGCCCCATGTCTTCGCCGGTGTTGCGGTTGACGATTTTTTTGCTGACGAGCCTTTTACGGATGTTCTCGGCGACCTTGGCGGCTCCTTCGAGGACCGTATTGGGCAGGATGATGACGAATTCCTCGCCGCCGTAGCGCGCCGCCGTATCCTGGCCTTTGATGTTGTCCTTCAAGGTCAAGGCCAGGAGTTTCAGGACCTGATCGCCGACTTGATGGCCGTAGGCGTCGTTGAATTTACGGAAGTGATCGACGTCGATCATCAGCAGGCAGATATCCTCGTCTTTTTCCCGGGCTTCCCGAACGGCCCGGCGCAGGGCGATGTCGAACATTTTACGGTTGGCGACGCCCGTTAGGGGATCGGTCCTGGCTTCTTGCTGCAAGGCCTTGAGTTCTTCGCGCAGCCGGGTGATCTCGGATGAAGACGCCTTTAGTTTCGCCGTGAACTCCTCATGCCGGATTCCCATTTCCGTGGTCGCCGCGACCGCTTCCTCGACGAGCTTTTTCACCCGCCCGGCATCGGGGGCCCCGGACAGGTCCTTGGAGACCGATTTTATTTTCTTGCCGTATTCGGCGGCGTCATTCCCGGCCTGGTCCAGGGAATTGAAAATGCCGCCCAGCTCCGCCTCGATAACGGTGGCGGTGTCGTGAATGCTCTCACCCTCGAGTTCGTAAGTGAAGAAGCGATCGAAGATCTCTTCGTTGCGGGATTCGGTAAACTCCGCCTCTTCCTCGAGAAGGGCGTCCAGGGTTCTTTTCAACTCGGGATATTCGCCGGAGAAGAAATGATACCAGATGGTGAAATTCTTGGGATACGGGATGATCCCTTTTTCAGCCATGAAGGAGTGGGCCTGCCGTGCGGTTTCGGCGGCTTTTTGCCTGTCGTTGACGTTGTCCAAGGGCTCCCCCCGCTCCGACCGCTTCGATGACATGTCCCATTATTCAGATTATTGCCCCCGATACAAAGGCCAATTCTCAATGATAGGCGTTTTCACCTTAATACATTTTTTGCCCCCTCAAAGAAAGGCCGCAGGCCGGGTTAGACATTTACATCATGATTAAAGAGTGCGAGACGGTCCCCCAAACGGGTCATGCGTTAAACGCATGGCTGTTCCCTTGTTTTTTCAATCGATTCCCCGCTAAGGGTTCCTATGTACAGATTGTATGGTGTTGCATCGCAGCATCAGGCCGTCGCGTCTCCCCGACGTGACGCCTCCCTGTTAAACTCGCCGGAAACCTCACGGTTTCCGGCTTTTTTTTGCCCCGGATACGGCGTTTCGACTATACTCCCCCCTATGACGCCTCCCAGCCACGTCGATCTTTTCATAAAAAACGCGCGCTTTTTCAAGGACCGTTTTCCGGCGGCCTGGACCGCCCTCTCCGTGGTCGAAGCGGCAACCGGGGAACAGGCGGCAAAGCCGGTCGTCGAAGACGGGCGCGTCGTTAATCTGGATATCGGCAACGGCGCCCTTCTCTATCCCAAGGCCGGGCCGGATTGGGCGGCCGAGCAAATAAAAGCCGCCTTCCAAAACCCCGACCGCATCGTCTTCGACAGCCCGGAAATCTGCAACGTTTCCCCCGTGACGAAACCGGTTTTCGCCGCCATCGGAGAGTATCTCAACGGCCACGGCCTCACCACATTGGAAGGCGCGCCCGTTGTCGACAGCGGGTTCGCCTTCGTTCTCGGCATCGGGCTTGGGCACCATCTCGCCCCGCTCATAGAACGCCGCGCGGCGCGCCATTTGGTCCTCATCGAACCGGTGGCGGAATTGCTGTTCCATTCCCTTTCCTCCATCGATTGGGAAGACATCTTCCAGGCGGCCCTGGAAAATGAAACGACCCTTCATTTCATCGTCGCCAAGCCGCCCGAACAGATCATGGAAGCCCTGCACCGGCTGATCGACGCGGAAGGCCCCGTCTTCCTCGACGGCTCCCTGGCTTACGTTCACTACGCGACCCCGGCCATGGAGCGGACGCGGATTCTCATGAACGAGGAATTGCGCCTTCATTTTCCATCCCTCGGTTTTTACGAGGACGAAATGCTGATGCTGCGCAACACGTACCTCAACGCGCTCGACAATTCCTTCCACGCCATCGAGCCCGGAGCGGGCCCCGGGGCATCCCTTCCGGTGCTTATCGTCGGCTCGGGGCCGTCTCTCAACCAGGACATCAAGGATATTAAGCGGCTTTCGGAAAATGCCCTCGTCGCCTCTTGCGGCACGGCTTTGAGAATCCTGCTCGATCACGGCATCCGCCCAGATATTCACGTGGAGAACGAAAACCATTCCTTGATCGCGAACAATCTCAAAAGAGTCCTGATCGATCATGCCCTGGACGGCATCACTTTCATGGCGCCGACGACGGTGGATCCACAAGCCGGGGCGATGTTCGAGACGCGCTGGTACTATCTGCGCGACCACTACTGTTCGTCGAACGTTCTCCTCGGAAAAAATATGGCCCCCTTGCCCGAATCCAGCCCCATCGGGGCGAACGTCGCGCTCAGTTCCCTGCTCGCCCTCGGTTTCAACCATATCTACCTTTTCGGAGTCGACTGCGGCCATAAGGAAGGCGACGACCATCACGCCGAAGGCTCCGTCTACCTGGACGACACCTACGAGAACCCCGAAGCCAACATCAAAATAAGCCGCTGGGAACGGCGCAAGGTTCCGGGGGCCTTCGGCGGAGAGGTCCTCAGCACGCCCCTTTGGGAGCGTTCCCGCCATAACATGAGCCGCCTTCTCAGCAATGCCCCCCGGGCCGTCGTCGTCAACTGTTCGGACGGCGCCGCGATCCCCGGCACCATGCCGCGGCGCGCCGACCGGATCGTCCTGCCCGCTCCCGCCGTGGCGAAGGCGGCGGTCCTGGCGGAAACCGAAGCGAAAATGCGCTTCTTCGAGACGGGCCGGTTTTTAGACGGCATCGACGGTCTCGGCGACGAGGCGAAGGCCTGCGCCGGGTTCATGGACGGCTTTAGCGCCCTGATCGAAACGGCGAAAACCGAGGACACGGGCTTTTGGCAGGTAAACCAACGGATCCGCGCCTTTAGCGGGGCCAACAAGGATCGCGCCCGCGGCATGCTCGCCATCGCCGGGACCACGATCACCAATATGCTCCGTCTCGGCGCCTTTTTCGGCACCCGAATCGCTAAGGACGACGCCCGCCTGGAATTCCTCAGATTCTTCCTCGGGCAATACCTGCCGGCTTGCCGCGAGATGGCCCAAGGGGCCGAAACCCTTCTAAATGAAATGGCCGAACGGCGTGAAACCCTACATCAGGATTGACAGGAAATATTTTAATTCTTTAACGGTTCCAAAAAAAATAACAAAAACGTCATTTTTTTGTGGACATACATCAGAATTCTCTTAT
>VAPH01030895.1_pt1 | contig 44445 bp, 36 predicted proteins | sample 3393861 | NCBI WGS metagenome assembly VAPH01 (sample SAMN08290439, study PRJNA428436) | hydrothermal vent metagenome | isolation source: Deep-sea hydrothermal vent chimney | place: Atlantic Ocean: South-mid Altantic Ridge | reverse complement strand
CTTCCATCTAAGTTGAATACCTGGCCCGTAATGTTATCGCTTTCAGCAAGTTGAGCAATAAATTTAGCAACTAAACCCGGGGTGCTGTATCTGCAAAGTAGATTTTCCGAGACAGCTATTTCCCGGGACTGCTTGGAAGCTTCACGTCCCATACGTGTCAACATGAACCCCGGTAGTACAATATTTACTCTGATACCGACACTGGCCAGTTCCCTGGCTGCAGACAAGCTTAATCCTAAAAGAGCTGCTTTCGAGGCTGCGTATGCAGCGAGACCGGCGCTTCCTTTGAAGGCAGCATAGGAGGAGATATTTATTATCTGTCCACCAAAATCCTTCTTCATAAGTGCTGCTCCAAACTTGATTAGATTGAACGCACCTTTTAGGTTTGTATTGATAACACTATCGAAGTCAGCAACCGAGGTCTTCACAAGAAGCGCTTCGTGTGTTACTCCTGAATTATTCACAATTAGGTCCAGACGACCTTTCCACTGTTCTACTTCTTTTATTATGCGTTTAACAGACTCTGCACTTGAAACATCAGCGCTAAAAACACGCCCGTGTTCTATGTTCTTTTCGACAAGAGCCTCAGCTACTTTACGGTTGTGATAGTAGTGTAAAGCTACATGAAATCCAGCCTTTGAAAGCACACAGGCAACTTCACTACCCAAACCGCCACTGGCACCGATAACAAGAGCAACAAGCATCTTTAAATAATTATCATAAAAAAATAATACATGAGCTTAGGGCTTATTCGTAAATTTATAGTAAGGAACGAAGTAAAATTATCTCACAGTCATTCCGTAGGAATATTAATTACAATTTTGAAAGAGTGCCAGATTGCATCCCAAAATGGCGAAGCAGACCAAAAAAAGAGGATCGTCATGAAAAAGACAGCAATACCAACACACATTAAGAATAACTGTTTAAAGCAAATTTGCCAACTTATTACTTACTTATTTGCGCTTGTCATTACAAAGACGTGTTCTGCCTGACTAAACTCGCTTTTACACCAGTTGCTGATATGGTGATATAAAAACTATTTTTCCGTTTTTTAGATTCGGTGAAACTGAATTTGTAATCTTTGCCATGTGATGCTTAAATGATATTGTGCAAACATTATGACAAAGAGAAAACACGAAAGAAACAATATTATGACGTCTAATAGACGCTTACCTATTACATTCAGGTATTGTTGTTGTTTCCAACAGCATGTTCGAGCATGCCTTTTTGGTGTATATTAATATTAAAATACTCCACACTGTTTTGAAGGTATTTGCCAGTATGGGATAAATTCATTACTTCATTCATAAGATTCTGCATCCTTTCGACTGTTCCATGGGCAAAATCAGAAGTTTTTAGTATGTTGTTTGAAACTTCGGTTGTAGCCGTGGATTGCTTTTCTACAGCTTGAGCGATTCTGACAATTTCATCGCTTGATGTGTAAACAGAATTTACTATTTCATTAAATAATTTTTCGGTTTCATCCATAAGTTTATGGCCTTCTGTTATTTCTTCTGAGGCCTTTTGCATGGAACGCGCTGTTTTCTTAACGTCTTCTTGTATTATACTGATATTCGAATCTATTTCCTTGGTTGCGGACATTGTTTTTTCGGCAAGTTTTCGAACTTCATCAGCAACAACGGCAAATCCCTTACCAGCATCTCCGGCCCTAGCCGCTTCAATAGCAGCGTTAAGGGCAAGCATATTGGTCTGATCTGCTATATCATCAATTAGGGTTATTATGTCTCCAACTGCGTCCGTACGGGAATCAAGATTGCTAACCATTTTGGCAAGTCCCTGGGACGATTCAGCAAGACTATTAAATCTATCTACTGTTTTAGTCATGGTTTTTTTTCCATCGGTTGCCAGCTTAGCAATATGACGTGAAGATTCCGAAGCTCTGGCGCTATTTTGGGCGATATCAGCAACTGTTTGAGACATCTCCTCGGCAGATATGGCAACTATCTCTGTTTGCTCGCTCTGGAGTTTTGCATCTTTATTGGTTTTATCTATTTCGGTTGTGATCAAGTTTGCAATCGAAATAACATTTTTGGTGTCTTTTCTGATCTGGCTTATTGATTCACCTACGCGAAGAACCATTTGGTTTACCCTACGACCCAGGTTGCCTATTTCATCATTAGTTGCATTGTTGATTTGTATAGTAAAATTTCCGTTAGCAATATCATGCATTGAATCAGCTAATGCTGCAACAGGTTTTTTTATATTATTGGCAACGAAGAGTCCAAAGATAACAATTATAAGTGGTACTATTAGAGCATTTAATATCATAATGTTCAAAGCGTTAGAGAGCGATGAGAAAATCATTTCTGTTCTCCGATTTGTTAGTGTTTGATATTTAGAGTTTAAAAGATCAAATGCCCTGAGCGCAGGAGTATCATCTACTTTTACTGCGGAATCAATATTGGTGATGGACTCTCCAGAGTTTTGAAGCCCGATGTTTATAGCAAGTCCGGATTTGTACTTATTAGCTGTATTCTGGATGGTTTGTAGTGCCTGCTTTTCCTCAGCATTGATATTGGCAAGGGCAGAATATTTGTTAATGGTTTCGGTTATTTTGTTGTAACTGGAGTTGAATTTTTTGACGTATTTAGGAGTGCCCCTCAAAATATAATTTTTAAAGGTATGAATCATGCCGCCATATCCAAATTGTGCTTTAATCTCCATCAGGTACTCTTGACGTTTTGCGACATGCTCTACATAAGTGTTCCAATTGTCTTTGATGGCGGTAACTTTACTGTAGTTCATTAAAGCGCTTAAAATGGAGACACTGATTACAAAAGCGAAAAGCAGGGCGAACTTTTTATGTATCGACAGGTTTTTCAGCATTAATACATCTCCCTTGTGTCTGTATTCGTGTAATACTCAAATTGAGGGATTTACTGCAAAGAAATGTACTAATTATTCCGTATGCTAAAAGCTGTTAAAAAACGCAAGTATACCTAATAAAGGTCTGTCGAGTTTTTTTGAAATGCCTTTGCGTACAAAAGAGTAAGTGCATATCGAGCAAGGAAATCTATTAACCTGAGTAATAGCAAGTTAATTATTTATTCGGTCGATATCAAAAAAGCTTTAATACGCGCCCTTCAAAACTATCTGCATGTTTAATCTTTCAACAATGTAAAAAAGAATACACTGCCTTTTCCTACCTCTGATTCCACCCAGATTTCACCACCATAGAGTTCAACAATTTTTTGTACTATAGTAAGACCTAACCCTGTGCTTTCATGCTTATCATCAGGAATAGCTGGTTGAAATAGCTCGAATATTTTATCGAAATGTTCATTTTCTATACCGGCTCCATTATCAGAGACGCTGAACTTCCAGTGCTTGCTTTCATCGACACATGAAATATTAATTTCTCCCCTGGGTTTATTCATGTATTTTATCGCATTGCTCAAAAGGTTCTGGAATAGTTGTTCCATACGAGTTTTTTCACAAACAATTACAGGCAGGTCGTTATTGATTGTAATTCTGATATTATTCGGTGGGGAGATAGCATCAGTGACATCCCGTACGAGCTTGTTCAAGTCAACCTGTATTTTTTTCTCTCTTACACGTCCTACTTTTGAATAGTCCAGGATTCCGTCTATAAGCTTGTACATGCGTTTTACTCTGCTAAGAAGCAGTTTTATCTTGTTCTTACCTTGCCTGTCAAACGCGTCGGCATAATCTTCTGATATCCAACTAGTAAGCTGACTTATTGCACGTAACGGAGCTTTCAGATCATGCGACACTACGTATGCAAAACTTTTCAATTCGTCATTTGCGCTTTTGAGTTCTGCAGTTCGTTCGGCAACCCGATCTTCAAGAGTAAGAAGGAGTCTAAGGTTGTCAAGAATTATCAATATTCTTTGGCTGAAAAGAGACAAAATCTGTTCGTCTAACTTGTCGAATTGTCGTCCCTTACGAAAGGCGAACAGGTAGCCGATAGTTTTGTCGTCTGAGCAAAGAGAACTCACCACAGTCGTATTTACATCCACCTGCTCTGCCAAATTTTTTAAAATTCCAGGGTTGCCGGACAGATCCGACACTAACATACTATCACCATGATTAGACATCCATTTACAAAATTCCCCACCTTGCAGGGTGGGCATAACGCCCAGTGCTGTTTGTGCCTTATTTCCGGCAGCAGCTTTATATGTGAAGTCTTTTCCGGTGCTGTCGATCATGGCGAGTATGGCAATATCGGCATTTAGCAGGTTGAGGGTAGCTTTTGCTACAACCTCATAAAAATACTGCTCATCAGTTGTTACTAGTAACAGTCTGCGTACCCACCAGTCCAGCTTTTCCAGTCCTATGCGATAGCGCCGACTTTGCAGTTCCGCCTGTTTTCGTTCCGTGATATCGGTTATTGTCAGAAGAACTCCATTTTCTTCTGGAATTTTTATTCGGGAGACAACCACAGAGAAAGCCGGATTGATTTCTGAATCTTTTCCGGCAAGAACGATTTCTTTGTTTAGTGTTTTTACCTTTTCAAGGCATGTCTTTATTTCATTTTCCAGGGAAGTCACAAATTCTTCGAGCATGATGTCATAAGGCAGTTTTTCAGTGGGCATATTGGCGCTGAGTATTTCTAACCGGTTGTTTAAAACAAGAAGTAGCGAGGGTACTGTTGCCACGATGTTATCGGTATACTCTTTGGCTGTTTCTATTTTTTCTAAAGAGTCCCGGATCTTAGCTGTCATGAAATTAAACCCTTCGGCTAATTGCCCAAGTTCATCCTGACTGGTGATGTTAATTCTTATATCAAGTCTGCCTTGAGCTATTTCCATCACGCCTTTGGTTAATTCCTCTACAGGTTCTGTTATCGCCTTTGATAAAAGCAACCCGATAAACAAGATGGCGAATATACCAACAATTGTAAGTCCTGTACTAATGAGTGTGAAGTGCCTGGCGATACTGTCAACAACAGTTAGGTCCAAACCTGCTTTGGTCAATATGTCTTGGAGTATAAATTGAAAAAGTCCGGTAATAAATGCTCCCCATATTACGATAATCAGAAAAAAGACCACCATAATATTGTTTCTCAGGCTTGATTGGGGAGGTTTTATTTCGAATGTCATTATCTTACTCAGGCAGAATTTTTTGTTTTAAAACGTATGAAGTATATATAGTCCGATAAAGAATGCGGCGGTTGCGGCGAAAAAACCAGCAAAAGCCATTACCAAGGCTTTGGTTCCATTGTTGCTCAGTAACTCCTTTACATTTGCATTTAAACCTACTGCTGCCATTGCTATTGACCATGAAACGTTGTAGATCGGTTTTAACATTGGAATTATAGTACTGGCGTAGAAAACCTCATAAGTGACTGAAGTCCATGTGCCAAGTATTCCTGCTCCAAGGAAGGCCCATAGAATCCACGGAATGTATAATCTTCTTTTTACTAAACTGGCAAAAAGTGGAATAGCTACCAATAATCCAAGATATTTTACAGCCTTAACAGATAATGCAAGATATACCAGTTCTTCTTTCGGTATTTCTTTTCTAAGAAAAGGAATATTCAGGGCAGCTACTTTTACAAATCCGGTAAACTGCATAACCGATCCTGAAAGCAGAGCATAACTTTTGTCTGTTATGTCGAATAATATGGACAGAAAAGGAAGGATAATAAATAACCCAACTAACGCGGCCAAGGCTACTGACAATAGGGAGATCGAGATATCATCCGGTTCGGCTTCTACGGCTGGAGAGGTAATGGCTATGGCCGAAGCACCACAAATGGCAGAACCGGTAGCGGTTAAATAAGTTATCTGACTTTTTTGTCCAAGCAATCTTCCCAGAAGAAGGATGGTTGTAAAATAAACAAGCATAATAACAATTAAAATTGCCATCATACTTGCCTCGACATCAGCTAGTTTTATAAAGTTCAGGTTGTTGGCCGCATAAAAAATAATGCCTACTGGAATAAAAATTATAGGGGCAAGAGTAAATCCTGGTTTAAGATTGGTTCTGTCGCCTGTTGTTGTTCTTACTATTATTCCAATAATCATTGCCACAAGCAATGGATCAGCAAAAGGAGTCTTTATCAATATCTTTAGTCCATAGCTTAAAGATCCTATCGAAACCGCTAATGCCAATCCGGCTAAACCTTGTTTCAACTGTTTAAAAAAGCTGTGCCTTTTCATCTGTTTTTCGAAAGTTCCCTGATAGATTCCCTAGTTGCTTTCAACCTGAATATCTAAGTACTGACAACGATAATAGAAAACAGTGCAAATCTTCAAGTTGCCTGGGAATATCTTGGCTTGACATGCTGTTCAGGAGTACTTGACTAAATTGCTAGAGTATATTATTGTGTATGTAGACATCCGGTATTATTTTATCTGAGCAATTTTTTAGAAAGGTTTTTAGCGGGGGTGAGATCATGAATATTTATCTGGACTATATCGCTTCGACACCGTGCCTTCCTGAAGTGACAAAGGCGGTGCTGCCTTACTTTAGCGATATCTACGGCAATCCTCAGAGTGATCACGAGCCCGGTTGGAAGTCCAGGATGGCAATGAACGAGGCTCGTAATGATATAGCCATGTTGATTAACTCAACACCCGAGGAGTTGATTTTTACATCTTCCGGTACCGAGGCTAACAACTTTGCTCTAAAAGGTATATCCCATTCTTACTCTTCCAAGGGAAAGCATATAATTATCTCTCAGGTAGAGCACCGGTCGATTCTCACGTCTGCAAAATTTTTAGAGAAGAATGGTTATAAGGTTACCATTATTCCTGTGGATAAGTACGGACTTGTTGACCCTGATGATGTTCGAAAAGCAGTAACCCCTGAAACTATTCTTGTCTCGATCATACACGCTAACAATGAAATAGGCACAATTGAGCCGGTAGAGGAGATAGGAAAAATTACTCGCGAAATGGGTCTGCTTTTTCACGTGGATGCCGGAGCCAGCGGAGGTATTATTCCGGTAGATGTTAATGCTATAAATGCCGACCTCTTAACTCTTTCAGCCCACAACTTCTATGGTCCCAAAGGTGTTGGAGTTTTGTTTGTCCGAAAGGGTGTCAAAATAACCCCGCTGATTCACGGAGGAGCTCAGGAGCGAGGCAGAAGAACCGGAATTGAGAATGTGCCGGGTATTGTAGGTATGGGAGTTGCCGCACGTATCGCCAGGCAAGAGATGGATGACCGTATTCTGAAATTTAAAGGACTTCGTGACAAGTTGGCCACAGGTTTAATGGAGCAGATTCCAAAGACTGTGTATAACGGCCATACTGACAAGAGATTGCCAAACCTTTTAAACATGTCTTTTGAGGGTGTTGAGGGAGAGTCCATGCTTCTTTCGCTGGCAGATGAAGGTATATATGCCTCCAGTTCGTCCACATGTACCATGATGTCATTGGAGACCTCGCATGTGTTGCTTGCGATCGGGCTGTCAGGTTACCTGGCAAACAGCACGCTTTTAATGTCTGTTGGGTTGTACAACACTGACAAAGATATTGAGCGTGTAATAGAGGTTCTTCCGCCTATAATTGCGAGATTACGAGCTATGTCGGCAGCGCCGACTGCAGTTAGTTAATTTTTTAGAAAAATTATAAAGTTAAGAGTTTTTAGTAAGAATTTTTAGAAGGAGATAGCATTATGATGAAATATTCGGAAAAAGTTATGGATCATTTCAGAAATCCCAGGAATGCGGGTGACATGTCGAATCCCGATGGGGTAGGGACTGAAGGTAATCCGGTTTGTGGCGATATGATGGAGATCGCCATTAAGGTAAAAGATGACAAAATAGCGGATATCAGATTCAAAACTTTCGGTTGTGGCTCTGCCATTGCAGTATCCAGCATGATCACCGAGATGGCAAAGGGGATGAGTCTGGACGAAGCAATGAATATATCAAAAGAGATGGTAGCCAAGGAACTGGACGGATTACCGCCGAATAAAATGCATTGTTCGAACCTGGGATCAAAAGCTCTTAGGAAGGCTATAGAAAATTTTCAGGCCAGAAAAGCAGGCAAAGAGGTGGTTGTTGAAAAAACACTGGCAGTCGAATAATTGACAACTGGAACTATTGTTTATGTAGTTTCTGATGACGAGTCAGGCCAACGGTTGGACCTTGTAACTGCCTTTAGGGGTGAGGTCACACGTTCTCAGGTTAAAAAGCTTATTGATGACGGGCGTGTTGTAGTAGAAAGTTCGCAATCAAGGCAGCTAAACATCTCGGTCAGAACTAACACTAAGGTTCGACCGGGCGATAGAATAATCCTTTCCCTCCCCTCCTCCGGGGATGAAGAGCTTATCCCGGAGCAGATGGAACTCAATATTTTATTTGAAGATGATCACATTATATTTGTAAACAAGCCTGCAGGGCTTGTAGTATACCCGGCGGTAGGACATAGCCGTGGTACGCTCATGAATGCTCTGCGCTATCACTGTAGCGTTCTGGCATCCATCGGCGGCCCATTCAGGCCTGGTGTAATCCATCGGCTGGACAAGGATACCTCTGGGGTTATGGTGGTGGCAAAGACTGATAGCGCCTATTACCACTTGCAGAATCAATTTAAAGAGCGCACCATAAACAGGCGTTATCTTGCATTGATATATGGATCGATGAAAGGGGTTTCTGGCGCTATTGAAGCTGCTATCGGGAGATCGGACAACGACCGCAAGAAAATGTCAACACGCACTAGAAGGGGTAAAGAAGCTGTTACATTATGGAAAACTCTGGAAATTTTTACAGGTGCTTCTTTAATCGAGGCTAAGTTAAAGACTGGCAGAACGCATCAGATACGTGTTCATTTCAGTTCTGTAGGACATCCTGTGCTTGGTGACAGAGTTTACGGCAGAAAAATAAAAATAGGAGAAAATCCGGTTCCTCGCCAGATGCTTCATGCCGAGTCGCTTGGAATTATTCATCCCCACTCAGGAGAATGGTTTGAGTTCTCGATTCCACCACCGCAAGATATGGCCTACCTTCTGGATGTGCTTAGGACCCGATCCTAAATTTGAATACGAAAAATATCCAGTTGTTTTTGAGCGGACCTCTTATTACTCTTATCTCTTATGGCTTGGAAATTCCTATCGTCGTCTCTTTTTTTTGTTTCTGTCCAGATAGATAAGTAAGTAAAAGCAATCAAACTAATAAAAGCAGCTAAACCTCCTCCTCTTTATCTTTATATCCACATTCTTTACTATAACAAACCAGGCTAGTTTCCTTATCTTTAGATCGTTTTTCTACTAGGAACGTGGCATTACATTTTGGACATGGCTTTGGTACAGGTCTGCTCCAGATCGAAAATTTACATTTTGGATAGTTTGCGCAACTATAGAAAGTACGTCCCCCTCTGGATCGTCGCTCAACAATGTCTCCTCCATCTTCAGGGCACTTAACTCCTGTGGCCAAAGGGCTTGTGTTTTTGCATTCCGGGTATCCCGAGCAGGCAAGAAATTTTCCGAATTTTCCTGTTTTAAGCAACATTGGTTTGCCGCATTTCTTACATTTTTCGTCTGTGGCGACAGGCTCTGCCGCAGGTTTTCCATCTTCTCCTCCCAGGGGTTTTGTGTTTTTGCAGTCGGGGTAACCGGTACATGCTATAAACCTGCCGTGTCGTCCCCAACGTTCCACCATCGGTTTGCCACATTTTTCGCAGATTATATCGGTTGGTTTGTCTTCAGGTTTCATCCGCTTAATATCAGTAGCACGTTCAAGGTCTTCATTAAATGGGCCATAGAAACCTTTGACGACCTTTACCCATTTCATCTTGCCTTCTTCCACTGCATCAAGTTCTTCTTCCATTTTTGCGGTGAAATCGTAATCGATAATTTTATTGAAATGCTCTACAAGCAGGTCGTTCACAACAATACCAAGTTCTGTGGGGTAGAAACGGCCTTCTCTCTTTTCCACATACTTGCGTCCCTGAATGGTCGAGATAATGCTTGCGTAGGTACTTGGCCGCCCGATACCCTTTTCCTCCAGATCTTTGACTATTGTTGCCTCCGAGTACCTGGGAGGTGGTTGGGTGAAGTGCTGTTTAGGTTCGATCGAAATAGCATTGAGTTCTATTCCCTCCTTAAGAAGAGGAAGCTTATCCTGTTTTTCTTCTTCAACATCGTCTTTTCCTTCAGTGTAGATGGCCATAAAACCTGGAAATCGCACTACGGTGCCGGTTGCACGAAACGTATAATCGCCCACTTCTATGTTGAAAACCGTTTGATCAAGCTTTGCAGGCGCCATCTGGCTCGATAAAAAACGATTCCAGATAAGAGTATACATTCGGTATTGATCTCTGCTCAGAAACTGTTTAAGAGATTTCGGGTTTTGTTCCACAGATACGGGCCTTATGGCCTCATGGCCTTCTTGAGCACCTTTTTTTGACTTATAAAGTGGTGGCTTGGCTGGCAGGTAATCCTTGCCGAAGTTGGATTGTATATAAGTTCTCGCCTCTTCCTGAGCTTCTGCGGCTACTCGTACCGAGTCTGTTCTCATATAGGTAATAAGGCCCACAGCATCTTTGCTTCCAAGTTCAACTCCTTCGTAAAGTTGCTGGGCTATCATCATTGTCTTTTTTGCTCCGAATCCGAGCTTGCGAGCTGCTTCCTGCTGAAGCTTGCTTGTGGTAAAGGGCGCTACCGGATTTCGTTTTCGTTCTTTTCTCTCGATTTTGTTCAGCTTGAAGCTGCCGGCAGTTTGTATCTCTTTAAGAGCTTTATTTACCGTTTTTTCATCAGGAAGTTCTAGTTTTTTGCCTAGATATTTTGCTAGCTTTGCATCAAATTGAGGAGGTTCTCCTCCGTCAAAATGTGCCGTAACAGTCCAGTATTCTACCGGGGTAAAGGCTTCAATCTCTCGTTCGCGGTCCACGATAATCTTAACGGCCACTGATTGAACCCGACCGGCTGAAAGGCCTCTTTTTACCTTTCTCCATAGAAGTGGACTTAGATTGTAGCCAACCAGCCGGTCAAGTATGCGTCTTGCTTGCTGAGCTTCAACCAGGTCCATGTTGATTTTACCGGGACTTGTAATCGCTTTCTGCACTGCGTTGCGGGTAATCTCATTGAACGTAACGCGAAATATACTCTCATTGTTGGCACCGCCGAGTTCTTCAGCTATATGCCAGGCAATAGCTTCCCCTTCGCGGTCAGGGTCAGGGCAGAGGTATATGGAGTCGGCCTTTTTGGCCAGACTTTTCAACTCTTTTATAATCTTTTCTTTGCCCTTGATAATCGTATATTCAGGATCGAATTCTTTTTCAACATTGATACCTATCCGACCGCTGGGCAGGTCACGCACATGTCCTACCGACGCTTTTACCACGTAGTCCGAGCCCAAAAACTTGTTAATGGTTTTGGCTTTTGCCGGCGATTCTACAATTACAAGTGATTTCATTTTGAGGTTAATGTTAGTGCCAGACTATTCTTGAGCCTGCGGAGTACAGCAGGCTATAAACATCATCCCTGCTTAGGCCGAAGTTGTGCGTGAGAATAAGATCCAGAATAGTGCGAACTTTGTCGACTTCGGCTTGCCCAAGGTTTGGCAGCATGCTTTCAAGCGGAGCCTCTAATTCATGGCTCAATGCTTCCATTTCAGTTTTGTTGTCAATAAAAGTCATGAGTTGATCAAGTTTTTTGGAATTGAGTTCTACAAGTTCAGACTCTTTTAGTAAAATCTGTATCATGTCAGGTATCTTGCGTGCCAAGTTGCCTCCTGTTAGTTCTGGTTTTTTTGAAAAAAGTTAGTTTAACTCGTTTTTAATAAAAATGTTTTTACTGTTTTTATTGGTTTAACCACTCTACCGTTATACACTAGTAAGCAGATAAATGCCAACTATAAGCTATATCAGCCTGAACTGCATACCGCTGTCCTGATGGACCATTCCTTTAAGTTCGAGCGCCAAAAGAAGGCTGAGCAATTGTGCTGTATCAAACTCTCCTTCAGCAGCTATTGCATCCACATGCCTTGGTTCGTAGGCGAGAAGATTCAAGAGTGTTTCCTCATCGCCGGTAAGTTTTGGTCTGGGTTTAACAGGCTCTTGAGGAGTAGTATTTTTATCTTTAAAAAATCCTTTAAGAACTCCTTTAAAAACTCCTGAAAGTTCACTGATAATATCATCGGCATCCTCCACCAGCCTGGCTCCCTGTTTGAGGAGTTTGTTTGTTCCCTTGGATGTAGGTGCATTAACGCTTCCTGGAACTGCAAACACCTCTCTTCCTTGCTCTAGAGCACAAGATGCGGTAATGAGCGAGCCACTTCTGGCAGCCGCCTCGACAACAATTGTGCCAAGAGAGAGACCGCTTATCAGGCGGTTTCTCCTCGGGAAATTTCCACGTTCCGGAGAAGTTCCAAGTTGAAATTCACTTATGACTGCTCCACTGGCCGCAATGTCAAAATAAAGTGAGGCATTTTTCGGAGGATAAATTACATCCAGCCCACAACCTAGGACTGCTATGGTGCGCCCGCCCGCCTTTATTGTTGCTTTGTGGGCGGCACTATCGATACCACTTGCAAGACCGCTTACTATTGTAAGTCCTTTTTGTGCCAGTGAGCAGGATAGTTTTTCTGCTTGCTGCAGTCCATAATTTGTGGCAAGCCTTGAGCCTACTACTGCAATGGCTTGAGCATCATCTTTTTGTAATGTTCCTTTTACATAAAGTACAACAGGAGGATTGGCGATATTTTTCAGGAGTTCGGGATAATCATTACCTGACAAAGAAATTATCCTGGCTCCCATTCGGTTTACCTTGCCAAGTTCGTCGTCAATGGCCGCCCATTCGGAGAAAGAGTTGAAAAACTTTGCTAAAGCCTCAATTCTGGCGTTGTTTGTAATTCCGGAAGCTGATAAGGCTTCTCTATCTGCACGGAAAACCTCCTGCGGTGAACCGAAATATTCCACAAGCTTGCGAATATTAACATCGCCTGTATCAGGAGCCCGGCGAAGCGCAAGCCAATATCGAATGTCATCGTCCAATAAATTTTTATAACAATTTATTATAACTTTTTATTTTGCGCAAGCCTAAGTGCATTTAACTTTATGAAACCTTCCGCATCCTGTTGATTATATATCGTCTCGGTTTCAAAGGTGGCTAGTTCTGGATTGTAGAGCGACTTTGGAGCCTTGCGTCCGACTACTATGCAGTTACCTTTATAAAGTTTTAAGCGGACAGTGCCTGTTACTCCAATCTGAGAGTTATCGATTAAGGTCTGAAGGGCTTTACGCTCAGGAGAGAACCAGAATCCGTAATAAACCATCTCTGAATACTTCGGTATCAGTGAATCCCTAAGGTGCAAAACCTCTCTATCCATAGTTATAGACTCAATAGCACGATGTGCAACCTGTATTAATGTTCCTCCAGGTGTTTCGTATACCCCGCGAGATTTCATGCCCACAAAGCGGTTCTCCACAAGGTCTACACGGCCAATACCATTTCGACCGGCCAGGTTATTAAGGTGTTCTAGAAGTTTGTGTGGTTTCATCTTGGTTCCATCTACGGCAACTGGATCGCCTGCAACAAAATCTATCTCTGTATAGGTAGGCTTTGACGGAGCTTTCTCTGGCGATAACATCATTGTGTACATACTGGCTGGCGGTTCGGCCCAGGGGTCTTCTAATATGCCGCCTTCATAGCTTATATGTAACAGATTTCTGTCAGTGCTATAAGGCTTCTTTTTAGTCACCGGCACTGCGATGCCATGTTTTTTTGCATAGTCAATAAGAGAGTTTCTTCCGCCCAGATTCCACAAACGCCATGGGGCGACCACCTGAATATTCGGATTAAGCGCGTAATAGGTGAGCTCAAAACGTACCTGGTCGTTGCCTTTGCCGGTTGCTCCGTGGCTTACGGCATCGGCTTTCTCTTTTTTTGCAATTTCTATCTGCCGTTTTGCTATAAGCGGTCTGGCTATTGATGTGCCAAGTAGATAAACCCCTTCGTATACGGCGTTAGCACGCATCATGGGAAAAACGTAATCCCTGACGAATTCTTCCCTTAGATCTTCGACATAAACTTTAGATGCTCCTGTGCTTATAGCCTTTTCTCGTACAGGCTCAAGCTCTTCCCCTTGCCCCAGGTCGGCGCAGAAGGCTATTACCTGGCATTTGTATGTATCCTTAAGCCAGCGTATTATTACCGATGTATCAAGACCTCCCGAGTAGGCTAAAATTACTTTTTTAGGCAATGTTCATTTCTCCTTATGAAAAAATGTGATAACCATAGCATAAGGGGAAGGCCGGGGTCAAAGTTAGGCAAAATACATGGAGGTTTGGATTTAGCCCTTTATCTATCTCGAACCTTTGGCAGTTAGGACGGACCTGACGGTTTCAAAAATTATAAATGCGTCAAGTGAAATTGAAAAGTGTTTTATATAATATAGATCATACTGAAGCTTTTCGCCGGCATCTTCGGCGGAAGCTCCATAGGGATATTTTATCTGAGCCCAGCCGGTTATACCCGGTTTTACTACGTGTCTTTGTGCGTAATACGGGATCGCTTCTTTAAGCTTATCTACAAAATGGGGAACCTCGGGACGTGGACCCACAAAGCTCATATTGCCTTTTAGTACATTAATCAGTTGCGGAAGTTCGTCTAACCGGCTTTTTCTAAGAAATTTACCTATTCGTGTTATCCTTGAATCACCGGTTGTTGTCCAGGATGCCCCTCCGGCTTCTGCGTCTTCGCGCATAGTACGAAACTTCATTATTTTGAAATTATTGCCATACTCCCCTACTCTTAACTGTTTAAAAATAACCGGACCACGGGAATCGAGCTTTATCATAATTGGTATTATAAGAAAAAGTGGCGATGCAATGACCAATGCCAGACATGCAAGCGTTTTGTCAATGTTTGTTTTTAATGTCTTTATCATCATCGTGCGTTTGAAACCAGTGGTGAAGATCAGTGAACTAGGATATATGTTAAGGCTTATTTTGCTTTTTAAAATTTCTGTCAGTGTTGGAACATCCAACACATCAATACCTGCCATTTTGCATTCAAGTAGCTCGCTGAAGGGAAGGGCTCTTCGCCTGTCATCTGCGGCTATAACCACTTTATCTATATTTCTGCTTTTTGCAAGCTCGGACAGGTTGGTATCCTCATCCAGGATTTTTTCCGGGGATACAAGTTGTTGATTTCCGCGAATTGCTATAAAACCTTCTATATCATAGATTGATTGGCCCTCTTCCTTAAGTAGGTCCATAGCATCCAATGCCGAGGATCCTGTCCCCACGATGAGTATCTTTTCGTGGGACCTAAACCTATCAATTAATGGTTCTGCCGCCCATCTCCAGGCGAGGATAAGGAAAAGCGCCAAAGTATATGATATCAGGAACCATCCTCTGCCGATGGAAAGCTCTGGAATAAAATAGAAAAGCAGCGAAAGCGGTATAAGCCCTAGCAGGAAGGAATAAATGATACGCCGATATACAACGTGGCGTTTGTGGTAGTTATATAGGTCGGCCAGGTAGAACACGTAGCCCATCACAAGAACAAACGAGAGGGCTTTGGGATAGATTGGCTCGGCACTGGAACCTGGGATTCCGGTAAAGCGAACAAAAATCCCCATGTATGCTGAAAAAAATAGAAGGAGGGCGTCAACCAAGATGAGTATAGTCGTCATGCGCGAGAATTTAGAGGAAATGCCTGATATCATTAATACGCCTCTTAGATTTACTCGGTGGAGGTCTTCAGGCCTTTAAAGATAGACCAGCTCTTAAGAATATCTACTGCCCGTCGGAGCTGAATATCGTCTTTTTCTTCTACTTGAAACGGCATTATCTCTTTTTCTGTGGCATTGTTTTCTTTCTGCTCTTTCTCGTTTGTAAGGTGTCTCTTTAAATCTTTTTCACGTACCACCGAATGCGGAGTCTCGCCGTTTTTTGCTTCTAGTTGAACCGTGATGGTCGGTTCGATACCGGTGCTTTGTATAGAGATATCAGCGGGTGTATAATACTTGGAAGTTGTGAGTCTCAAACCAGATCCGTCGCTTAGTGGAATCACTGTCTGAACAGAGCCTTTTCCGAAAGTCCGGGTGCCTAATATCAAGCCTCTGCTCCAGTCCTTTACTGCTCCGGCCACGATCTCCGAAGCGCTGGCGCTACCAGCGTTTACAAGTACTACAAGTGGCCATTTATAGTGGGAGTATTTGCCATGGTTCAGAAACTCAGTTCGCTGGCCACTCCGGTCTTTTGTGTATACTATCAGCTTGTTTGGGGGGAAAAACTGGTCGGCCACATCTATAGCGCTGTTTAGAAGACCGCCTGGATTATTGCGAAGATCAAGTACTAGTGAATCAATATTTTGGTCTGCAAGTGCTTTTAAAGCCTTACTCAGGTCATCAGCAGTACGCTCCTGAAACTGATTGATTTTCACATAACCTACAGACTCTTCGAGCACTTTCTGCTTTACACTCTTAACCTTAATAATATCTCTTATAATGGTGACATCCCGGAACTCTTTATCGCTTTCTCTAAATGTGGTGATGGTGACTTTGCTGCCTTTTGGTCCACGGAGTTTACTGACTGCTTCATGAAGATTGATTCCTTTTGTCGATTCTCCCTCTACCTTTACTATTTTATCGCCAGCCTTGATACCAGCTTTTTCGGCCGGAGTTCCTTCGATGGGAGCGATAACAGTCAGCATTCCGTCTTTCATGCCGATCTGTATTCCCAGTCCTCCGAACTTGCCGCTTGTATCGACTTGCATTTCGCTGAATTGATCCGGAGTCATATAAGAGGAGTGAGGATCTAATGTTTGAAGCATTCCTCTTATAGCGCCTTGAACAAGCTCTTTGTTGTCCGGCTCTTCCACGTAGTTCTTGTCTATGAGTGAGAGAATTTCGGTAAATGTTTTTAAATCCGGGTAAACTTCTCGCTTCGCTTCAGCGTTGCTAAGCCATTTATCAAGGAAAGCCCCTGAAAATGCAAAAACTGCCACAAGTGAAACTATTAAAAACAGGTTTTTGACTGATCTCATATTGCGTCCTCCATCTTAAAAAAACAAAATAAAAACGATATTAAGATAATAAAGCTAATTTGGTCTCAACCACTTTATAGGGTCGATAGGCTTTCCCTTTTTCCTTATCTCAAAATACAGGCCTGGTTCTGAGTAGGTTCCTGTTTCACCCGCTTTTCCTATAACTTGCCCTTCGGTTATTAACCCGCCTATCTTTACGTACATTTCCGAGAGGTTGGCGTATAGACTGTGGTAAGCGTCACCGTGATTAATAATAATTAACTGTCCAAAGCCCTTGAACCAGTCAGCATAAACAACAACACCGGCATGTACCGATAGCACTCTTGCTCCAGTGGCAGTTCGGATTTCAATTCCGTTTCTTACCACCGGGGTGTCGAATTGAGGATCTTTCTGGCTTCCGAAGCTTACTGTCACTTTTCCCTGCGCAGGCCAGGGAAGCTTGCCAGACAGCTCAGCAAAAGAGGCGCCAGGTGGTACAGCTTCAGGTTTAATCTCACCTGCTAATCGGATGATCTGTTTCAACTCTTCCGAGGCTTTCTCAAGCTCCTGTATCATTCGGCGAGAGTGTTTTTTGTTGTTTTTTACTCCTGCCAAAAGCAACTTTCTTTTCTTCTTCTCTCTCTCGATGTCCCGTTTTTTTGTTGCTGCCCTGGCTTTGCTATTGCTGATTTTTTTCTGAATATCAAGAAGTTTATTTTCTTTTTGGATAAGTTCTTTCCTGTCGGTTTTGTACTGTTGGATGAGTAGACTGTCGGTATAGGTAAGATAGCTAAGCAGTCGTGCTTCTTTGATAAAACTCTGGTAGTCATCTGTGGATATCAGAGCCGCTATTTCGCCTTCACGATAATGGCGATACAGACTTCTCATGCGTTTTCGAAAGAGTCTTCTTCTTTGATCGATATCGCGGCTTAATATGTCGCGTTGATTTTCGGTCAGGATAAGCTCCTGTTGAAGTTTTTTCGATTTTTTGTCCAGTTTTTTGAGTTCGTCTTTTCTTGCTCTCAGAAGCCTGGCTATCTTGTCGAGTTCTGTAAGAAGGGAGCCCTCCTTAAGGAGAAGGTCGTTAATTCGTTTCTTTTCCTCGTCAAGTTGTTCCTGGACCTGTTTGTACTCAGTTGCAGGATTGATGTTTTTTGCGTTTTTTTTTACAATTTTTTCTGAAATTTTTTCTGATTTTTTTTCTGCAAACGCAGGTAGAGACAAAACCGTCAAAAGTGTAATAAATGTCAGAAATAGTGTTTTTGTCATAGGCGTATACGGCCTACAGCCAGAAGGCTTCCTACAACGCCCAGCGCTCCACCAAAGAGGATTACCGCATATGTAGGCCAGACGAGGCTCGCATTAAGAGCTTGCCCGGACCCTAGCCAGTAGGCAGCTCCGTATGAAGCTCCTGAAGCAAGTACTCCGGCAGCGCTTCCGAAGAAAACTCCTTCTACAAGAAACGGGATTCGTATGAACCAGCTAGTTGCTCCCAGAAGCTTGAGTATCTTTATCTCGTTAGAACGCCGGTAAAAAAGAACCTTTATGGTATTGGAAAGGATAAATACTATTCCTACGGCTAATGAGATTCCAAGAGCTGAACCGAATAGGGTAAAGCGCCGGGCTGCCGTGGCGAGCAATCCAACCCATTTTTCCCCGAATTGCACACCTTCAACACCGTCGATTTTTTTAAGACGAACGGCAAATTGTCGCACATTTTCCGGCTGTATATTTCCTCGTTTCAGGGATATCTCCAGGGAGTTTGGAAGCGGATTTTCATCCAGTCCCTCAAGTGTTGCTTCTCCAAGAACCTTTTTTAGCCTCGACATGGCAGTATCCCTGGAAATAAAACGCGCCTCTTTAACCTCGGGTTCATCCTCTATCCGGGCTTTTAAGGCTATTATTGATTCAACATCCAGCGAATCAATAATATAGACAACAAGTCCAAAGCCTTCAGTCCATTCACCGACCGCTTTGTTAAGAGTGTTTAGCGTAACAGTAGTTATGGCGATAAGAAACAGTCCTACAGAAATAGAAAATATTGTCAGAAGGTTGATACCGATATTTCGGAACATATTGGATAGGGCTGTTTTGATATGAAAACTTAGTATTCTCATGAACTAAGTCCTCCTTGATTCAACCTGAAAACGCGACATCCTGAGTGTTTAAATAGTGAGGGGTCATGAGTGGCTATAAAAACCGTAGCCCCTTTTGCATGTACTGCTTTAAATACATCCATAATTTCTTTTGATGTCTCAGGATCGAGGTTGCCGGTAGGTTCATCAGCTAAAAGCACGGCAGGATTGCCGATAACAGCCCTGGCAATAACCACTCTTTGCTGTTCGCCTCCAGAGAGCTGAGTTGGTAGCGCATCTGATTTGTGCCTGAGTCCAACCAGCTTTAAAGTAGCGGTAACACGTTCTCTGGCTTCTTCGGCAGATACCCCCTGGATACGAAGAGTTATTTCTACATTTTCACGAACTGTTCGTTCCGGTAGAAGCTTGAAGTCTTGAAAAACAACGCCAACATTTCTGCGAAGGTAAGGGATACTCGCTCCGGTGAGTTTTAAAAGATCCCAGTCAGCGATTATAATGCTACCGGATTCAGCGACTTCGTCTCTATAAATCAGGCGCAAAAGAGTAGTTTTTCCAGAACCGCTGGGGCCGGTAAGAAAAGCCATTTCTCCTTTTTTAAGGTGAAACGATACCTTATTAAGGGCAGGCTGTCCGTCGTAGTATTTGACTACATGATCGAATTTAATCATGGAATGTTTAATATATAAGTATTTTAGTATTCAGTCTAAATATATGAACAGTTAGAACAAAAGGGTAACACAACTTTCAATAGAATCACAATTGTCTAAACCGGTTGCCGGTTGACACAATATTTCTTTACAATTTAAGTAGATGCCTATGGTTTTTTCCAAGGGCGTTTAGGCAAAATAGCTATTCCTGAAGGGTCATAACAGGCTTCCCAGGACTCTTTGCTCTGTGCTCCAATTCCGATTTGCAGACCTTCTCTTATCACATTGTTTCTATCGATTATTGTTCGCCGTAGCCTAGCCCCTTTCCTTATTACAACGTAATCCATGATTACCGAGTCTTCCACCACCGCCCCCTCTTCGATAATCACACCACGGCGTATAGTGGAATTTGTCACAACTGTATCCTGATGAATAACACTTCCTTCGGCGATTGTGCTGTTGGTTATACGCCCTCCCAGCATTCTGGCAGCCGGACGGTTGTGGCGGGAAGGTCGAATTGGCCAATGTTGGTTGTCCAGCTCTAACAGTGGATGCTCGCCGAGCATGTCTTTATGGGCTTGCCAATAGGCCTTGATTGTGCCAACATCCCGCCAGTAGTCCATTTCTTCGGTGGACCGAAGGCCTGGAATTTTATTGCGTGAAAAATCATATGCGTAAAGCTTTTCGCTGGATACCAGGCTTGGCAGAACATAACTTCCGAAGTCATGCTGATGTTTGCTCTGGGCATCTGCAAGTGCCTTGATCAAAACATCGGCATTAAATATGTAGTTTCCCATCGAGGCATAGGTCCTTGTGGGATCTGAAGGCATGGGGGGTGGATTGTCAGGCTTTTCCAGGAATTCCTTGATCCTTCCGTCGGGTTCTGTCGAAATTATGCCAAAAGATTTTCCCTCTTCAATTGGCACCGGTCTTGCCGCCACAGTAATATGAGCTTCTCTGGAAACATGGAAGTCTATCATCTGGCGAAGATCCATACGATAAATGTGATCGGCTCCGAATATGACCACAAGGTCCGGACTGTGGGTCTGAAGCAGGTTAAGGTTTTGAGATACAGCGTCGGCGGTTCCCTGAAACCAGTCAACTCCTCTTCTCATCTGTGGAGGCACTACGGTTATAAAATGATCCGGTACAACCGATGAAAGCTCCCAGTTTTTTCTGACATGTTCGATAAGCGACTGAGATTTGTACTGTACAAGAAGATATATAGAAAAGATCTGGGAGTTGATCATGTTGCTAAGGACGAAGTCAACTATACGGTACCTCCCTCCAAAGGGTACAGCAGGCTTGGATCGTTCGGCGGTAAGCGGAAACAGTCGGTTTCCCTTCCCACCTGCAAGAATTAACGCAAGAATACGTTGATTAGTCATTAAACAAAAACCTCCCAAATCTTTATGCCTTTAATCACGAAGAACACAAAGGATACAAAGAGAAGTTTACTATACTATAGGAAAAATTTAATAGAGAGAATGCTAACGGGAGAGGTTTTTTATGAATTCATCATACTTGGAGCGTGTTTTTATAAACAAAATATAGGAAACAAAACCGAGAGATTTGTTCATGAAATGTGCTCTTGGCAGGGAATTGAATATGGGCTTTCGGCGGTTACCAAGCTGTCTTAGAATCGTTTTGATACTCTGGTTTTTTGGATCAAGTGCTATGCCTTTACGAAAAGCTTTGGCTGCTTCGGCCTTTCTATCGGCCTTAAGGTATATTTTACCGAGATTAAGGCAAAAATCCGACCTGTCTGGGATCTTTCTAATTGCTTTTTCGGCAAGTTCCAGAGAAGAGGAGATCTGTCCGCGTTCAAGAGCATTCGTCAAGGCGTAGTATGACTGATGCTCGGGATTTTCCCTGTCTGATTCGTACGCTTTTTGAAAAAAGGCAAGCGCTTCCAGGTTTTTATTTTCAGCCAGAAGTGCTTTACCTTTTTCAAGGTCAGATAAATAACATAAATCACACATAACTTATTTACTATTCGGCAGTTATGGTGATTAACCTTAAAAAAGGTTAAGTACTATTTGTCATCATCTCGCGAAGTACTGTATGGAGAATTCCTCCATTACGGTAGTAACTCACTTCGACCTGGCTGTCCAGACGTGCAATAACATTAAAACTCAGAGTCGTACCATCTGCAGAGCTGGCGATTACCTGAATTTTCTCTCCAGGATTTATGTTTTCAGGCAGGTTGAGATCAAAGCTTTCGTAGCCTGTAAGCCCCAGGCTTTGTCTGTCCTGTCCTTTTTCAAACTCTAGAGGTAATACTCCCATGCCTACCAGGTTAGAGCGATGAATACGTTCGTAACTTTCTGCTATTACCGCCTTGACTCCAAGAAGACGGGTTCCTTTAGCTGCCCAGTCACGGCTGGATCCCGTGCCATATTCTTTTCCTGCAAAAATAATGAGAGGCGTTCCATCTGCCTGATAGCGTATAGATGCCTCATAAATCGTGGTAACGTCCTTGCCGGGCGGATATGTGGTGACCCCTCCTTCGGTGCCTGGGGCAAGAAGGTTTTTTAATCGAATGTTAGCAAAGGTTCCGCGTACCATAACTTCGTGGTTTCCGCGACGTGAACCATAGGAGTTAAAATCATGTGGCTCTACCGCTTGCGAGATCAAATATTTACCTGCTGGTGAATCCGCCGGAATGGCTCCAGCTGGCGAGATATGGTCGGTGGTTACTGAATCGCCAAGCATTGCCAGAACCCGGGCTCCGGTTATCGGCTCTACGTTTGGTACATCCATTACTAGATTTTGGAAAAAAGGTGGTTCCTGTATATAGGTGGAATCATCGTTCCATGGATAAATAACGCTATCTGATTGTTCAATGGAACTCCACTGCTCCCCTCCTTCAAGGACATTCTGATATTCGCTTTGAAACATCTCGGGCTTAACGCAATCCATGTTTTTTTGTATCTCCTCATCGTTAGGCCATATATCTCGCAGGTAGACCGGTTTGCCGTTTGGATCGCAGCATAACGGATCATTCACAATATCAATGTTCATTGTACCGGCTATTGCATATGCAACCACAAGGGCAGGGCTAGCCAGGTAATTTGCCTTGACAAGCGGATTAACCCGGCCTTCAAAGTTGCGATTGCCGGAAAGCACTGCGGCAGCCACGAGATCGTTCTTGTTTATTGTCTCAGCTACATCAGAGGGTAGGGGTCCGCTGTTACCTATGCAGGTGGCGCAGCCATAGCCTACAACGTAAAAACCGAGGGATTCAAGATACGGAAGAAGCCCTGATTCCTTCAGATAAGAGGTTACCACCTTGGATCCGGGAGCCAGACTGGTTTTAACCCAGGGCTTTACATTAATGCCTCGTTCAGCAGCTTTTTTAGCAAGAAGTCCAGCTCCGAGCAAAACAGATGGGTTTGAAGTGTTTGTACATGATGCGATGGCTGCAATCACAACTGATCCATGGGATAAAGATGTTTTTTTGAGTTGTTTGTCTATGTCTGTGAGCTGTTTATTGTAAAGTTTTTTAAATGTACCTCTAAAAGAGCTTCCGGCATCCTTAATATTTATGCGGTCCTGAGGCCTGCGGGGGCCGGCTATAGATGGTTCTACAGAACCTAGGTGTATTGTTAGCCTCTCACTGTATGATGGAATTTCCTTACCTCTAAAAAGTCCCTGCTCTTTTGAATAACTTTCTACAAGATTTACCTCTTCTGGGTTTCGGCCTGTGGCTAACAAGTAACGTATTGTTTCATCGTCCACTGGAAAGAATCCTGTAGTTGCTCCATATTCAGGTGCCATATTGGCTATCGTGGCCCTGTCTGGAAGAGTCAAGCCGTCCAGTCCATCACCGTAAAACTCAACGAATTTACCAACTACTCCATGTGCGCGAAGTTTCTCGGTTACCAGAAGGACCAAGTCAGTGGCGGTTGCATTGGCTGGCAGCCTGCCGCTTAGTTCCACACCTACCACCTCTGGCAAAGTCATATAAATGGGTTGTCCCAGCATGACCGCTTCAGCCTCGATACCGCCGACTCCCCATCCAAGTACTCCTATACCGTTGATCATGGTGGTATGTGAGTCCGTACCCACAAGCGAGTCAGGAAAAGCTGTGAGTGTTCCATCTATTTGTTTTGTCTGCACTCCCTTTGCAAGATATTCCAGATTTATTTGGTGAACTATACCGCTGCCAGGAGGTACGGCCCGGAAGTTGCGAAATGCCTTCTGCCCCCATCTCATAAAAGCGTAACGTTCATGGTTGCGTTCAAACTCAAGTCTGGTGTTCACATCAGCCGCGTTTGCAGAACCAAAAGCATCAACCTGTATAGAATGATCGATCACCAAATCAACAGCGACCCTGGGGTTAATTCTGGCCGGATTTTTTCCAGCACTCTGCATTGCCGAGCGCAAGGCCGCCATATCTACAAGAGCCGGAACTCCGGTGAAATCCTGTAGCAGAACCCGGGCTGGCATAAAAGGTATCTCTGCCTGCTTTGATCCTGTATCTTCAGATTGCCATCCCGCAAGTATCCTTACATGTTCTTCAGTAATGCTGAAGCCGTCAAGGTTTCTCAAGGCAGCCTCAAGTAGTATTTTGATCGTAAAAGGCAGCCGTGATATATTGCCAAGGCCTGCTTTATCCAGCGCCTGAAGATTTTGAAATTCCACAATGCCCCCTTCTTTTGTTTGAAGGCGAGCCGTTGTAGCGAAAGGATCATTTTTATTCATAGGTCAACTCCTCAAAAAACATCAATGTATTACTTGAAGTTATTAGTATAACTAGCTGAAAAAAAGATAAAGATATGCAGGTCACTCATTATATATGCCTGAAAATACGCTTATCTATTCGGGTTCTTCAATCTGCTCTGGAATCTTATTTGCAGTGTTGTCAGGCGGATATTTTTTTTCTGCTTCCTGTTCTAAAATCTCCGAATCCAACTCCAAAAGATCTTCGATGGATGGTTGGCCTGGAGGCTCAGTTCCGTCAATATCCTCGATATCACGAAGAGTAGGAAGCTCAGAGATGTTTTTCAGCCCGAAATACTGCAGGAACTCGTTTGTGGTTCCATAAAGTAGAGGACGGCCAGGCATCTCCTGGCGGCCAAGAATTTTAATTAGTTTTCGGTCCAGAAGAGTTTTCAGCACTCCGTCTGAACTTACACCTCTGGTCTTATCTATTTCAGCCTTAATCGTCGGCTGTTTATATGCGATAATAGACAGAGTCTCCAGAGCTGCCTGGGAGAGTTTGCTGGATACCGTAACTGTCTTTAACTTTTTCAACCAGGGGGAGCACTCAAGACGGGTTAACATTTGATACCCGTCTGCTATTTGTATAACCTGAAGGCCGCCCAGCCTATGCTCATACTCGTAAATTAAAGTATCAAGCACAGACTGTATCTCCGGCTCGGAGACATTGTCAAGAAGGCCCATTATCTGCTTTATCGACAATGGTTCTGGTGAAGCAAACAGTAGCGCTTCAATAATAGATCTGTTCTCCGCCATAACAACCAATGACGATATCAAAAGGTAATTTCTAAAGTCAAATAGCCTTTAGAAATCAATTAAGCGCCAGAGCCTTTTGCTATTTTCTCCAGCTCTTTTTTCTCGGTCACACAATAAATACCCCCTTCTTTTAGACCCGGAATAAAACAGCTATTGCACGAAATGCATTTGGCCGGACTATGATCACCCCGTCTCCAGCGGTTGGGTAAGTCTGGTTCCCATATCAGCGGCCTAGCCATGGCAATATAGTCCATCCCATGATCCGTGATCGCTTTTTCGGCGATTTCATAGGATCGAAATCCTCCTACCACCATTACCGGGCAGTTGACCACCTTTTTTATTTGAGTGGCTACATCCAAGTTGTATGCCTCGTTTTCAGCTTTGTTTATTTTACTGCGTACCGGAGTTTTGTCGCTGGAGGCTCGTGTGCCGGCTGAAACTTCTATTGCATCAATCCCAGCTTCTGAGAGTTTTTGGGCGACATAAATAGCATCATCGATTTCAAGACCTCCATCAAGGTTGTCTGTGGCATTCAGCTTGATGAGTACAGGGTAACTGTTGCCTACCGTCTCGCGTACCAGACGGTAAACTTCAAATAGAAATCGGCTGCGGTTTTCGATATTACCTCCATATTCATCAGTACGACGGTTGGTGAGCGGCGAAAGAAATTGGTTGATGAGATAGCCGTGGGCACCGTGCAGTTGAACGGCATCAAAGCCATAGGCTTTAGCCCGGCTGGCTCCATCTGCAAAGGCTGTAACAATATTATTGATATCATCTTTAGTCAGTTCCGCCGGTAGTTCAGGGAATTGATCAACCTGTATTGAGGATGGGGCAAGAGGCTGTTGGCCTGCATTTTCAGAATCTGTCTGTCCGCCGGCATGCACCAGTTGGACAGCAGTCTTACCGCTGGCATTGTGTACAGCACTGGTTAACTTGATAAAATCATCTTTAAAATCATCGGTGTAAATGCCCATTTTACCAGGCAACTGTTTTCCTTCCGGTCTTACAAATGTATAACCTGAGATAATAAGCCCTATACCGCCTTTTGCCAGATTATAATAATAGTTGATTAATTTTTCTGTGGGTCTGCCGTTCGGATCGCACATTCCCTCCCAGGTAGCGGATCTTACCATTCTGTTGCGCATTGTCATGTTGCTGATTATTGTTTCTTCAAATAATGATGGCATTGTCTATCTCCACATTTTTAGGTTTGTAAAATTACATAATAAAATATAACGCCCCCTTAATCGGGGGCGTTATTTAAAATTTACGGGCTATGAGCAATAACCGTTTTTGCAAAGCTGTCCTTGGAAAAAAAATTATTCAGGAAGCTTATAGTCGGCACCTGCAAACTGTATATTGGCAGGATCGCTACACCTCGGTGGTGATACTGCATGTACTCCACCGCATTTAGGACATTTACCCAGAAATGTTTTAAGTTTGAAGGATTCACCACAACCTTGACAGGTTGTATTTAATCCGTCATTCGGAAGGGGCTGATCTTTTATCCCACCTCCGTGCGCGTTATAAACAAATTCTACAAGCTCTTTTCCTTCGGAATGTGGACCAGCACCGGTTCCACAACAGCTACCACAGGATCCCATAAAAACACCTCCAATTCTAAATAGTTATTCATTTATAATATACTCTATTTCTGAAGTACTGCAACCCCATTGTAAACTCAATATAGGTGACTTTTATGAAAACGCGTCTTTCAAATTTTCCATGTGTCTCCACAAAGCCGGAGGACCTTATGGTCTATGGCTATGATTCCTCTATGCTGGAAGAGAGGCCTGTGGCTGTTGCCCGTCCCGCAGCGATTGGAGAGTTGGTGGAGGTTGTAAAAACCGCTTATGCCGAAAACATTGTTCTTATACCAAGGGGAGCCGGCACAGGAACGGTCGGTGCTTCTGTGCCAGGGGAGCAAAATTCCGTTGTAATCTCATTCGAACGTATGAACCAAATTCTGGAAATTGACAAAGAAAATATGCTGGCCGTTGTTGAGCCTGGAGTAATAAACGGAGTGTTTCAGAGAACGCTTAAGGATAAAGGACTGTTCTATCCTCCGGATCCGGCAAGCCTTAACTTTTGTACACTGGGCGGCAATGTGGCCACTGGAGCCGGGGGACCCAGGGCGGTAAAGTACGGAGTGACACGGGATTACGTTTTAGGCCTTGAAATAGTTCTTCCTGATGGTACAGTTACGAAGACAGGAGTCAGGACCGCAAAGGGTGTTGTGGGATACGATCTTACAAGGCTTATTGTGGGGTCTGAAGGAACCCTGGCCTTTGTTACCAAGATTATACTTAAAATTCTGCCCGAACCAGAAACAGTGGTAACTCTTATTGCAACTTTTAACTCTACGTCGAATTCAGCTCAAACGGTCTCCAGCATAATGGCTTCCGGTATTATTCCTAGAACCCTGGAGTTTATGGATAAAAACAGTTTGCAAGCGGTAGAGTCATATAGACCTTCCGGCCTGCCAACCTCTGGAGCGATGCTTCTTATCGAGCTTGATGGCCCGACTTGTGTGGTAAACAAAGAGATCAAAAAGGTTTCGGCCATATGCAATTCATTTGATGGCGAGGTGCAGATAGCCCGTAGCGAGGCGGCTGCGGAAAAGCTCTGGGAAGCAAGACGCTCTATCTCGCCCGCTTTGTACAAAATTAGTACGACCAAAATAAACCAGGATATTGTTGTTCCAAGAAGCTCTGTCCCGGATATGCTTTCCCGCCTGGACAAAATAGCTCAGCGATCAGGGCTGCTCATAGTCAATTTCGGGCATGCAGGTGATGGAAATATTCATGTAAATATAATGACGGACAAATCCGACCCAGAAAAGTACAATCGTGCCACTGCTGCTGTAGAGGATATTTTTAAGGCCACACTTCAACTAAAAGGCACAATCTCAGGGGAGCATGGTGTCGGGCTTAAAAAGAAGCCTTACATAAAAATGGAACTGGACGAAGTTGTACTTTCACTTATGAAGCATATAAAAAATGTTTTTGACCCAGCTGGAATAATGAATCCTGGAAAGATTTTTCCTTAGTTTTTCACAAGTTTTTAAAAAAAATAAGGCATTGTTAATTTTGCATAGATGATAAGACTCCAACAGGTTGAAAATAAAAGACAAAAACTTTAAAAATCTCTACATAATTAACAATGCCCGTTGGCCACTACATCTCCGTCTATGCGCAATTCCCATTGGTAAGTATCAAAAACAGACTTGAGATTTTTTGTATCTTCTGTCTACTCCGCTCTAAGTGCCTCTACCGGATCAAGGTGCGCCGCTCTTCTGGCAGGCAGTACTCCTGCTAGAAGGCCAATACTTACAGCCAGTCCTTCAGCAAGTAAAACGTAAGACCATGGTGTGTGTACCGGTAGCTCCGGCACTATAAAATGCAACATCTGCGCTCCGCCTGCACCAAGCACCAGCCCGGCCAGCCCTCCTATCGCTGCCAGCACTATAGCTTCCCCCAGAAACAGGCTCATTATCTGAATACGTGTGGCACCAAGGGCGCGAAATAAACCTATTTCCGGGGTACGCTCACTAACGGCTATGGTCATAATGGTAAGAATACCTACGCCACCGACCAAGAGAGATATTCCTCCAAGAGCTCCTACAGCAAACGTCAATACATCCAGCACAGAACCAAGCACATCCAGCATCTGCTGTTGTGTGGTAATAGTGTAATCCTCGTAGCCGTGACGACCGGTAAGCACGCGGCGTATTCCGGCAATCACTTCGTCGACAGGCGCTCCTTCTTTATATAACAGGTCAATCTCCATGAGGCTGTTACGGTTAAATAATTCCAATGCTCTGGCAGCCGGAATATAGACTGTATCGTCAAGATCGAACCCTAAAACTTGCCCTTTAGGTTCCATTGTTCCTACAACACGGTAGCGGTTTCCTCCTATTCGAATACGTTGTCCTAAGGGATTTTCTCTGCCAAAGAGTTCCTGCCTCAACTTGTTGCCCAATACTGCGAATGCACGTGGTGCGCCTGGATCGTCTTTTGGCAGAAATTTTCCGCTGCTTGTTCTCATTGTAAAAGTTTGTGGAAAGTCTGGTCCAACGCCATAGATTATGGTGCGGCGGTGTTTTCTGCCGGCTTCCACCTCTGCGTTTCCCCAGACAAAAGGAACAACCGCTTGCGCGTGAGGTGCGCGTATAAGGGCATTTGCATCATCTATGGTAAGAGGGCGTACTGTGCCCAGAATACCTACTGAGCCGCCATGGGTTGTGGGACGACCCGGATTAATAGCAACCAGGTTAGTGCCAAACTGGGTGAATTCAGACAAAACAAACCGGTGTATTCCCTCTCCGATGGAAGTCAGCAGAACAACCGCTGCAATACCCACTGCAATGCCAAGCGCCGTCAGAATGCTACGCATTCGGTAAGCGGAAAAGGAGCCGGATGTAAGATGCAGGAAGTCTGGAATAAGCATATTTTACTTGCCCTTAGCCTACCTTCGTGATAATGCTTCAACAGGGTTAAGCTGTGCAGCCCGTCTTGCCGGGAGCACACCAAAAACCAGGCCGCTGGTCAGCGCAACCAGCACTGCTGCGCCAATGGCCCATAAGGGTGCTCCAAGTGGTAGCGTGGGATAAAATTTTCCGATTAGCCAGCTTCCCAGTTCTCCTAGTAGTAGTCCGAAGGCCGCTCCCAGCATAGAGAGTAATACTGACTCGGTCAGAAACAGCAGTAATATCTGTTGCCGGGAGCTGCCAAGGGCTTTTAGTAGGCCAATTTCACCAGTTCGTTGCGATACTGCTATCAGCATGATATTCATTATTAGAATTCCTGCCACGGCAAGGCTGATCGTTGCAATTCCTGCCACGGTTAAAGTCAGCGCCTTAAAAATTTTGTCAAAAGTCGACAATACCGCATCCTGTGTTATTACTGTAATATCCTCTTCACCTTGATGACGTGCCCGTATGGTGGCAAGAATCTGCTGTTTTGCCACCGGGATGGATTCGCGGCTTTTTGCTTCCACCAGAATGCGAAACAAAGAGGGTCTGTTAAAAAGCATCTGTGCTGATGCTACCGGCACAATAACCAGTTCTTGAACATCCAGCCCAATTGCACGGCCTTCTGTTTCAAGTATTCCGATAACTCTAAAACGGCTATCGCCTATACGAACCCACTCTCCAAGGGCTGGATGTCTGCCAAAGAGTTCCTTACGGACCTTTGACCCTATCACACATACCGGAGATGCACGATCCGGGTCTCCTGGCGGAATGTAACGCCCACGGGCCATCTTCCAGTGGCGGATTTCAAGCAATTCATATGTGGCGCCAAGTATCGGAACTTCCCGGTCTTTCCCCATCCATGAAACCGGAGCCGAGCCGACATTGATAGGTGCGATCAGGCGTACTGCTGAGTTACGCTTAAGAGCTACAGCATCGTCTATGGTGAGATCACGCGTTGTTGCACCCATAAGCATTGCAGGTATACCGCCTGAGGTTTCTGAACGGCCCGGCAGCACAATTAACAAGTTTGTTCCAAGTGATGCGAATTCACCTGCAACGTAGCGGCGTGCTCCCTCTCCAAGTGAAGTCAGTACCACAACAGATGCCACGCCTATGGTCATGGCCAGCACCATAAGAAAGGTGCGTAATGGATAGCCCAGCAGCGATGAAAAAGAAAATCGTAATGTATCGGCAAGTTTCACTGTTTTAAGATTTTGCCGTCCAGCATGTGAATCCGGCGGCTGGCTCGTTCTCCCAACTCCGGGTCATGAGTGACAATCGCCAGTGTTATCCCTTTTTCATTCAGTCCTTCCAGAATGTCGATAACTTCTTTTCCCGAGGCGCGGTCAAGATTGCCTGTTGGCTCATCAGCAAGCAGCAACGCCGGTTTCATGATTGTCGCACGGGCAATCGCTACCCGCTGCCGTTGACCTCCTGAGAGTTGTTCCGGTCGGTGATGAACACGGTCTGTAAGTCCCATAGCTGCCAAGACATTATCTATACCCGATTTTCTTTCAGCAGGAGGAACACCGGCCAGAACCAGAGGAAGCTCTACGTTTTCCCGAGCGGTAAGACGTGGTATCAAGTGAAAAAACTGAAATACAAAACCGATTTTATTCCGCCGGGTATATGTCTGTTCCGCATCGGTCATAGAAGTGACGTTAATACCCTCCAGCAGGTATTGACCGGTATCCGGTCGATCCAGTAAGCCTAAAATATTTAGTAATGTGGACTTGCCGGAACCTGATGGTCCCATGATAGAGACATATGTTCCGGGTTCGATATTCAGATCAATATTGTTTAGCGCATGAACCTCCTGGTCACCAACCTGAAAAAAACGATTGATTTGCTTGAGGTTTATCATTACTTATAATAATTTTCAGGGGAGGTTTTTTTCCCCGGGCGGACATATGATCCGGAGGCTACTCCTTTCCGGTCGACTGAGATCACAATCTGATCTCCGGCAGTCAGCCCTGAAAGCACTTCGGTGAATTTCCAGTTTGAAAGACCGGTTTTAATAGATCTCTCTTTAAGCAGGCTGTCACTGCTTTGATAAAGCAAAACACGGTTGCCCTCCAGCACAGCTTCTGTGGGCAGGCGCAGCACATTGTCATGCACTTCCAGAATAATCTCCAGATCGGCACTGTAACCTGGAATCAGCTTTTCGTATTCCTGCTTGTTTTTAAAGTCGGCTTCCACATCCACGGTACGAGCCTGTTTTTCGATCTCAAGTACGTAGGGGGCGATACGTTTAACTTTTCCTTGAAAATATTTGCCAGGAAGAGCGTCCAGGCTGATACGCACCGGCATGCCGGTTTTGATGGACAAGGCGTCAATTTCGTCAATAGGTGCGGATATAAACAGGCAGCTTGTATCGATTAAATCTACGGCAGGTGGTGTGGGAATGCCTGGAGGCGAGGGAGTGATGAACTCTCCGACTTCACCGTTTACCTCGGCAACGCTTCCATCAAAGGGAGCTTTTAGAATCGTACGTTCCAGCGTCGCCTGTGCCACATCAATGCGCGCAGCGCTGACTTTAGATCCTTCCTGAGCTGCTCGGCAAGCTGCTTCCAGCGCCTTTGCATTTGTAACCGCTCGATCAACTTTGTCATCTGAGGCTAGTCCATTTTTAAAAAGTTCGACAAGACGCTTCGCTTCACGATTTGAAACCTCGGCCAACAGGCAGGCCTCTTCGGCTTTTGCCACGGCAGCAGCAGTTTCGCTTTCTGCAAGCTTAACCTGGGCGGAAAGATCCTTATTCCAGATCTCTATCAGAACCTTGCCGGCTTTTACTCTATCACCTTCGCTGACATACAGACGAGCAATTTGTCCGCCGGTGGCAGGAGCCAGATTAGCCCGCCTGCATGCCTTTACTGTACCGGCTCTGGTGTTGGAGACAACAGATTCCACTCGTCCGTACTCCACAGTTTCAAGTAGAACATCTACAGGTTTTTTGCGGGTGAAGTAAAGCACTAATCCCACTGCTACAACAATAACAAATACTACTATAAGAATACGTCGGAGAGTCTTTGTCATTATTTATCAGTTTCCTAAGTAAAGGATGAACATTTAGCCCGGAATGTGAATGCTGAATCTACTTCCCTTGCCAACCTCGCTTTCAACCCTGACATTTCCCTTATGAACCCGGGAGATATGTTTAACTATGGACAGTCCCAGTCCGGTTCCTCCCTGCTTCCTGCTTCTTGCCTTATCCACTCGGTAAAACCGTTCAAAAATTCTTGGAAGGTGTTCTACTTTAATGCCACGGCCCTGGTCTTGAACAGTTATTGTTATCCATGAATCAGTTTTTCCGGCAATAACGTGAATTTCTTTTGCAATTCCTTTTTCTGGATCGCTGTATTTGATTGCATTATCTATAAGGTTTACTACCGCTTCTTCAAGTAATTGAGAGTTGAACCTTGCTTTAATATTTTCCTGGCAGTTCAGGGAGATTTTAATATTTTTTTCAGTCGCCTTTGGCAAACAAACCTGTATGGCTGAATTTAGTAAGTTTTTAATTAAACCTTCCTCCAGTGTGACTGGTGACTTGTCTTCTTCCTGTTCCAGTCTGGCCAGACTGAGCAGATCTTCAACAATCGCTCTTAGGCTTTCCGCCTGTCTGTCGATGATTGCAAGAAAGCGCATGGCTGTAGGTCTGTCATCTATCGCTCCATCCAGCAGTGTCTCTATGTATCCTTTTATTGATGTTAACGGGGTTCGTAATTCATGCGAAACATTAGCCACAAAATCACGCCTGTAGTTTTCAAGCTGGCGTAAGCGGGTGATATCGTTTATAACGACCAGAACTCCTATGGTTTCGCCTTGAGAGTCTTTTAGAACAGTGCCGTTAACTTGCAGAAAACATTCGCCTTTACTCCAAAGAGTAATCTCTCTTTTAATAGATTCATAGCCTTCAAGTACAGTTAAGATAAGTTGTTGTAGCTCGGTGTTTCGTATTACTTCCTGAATAGTGCGGCCCGGAGCCTGTGTTGTCTCGATATTAAACAATTTTGCAGCCGCTTTGTTGGTACTGATAAGCCGTTCTTCTTTATCGACTGCAATTACTCCCTCGGACATACTTTCAAAAACAGCCTGTTGTTCATTACTCTGTTGAATGATAGTTCTTATTTTGTCATCTAATTGACTTGCCATATGATTAAGGGCTTCGGCCAATCTGCTCATCTCTTCAGTATATGGCAGTGATAAGCGAAAAGACAGGTCGCCAGCAGCGAATTTTTCTACTCCGCGTTTCATCTCCTCCAGCGGTCGGCTGATTCGCCATGAAACCAAGAGGCTGATAAGTGCAGCCAGTAAAGCTATCAAAAGGCCGGCCAGACCTATTTTTAAGCGGATGGAGTTAATAACATCTTCGATAAAAGTCAGTGGAACAGAAATTCTTAAAAAGCCGATCAGCTTGTTGTTGTCGTACTCAGGCAGAGCGACATACATCATCTTTTTATGGGCTGTGTTACTAAATCTTATGGAAACTCCGACCTTGCCTTTAAGGGCTTCAATGATTTCAGGGCGTTTCAGATAATTGTCCATCTTTGAGATATTATGTTCTGTATCCCATACGACCTCACCATCAGAAAGAATAACTGTAATACGTGTTTCAGAGCTTTTCCCTGGACCTTTACAAGTAGAATCGATAGAGGCAAAATCAGATGAGAGTATTCCCTGAACTACCTGGTTTTCTATCAGGCGAGCTCTTTCTTGCAAATCAGTAACTTTTTGTTGGATGTAATACTGCCTGGTGATCATGGAAGCGTACCATGTCACAACCAGCAAGGCGACCAAGATGATCAAGAGGTAGGAAAGAAATAGTTGCCAAAGCAGCCGTTTTTTGTTCATAACCGGAACCAGTGTTTATTCATCTTTAAATCTGTATCCCACTCCGCGTACTGTTTCAATATATTTACCTACAGAACCAAGTTTTTTTCGTAATCCAACAACTTGAACATCTATTGAGCGATCTGTTACATAGTAGTCTTTTCCCCGCAGGGCGTCCACAATCTGATATCGGGTAAAAACCCAGCCGGGTTTTTTTGCCAGAAAGCATAGTAGTCTAAATTCGGTGGATGTCAGGTCAATTGTTTTATCTTTGACTTTTACTTCGTGTCTGCCCATATGAATGTAAAGGTCATCTATAATAACAACTTCTTCTGTTTCAAAATGTTTTTGGTCTTTTCTTCGAAGAACGGCTTTAACTCTAGCTGTTAACACACGTGGGCTGAAGGGCTTTGTAATATAGTCATCTGCGCCCAATTCCAATCCGGTTACAATGTCGGCCTCTTCACCCTTGGCAGTGAGCATTATAATAGGAATTTGTCCTACTTCCTTGTTATTTTTAAGCAGTTTACAGGTTTCCAGCCCGTCCAGTCCTGGAAGCATCAGGTCAAGGATAATCAGGTTTGGAAATTCTGATCCTGCCTTCTTCAGTGCCTCTTCTCCTGAAGTAACAGGAATAACTTGATAACCCTCTCTGGAAAGGTTGTAGCTTATCAACTCTAATATATCCTCTTCATCGTCAACTATTAAGATTTTCCCCTGACTCATTTAAGTTGTTGCTCCTTGTTCAAATGTAGTTGTTTTTATTATAGCCTTGCTTTATCAAGCAAGGCTATGTGCCAATCGTGAAGTTTCTCACTAAGATCTACTTGCAATGTCATCTTATGGTGTCATGGACGTATTAAAAGTGTCAAAAATAAACAGTAGCCTAATAATTCCATAACATGGACTGGATAGGATTAGGCTATGAATTTAATAGAAACACATGGGGAGGTGATGTTGATCAAGAAAAAAATAATTAAGAGGGCACTACAAACGTGGTTATGTTGAAGTTAAACGAATAATAACTAAGGAGGTTTAAGAGTTATGAAAAACTTAGAGAAGGTTTTAGTTTTTGTAGTCATCTGTACAGTAATGTTGACCGTTAGTGCATACGTTAGTATGGCTGCTGGTAATCACCACAAAAAAATTGTCGACTTTGGTGTAATGGTGGAGAAATTATTAAACCATAATTCCAAAAAAATATTCGGAATTAAAAAGCCACTTTCTGAATCAGCCGCTGAAACCTTATCTCCATATCGTACTGAAGAACAGGATGCCGAAGAGCAGCTTTTAACGGCAAAAAACCTCAACGTAGAATACTTAACACGTAGTGCTGGCAATAAAACAGATCAAATGGTCTTATTTCCTGAGGGATCGCCTACTCACTTAATTACCTGTGTAGAGGGTAAACGTGAGGTGATCGGAACTTCCTCTGATGGCAGAGACAAGTACAACCCCTCTGTACAGCGTATAGATTTTATCACTGGGTATGTAGAGACAATTCTGCGCGGTATGAGTCGTTGTGATGGTATTCGTATTACTCCGTGGGGTACCATTCTGGTTACAGAAGAGGCTTCAGATGGTGGGGCTTACGAGATACTGGATCCTCTCTTTACAACTGAGCAGACCGTAATCGACCGTGCAACAGGTGAGGTTACCTCTCCGGGTAATATTGCCAAACGAGTTGCTTTGCCAATCATTGGATGGGAAGGATTAACAATACTTCCAACTGGTGTGGTGATTGCAGGCGACGAATTGCGTCCTGGGAGCTATGGAGCAGATTCTGATGGTGGATCTATCTTTAAATTTATACCTGACAATCTGTTTTCCGGTAACGGAGATATTTCCAGCCTAAGTTTTTCTCCTTTGGTTTCAGGTGTAGTTAACGCAATGCAGATATCATGCCGTGAGGCTTCCAGTAGCAAGTTTCCACAGTTTGGTCAGGGTTGTGAAATAGGACAGGGCACTTGGATTTCAGTTGATGCCTCGACAGCAAGGGAGGATGCCAATGCTCAGGGTGCGACCGGTTACTACCGACCGGAAGACCTTCATCGTGATGTAATGTTTAGAGACGATGATTTTCCTGAGGCGGTCCGCTTTTGCTGGACAAATACTGGACGTGAAAAGGCATACAACTTTGCCGAGGTAATGTGTGCAGTTGACTATAATCCTACCGATTCTCAATCTCTTGTTGTTGCAAATCGTTTTGTTGAAGGGGATTTTGAGTTGAATTCTTTCGATAACTTGGCGTTTCAGCCAGTAACCGGTAATCTCTACATAGTAGAAGATCACAAAAACGGTGATATTTTTGCATGTTTGCCAGATGGTGCAGACAGGGATATCAAATCGGATGGTTGTGTCAGAACAATGTCTGTAAAGGACTCATCTGCGGAGCCTACTGGTTTAGTGTTTAGTGCAGATGGCAAGACAGCCTACCTATCAATACAACACTCAAATGACGATCTCATGTTGCTTTATGATGATTATCCAACAGATGATATTCTCGAAATTACAGGCTTTGGATCAGAGGAAAATGAAGATTAAATAAAAGGCAGGTAGAACATAATATAATGGATTAAAGTATTTTTTTAAAAAATATTAAAAAGGGGGCTAGATCTAGCCCCCTTTTTATTTTAGGCATTGTTAAACAAGTATCGACTCAAGTTTTCCGTATGGTCATTAGGAACTTATTGCTTTTTGGTTAGAGTTTCATTAAAAACTTACTGACGCATTAAAATTATCAAAAATAAACAGTATCCTAATAATTTCATAACATGAGCCGGATATGATTGACGTGTTAATTTGATAGAACCATACGAGGAGGTGATCTAGAAAGTTATAACGTGTTCTGTCTGTTTTGCTTATGTGAAAGGTGTAATAAAAAACAATATAATGGAGAAAAACGAGGAAAATGAAAATATCACAGAGATTTAAGAATGTTTTTTTTGCTGTATTAGTAGTTGTTTCTATCTTCACTGGTGAGATATCGCCAGTTGTAGAGGCTGCCGGGGTAACTGTGTATGACAATAACGACAAATTCGTTAAGTTAGGTGGCAGAATTCAGTTACAGTACCATTATAAGGATCCTGCCCCTGGTGGCTCGGAAGACAAAGTATTTTTTCGCCGCTTCCGTCCTTACATCGAGGGTAGCTTGCACAAGGATTGGAAGGGTAAATTCCAGTGGGATATGGGCAAAGCTGAGGGTAAAAACGAAATTGCAATAAAAGATGCATACATGCAGTACTCAGGGTTTAAAAACATGAAGATCTCTATTGGTAACAAGAACTTTCCATTTTCTCGCGAGTTCTTGACTTCTTCCAAAAAGCAGCAATTGGTGGAGCGTACCTTTGTTGGTGACCATAATTACGGAACACCTGATCGTAATGCTGGTGTTCACTTAACAGGCCATAACGACAACAAAAAATTGACGTACGGCTTTTCTGCAGCCTCTGCCTCTATCGATCCCGACACCAGTAAACTGGATTTTGACACACCGGTTAACATGAATGATGATTTCAACCAAGGCTGGATCATCGGTGGCAGGGTGGACTATCACCCTTTTGGAAATCTGAAGTTTTCTCAAGGCGATTTTAAACGTAAAACCAAAGCTACCATCAGCATTGCCGCCTTCACATGGAATAATGATGATGATAATAATTCGTACATGGATACACCGGATTCAGCTGGAAAAAAATTCGATGTTGAAAAGGTAACTGGCTTTGAAATAAGCAGCGCCTTTCGGGCGGCAGGATTCTCTGTGGACGCTGAATACAATTTATTTAGAGCCGATACTGTGAACTCAACTGCTACCAGTGGTATCTACAAAAACGGTAGCACTGACCTTACGAACTACTCTATAGAAGGAGGCTATATGGTAATACCCGACAATTTAGAAATAGTTGCAGCTTATCAGGTACAAGACGCTGATAACTATGCGAATCTATGGACCCGTACATCTGTCGGTACCAACTGGTTCATACATAAGCATGATATCAAAATGCAGCTTACCTATAGGATTGGTAACAACCTGAAGGGTGCGAATAAAGATGAGAACGAACTGTTCCTGCAGGCACAGTACGTATTTTAAGAAATTTAAGAAAAATTTTGAAGCAATTACTAAAGGAGAAAAAATGTGTCCCAATTTCAGTAATGGTATATGTGAAGTTGCAGGTATCGAGCCGGAACATGTTGAGTGCGCGGAAGGAGGTTTTTGTTATACAAACAACTACGAATATGAAGTTTGCAGACTTTACATGCTGCAATTCATGGCGGACTCAAAAAAACCGGTTGAGGTGTTTGCTTAATAGTTACAATAGGGGCAATTTTTCCGGAAGACAGATGAATCCTAACAATTTTCTAACACAATACTAACAAAGATTTGTTAAATTCAAATCAAAATCAAGGAGTAACATGATGAAGAAAAGAACGTTTTTACTTAGAATCTCTATTATTTCAACTTTTGTTCTGGTTGTACTGTTTGCTATTGGTCGGATTGTGAATGCTGCTGATATTATTTCTATAGACGGCTCCAGCACTGTTTATCCAATAACCGAAGCTGTAGCCGAAGAGTTTGGTGCTTTGCATCGATCTGCCCGTGTTACTGTGGGTGTTTCCGGTAGTGGCGGTGGGTTTAAGAAATTCTGTCGAGGTGAGACCGATATTTCTGATGCTTCCCGGCCTATCAAGCAAAAAGAGATTGATCTGTGTAAGAAAAACGGGGTGGAGTTTATCGAACTGCCCATAGCATATGATGGCTTAGCAGTGGTTATTCATCCTAAGAATAAATGGGCTGAGACTATAACTGTAGCTGAGCTTAAAACCTTGTGGGAACCAAAGGCCCAAGGAAAAATAACCAAATGGAGCCAGATTCGTTCTGGGTGGCCGAATAAAAAAATAAAACTGTTCGGGCCTGGTGTGGATTCAGGCACCTTTGACTACTTTACAGAAGCCATAGTCGGGCAAGCTCAGGCAAGCCGGGGGGATTTCACTTCCAGTGAAGATGACAACGTTTTGGTACTTGGAGTTGCCTCAGACAAGTATGCTCTGGGTTTTTTCGGGCTTGCTTACTATGAAGAAAACCGTGACAAGCTAAAAGTGGTAGGGATAGATAACGGCTCTGCAATTGTAAAGCCATCCCCTAAAACCGTAGAAAATGGTACTTATACTCCATTATCACGTCCTTTGTTTATATATGTCAGGAAAGATTCAGTCAAACGTCCTGAAGTTAATGAGTTTATTGAGTTTTACCTGAAAGAAGGGCCAGCTCTGGCGCGAGAGGTTGGTTATATTTCACTTCCAAGTGATATTATGTCTATCGTGACAAAAAAGTATAAAAAAGAAATTGTAAAGTCAATCTACGAAGGTAAACCCAGTGTTGGGAAATCCTTAACATACCTGTTGAAAAGTTCTTTAAAATAAGCAAAACGTCGATGTAGGATTGAAGTGTCATCCTACATCGACGTTTTTTGTCGTAAGTTTTATAAGTTGGGATAGTTTCTGAAATAGAAATGAAAAAAAGCGACTTAACAAAAAGTAAAAGTAGGCCTTGGGAATCTTTGATTCACTTTCTGTTGTTTTCTTGTGGAGTCATTTCGATTTTCATCACAATGGGAATCATAGGAGTATTGCTCTTTGAGTCGATCTCTTTTTTCAGAGAAGTGTCTTTCTCTCAATTTTTTCTTGATACCCAGTGGACTCCTCTTTTTCTGGATAAACATTTCGGTATATGGCCCCTTGTTGCCGGTACGTTTCTGGTATCGTTAATAGCTTTATTAGTTGCTGGCCCGATCGGGTTGTTGATAGCAGTGCTTCTGAGTGAATTCACATCAGAAAGGCTACGCAGAACGATTAAACCAATGATAGAGATACTGGCCGGAATTCCGACAGTGGTTTATGGATATTTTGCATTGCTGTTTGTCACTCCGTTACTTAAAACTTTCATTCCGGAATTATCCGGTCTTAATGCGTTAAGTCCGGGCATTGTAATGGGTATAATGATTATTCCTATGATTTCATCTCTTAGTGAGGATGCTTTGTATGCTGTTCCAAGGAGCCTGCGTGACGGAGCCTTTGCTCTTGGATCATCTCGGTTGCAGGTGGCCTTAAAAGTAGTTTTTCCGGCTGCATTTTCCGGTATAAGCTCGGCTTTTACTCTGGCGATTTCACGTGCTATAGGCGAAACTATGATTGTGACTATTGCGGCAGGGCAGCAGCCGAACCTTACGTTAAATCCGCTGGAATCCATAGAAACCATGACCGCTTATATAGTTCAGGTCAGCCTTGGAGACACACCGCACGGAACAATTGAATATAAGACTATTTTTGTTGTCGGTATGTTACTCTTTCTGTTTACTTTTATTCTAAACACCTTTAGCCACTGGTCTAATTCCAAGTTTAGAGAGATATACGAATGAATAACCTGTTCGGACATCGAAGACGGATTTACCAGCGTTGGGCGGAAAGGCTTTTTATTATCGCGGCTTATCTGGCCTTAGCAGTATCTCTTGTCACGCTGGCAGCTCTTATAATTGATATATTTACTACAGGATTTTCTAGATTAAGCTGGGATTTTATTACCAGTTTTCCGTCCCGGAGAGCGTCCCGGGCCGGTGTCTATTCTCCACTTGTTGGAACATTTTATATGATTATTTTAACGGCGTGTATATCCTTTCCTGTAGGGGTTGGAGCCGCTATCTATCTTGAGGAGTACGCCAAAAAGAATTTTTTTACCAGTTTAATCGAAATAAATATCGCTAACCTGGCTGGTGTGCCTTCCATAATATACGGTTTATTAAGTCTGGAGCTTTTTGTCAGATTGATGCACCTGGGACGAAGTTTAATAGCAGGTTCTTTAACAATGGTACTTTTAATTCTGCCTATTATTATTTTAGTATCCCGTGAAGCCCTGAAAACTGTGCCCCGATCAGTTCGTGAGGCGTCTTTTGCATTGGGAGCATCTAAGTGGCAAACCATATGGCATCAGGTGCTGCCCATTTCATTGCCCGGAATTCTTACCGGAACTATCTTGGCTTTATCAAGAGCGATAGGAGAAACAGCGCCGCTGATTATGATAGGAGCTTTGACTTATATAGCTTTCTTGCCGGATGGATTGTCATCTCCGTTTACTGTGTTACCCATACAGATATTTAATTGGGTCTCACGCCCCCAGCATGCCTTTGCTGTAAATGCAGCAGCAGCAATAATAGTGCTGTTAGTAGTTCTTTTGTCGATGAACGCTTTTGCGGTATGGCTGCGAAATCGCCTGCAAAAGAGAGTGAGTTGGTAAAGAGGTGAAAAGGTTAAAATAATAATTTATGAATCAACAAAACGACACCACTTTTGATGTAGAGAAGCTTAATGTCTGGTATGGTGACCATCATGTTTTAAAAAATAATGAATTGCGGATAGAATCCAGATGCATTACTGCACTGATCGGTCCGTCAGGATGCGGTAAAAGTACTTTCATTAGATGTTTTAATCGCATGAATGATTTTATCCCGAATTTTAAATTATCAGGAAAGGTGATTTTTGAAGGGCAGGACCTTTATCAGTCTCAGGTTGATCCAATAGAGGTGCGTCTTCGGATAGGTCTTGTTTTTCAGAAACCTAATCCTTTTCCCAAATCAATCTATGACAATATTGCTTACGGTCCTAGGCTTCAGGGAATTAAAGACAGAACAAAGCTGGATTATATTGTCGAAAACAGCCTGAAAAAAGCTGCCATCTGGGAAGAGGTGAAAGACCAATTAAAAAAGAGCGCTTTGGCTCTTTCAGGCGGACAGCAACAGAGGATTTGCATAGCACGAACTTTGGCTGTAGAGCCGGAGGTGATACTCCTGGATGAACCGTGCTCGGCGCTTGATCCAGCGGCTACTTCAAAAATCGAAGAGCTAATAATAAATCTTAAAGAAAATTACACAGTAGTTATTGTAACTCACAACATGCAGCAGGCGGGCCGTGTTTCAGATAATACAGTTTTCTTCTTTAACGGAGTGATTGTGGAGACTGGAGAAACAACAAATATTTTCACCAAACCTCTTAAAAAGCAGACAGAAGATTACATAACCGGAAGGTTTGGTTAGAATTGTTAAGAATTACTTAGAAAAATGGAGATAATCTATGGGCAAACATTTTCAGAGAGAAATTGAAAGGCTGAAGAAAAACACACTTGCTCTTAGCACTATGGTTGAGGAAAGTGTTCAGAAAGCAGTTAGAGCTTTAACCAAGCTGGATGCTAAACTTGCCAGCGAGGTGATAGATAATGATTACAAGGTAAATATGAAAGAGGTGGAGTTGGAAGAGGATTGTTTGAAAATTCTCGGGCTGCATCAGCCTGTCGCCATAGACCTAAGATTTATAGTAGCGGTTTTAAAAATTAACAATGACTTGGAGCGGATAGGCGACCTTGCTGTAAATATTGCTGAGAGAGCTGCATTTCTTGCAAAGCATAAAAAGATGGATGTACACATGGACTTCTCCGGTATGACAAAAGAAGTACAGTCTATGCTAAGAGGAAGCCTTGATGCCCTGGTCAACATGGACGCAAAGTCTGCTTATGATGTGCTTCTTGCCGATGATAGAGTGGATGCAATGAACCGGGAAATGTTTATCCAGGTTCAGAACGAAATCAAGCAAAACTCTTCGGAGGTTGAAAGTTTGATCCATCTGTTGTCAGCTTCCCGCCATCTTGAAAGGATTGCCGATCACACTACTAACATAGCCGAAGATGTAATTTATATGATTGAGGGCGAAATTATACGGCACAAAACTGAAGAGTATCAGTCTTCTGATGAGGCATAAATAACATTATGAGCAACGAACCTAATAAGATTATTTACTCCATGGTCGGGGTAAGCAAGTATTATGATAAAAAGCCGGTTTTGAAAGATATATATCTTTCTTATTTTTACGGAGCAAAGATAGGTGTTCTTGGCCTAAACGGATCTGGAAAAAGCTCCCTTCTTCGTATTCTTGCGGGAAAAGATAAAGAGTTTAATGGTGAGGCGGTTCTTTCGCCCGGCCACACCGTGGGCTTTCTTGAGCAAGAGCCGGAGTTGGATAACAAAAAGACAGTGCGGGAGGTTGTTGAAGAAGGGGTGCAGGAAGTAGTAGATGCTCTTAATGAATACAACCTTATTAATGAAAAATTCGCTGAGCCTATGTCGGATGATGAGATGAACAAGCTTATTGAACGTCAGGGAGAGGTGCAGGAGAAGCTTGATGCGATGGATGCATGGAATCTTGATTCGCGTCTGGAGATGGCAATGGATGCTCTGCGCTGTCCACCTGGAGATACTGTTGTTAAGGTCCTCTCTGGTGGGGAAAAACGCCGTGTGGCCCTTTGCAGGCTTCTCCTTCAGAAACCGGACATTCTTCTGCTGGATGAACCCACCAACCATCTTGATGCTGAAACAGTGGCCTGGCTGGAGCGGCATCTTCAAGGCTATCCAGGTACGATCATCGCAGTGACTCATGACCGGTATTTTCTTGATAATGTGGCAGGATGGATTTTAGAACTTGACCGGGGAGTTGGAATTCCGTGGAAGGGCAATTACTCATCGTGGCTTGAGCAGAAGAAAAACCGTCTGCAACAAGATGAAAAGTCAGAGAGCGAAAGGCAGAAAACCCTGCAACGCGAACTTGAGTGGATACAGATGTCTCCAAAAGGTCGTCACGCAAAATCAAAAGCGCGTATCAATTCTTATGAAGCACTTCTTGCTCAGGATACTGACAAAAAGTCAAAAGAACTTGAAATCTATATTCCCCCCGGACCTCGTCTGGGCGATATCGTGATAGATGCCGATAATGTGAGTAAGACATACGATGATACTATTCTTATTGAGGGGACAACCTTTTCTCTTCCTCCAGGTGGGATTGTCGGAGTTATCGGACCAAACGGAGCAGGAAAGACCACTCTTTTCCGGATGATTACAGGCCAGGAAAAGCCTGATTCAGGCACTTTTATAACAGGGGAAACCGTAAGTCTGGCATACGTTGATCAGAG